>Ga0325401_1004172_pt1 | contig 13553 bp, 24 predicted proteins | sample PopdelMetagenome_FD_205666 | JGI IMG/M metagenome (GOLD analysis project Ga0325401, IMG submission 205666) | Populus deltoides microbial communities from Bellville, Georgia, United States - Xylem-PdKOR-R2 | ecosystem: Host-associated > Plants > Phyllosphere > Stem > Wood/Secondary xylem | place...
AACCGATCAACCACATTAAATGTCACCATGATGGGAACTTTTGCTGCAGATTGTAAAGGTATTCCACTGTCCACCCGGATGCCCCTAACAAGCTTGCTAGGAGCAGTTGGTAAGTAAAGATCTTCTCCCTCCAATTCAATTTTCTCCAACTCCCTATTTTAGCAAGCCACATGCCAACATCAACAGCAAGATACAAACCATAAGCAGAACGAGCTTAAGCATTGAGATTAGGGGTATACCTCCGAATACCAGCTCGGCGTTCTTCCTTAGAAAGTGGATACAGAACACCAGAAATAGATGTAACTTTATCAAAAAAATCAAACTCCCTATGAAACAAGTTGAGGGCCTTGGTGGTGAAACCATCAATAATACGCTGACGAACAACTGGCAACAGTGCTTGAAAGGAACCACTCTGTAATAAAAACATATATAAATATAGTAGTCAAGTATGAAATGATAATATCATGGTGGGATCCATTGATTCATACACATGCATGTAGCATCTTAGGAACCGCACGTGTTTCCAGATATGAAAACACATCCTAGATTATAAGTGCATCAAAAAAGTAGATACACATCTCGAGTAATTGAGTGTGACAAAGAATTGTAATGAATAAAGCAGGTTGTGATTGCAAACCTAGTATTAATATTCACCAACCACCCCCAGTGCATCGTGTTGTAACATATGTATGTACAAGCAACTACATGATCAAGCTGGTAATTGGCAACACTGTAACACACATTTGCTGACTGCAGAAAACCTCTTTAACATATTGCGGCAATAACACCAGGCTGCTAATAAACCAGACATGACAAATACATGAATATGGTAAGAGAGGAGTGTGAGGTGGTATCTCTTAAGCCTTTCCTCTGATCTCTTTCATATCTATGAAAGGTTAAGGTAGAGCAGGATTTTCACATGAAACAAGCAACGTTTGCTAAACTGCTTTGTCTACAACTGAAATGCTCTCTATGACATCTGTTGTATTCTACTGGGTCAAATGAACAAAATGTAATTCCAAATGAATGCATATTAACAAACTTATATCCCACTTGGGAAGTAAGCCTATACCTTCCAGATAAACTATCCATGCATAAAGAGGTAATTACATTTAGCAGTTTTTGTGTCAAGAGTAAAGGATTGAATTAAGTCTAAAGGTAAGAGGTCTGTTTGACTAGAAGAAAAACTATACATACCTTTCCAGAGGGAACTTCTTTACCAGATTCTAATGGAAAGGTTTCACCCTGTCATGCATAAGACACTCATGAATTATGCAAAGAGAAGAAAATATAAGACCATTATAAGTTAGCCATACAAGTATACGAATGCTTCCACACCTGCAGATGCCATATCAGAATATGGGCAAATATATCACTTCTCTGAGTTGCTCTGAGCAAATATCCTTCTACTAACCTCTGCAAAAATTATAAAAGTAGAAAACCAATGAACAAGAAAATACTTGTATATTCCTGGTAGCAGTTTACAGTTTAAAAATCCATTCTAAAAAAAAGGACAAGTAAAATAATCCCATTCTCAATTCTGGCAGCTTTGTATAGTTAAATAGACAAAATAGACCTACTGATCGAAAATGCAATCAACCTGACTGTCCAGAATTATAGAAGTGTAGAAGCCAGGTTACAGTTGAGTAAGAGGCTTAAGGTTGAAAGAACTGTACAAAAGGATTTTTTTTCCTTTTTCTGGGCAAAAAAAAAAACTTCCTATTTGATTTGCTTATCTCATGCAACATAAATCAATAAGAGAAGTAATTTTTAGGTGAGTCGGGTTAAAATTGGTTTGAGATGTCCATCCTCCACCTCACCTGAACCACTCTTGAATTAAGATGAGGTTAGTGCTTCCCCAACCAAACCTGAACTAGAGTATTAACATAAGCACAAATGGTCAGGTTCATCAGATAACCCACCCCATCATCGTATCGCAAAGACTGCACTAGCTGTGGCATAAAGAAAGTCACTCGCTCTGGAGGATAAGACTCCAAAACTCTAAGAACATATGCCATCACACGTGGATGCCCCTTGTATGCAGGAGTCAGGAACTCGAGTGCTTGTGTGATTGAACAAGCAGCCCAGTGAGGCAGTTGTTGCAAAAGCACTGAATCTTCATCAACAGCATTCGGGGTGACAAAATATGGCAATGCTTCAGGTATGCAGCGGAGATCCAAAATATGTGACTGCAATGGAAACACCAGAAAAATCAAGATATCGTAAACTAAATTACACAAGTAACACATCATTAAAAGGGGGCCGGAATCTCCAAAGGACAACATATATCATTGTCATTCCAATTTTCCACAAAAGTAAAGAAGAATATCCTTGCTCGCAAATGATATTAAGAAGCAAATTATCAGAGTTGTTTAGTGGTGAGCAAAGATGGCCACAGTTTTTTTAATAAAAAAAATTTAATGGTCACATTTCGTGATCACTCTTTATCAAATCAATGGTTTTTTGAACTAGCAAGAGGCTCTGAGTTTCAACATCAAATCAAAACAAACACATAGAATGGCCATTTCCACCCAACTGTGCTGAGGCCATTTGAGCATGATAGGCTCAGCATACTCCAATCCAGAGTGAGAGGAGGAACACTTCTACACAAAGTACCAAAAAAGGATACATGTAAATGAAACACTACAAAAACACGAAGAAGACATTATCAACCTTGCACTGGTGTACCTAATAAACAAGAGATGCAAACTAATTCTACTATGAATTGTTGAACTTGCCTCTGGTCATGGTTTGCTAGGTTTGTATGGCTATTAAATGATAAAAAGGTTCATCTCATGGCTGATAATTAATGGATACTAAAAAACATAAAAAACCACGGTGTTTAAATGACATTTTAGGCTCTCGACTACAAATTTGTATATGATATTTTGATATTTTTTTGGGAAAAAATCCTGAAGAAAACCAAAGATCAATGAACAGGAGAAGCATAAAAGAGATTCAGTAGGGGGGAAATGCATAGGTTTTGACCCAAATAAACAAAAAATAAAAGAATACGACAAAAAAATTTAACCAAATAAAAACAAGTTACTATAAAAATGCAGAAGATCTAAAACACATGAAAGAAATTCAACCATAACTAGATATTGTAAACTAAGCAAAAATGTAAGCAAAGCATGTGCAGCTGAATAGAAATCATCTTCTGCAACTGCAGCTCAATAAACTAAAAACATCTTTTTTTCCAATATTTATATCATTTTTCACCTTTATTGTTCAAGACAATGATAGCAGATCACTTAGTGGCACAGAATTAAACAGAATCTCTGAATAAGCTTTTATACTTTCACCCAAGGAATGACAACTGTTCATAAAGAGATGATTTTCCAAAATGAAATCATCTTCTAAACAAGAATTAAATTACAAATGTTAATCCTTATTCAGGAGTTTCATATTGTCAGTTCTTTGCAAGCTTATGCTCCCACTAATAAAGATATGGCAAAACTACCTGAACTAGTTGAGTTACTTCAGCTTTCAAATTAATATTTGTTGGGAACCTCGAGACCAAGCATAAGGCGATCCTTGGATCCACAGAGAAGGCAGTCCTAGCATATTCAATCCATTTCTCTGAGCTGATTTTAGGCCGAGATGTATTTTCCCTTGAGATGGAAAGACAAAAGGAGTCGAGATCTTAAGAAACTAATACTATAATATCTTCAAAAAAGTTGGTAGCAGAATATGAATTTATTGCATATAATAGTGACGATTTACTTAGAGTTAGTGGGTTGTGCCCAAACTTCAAGCCTATCAGCTTCATGCTGGCATAGCATCATAAGCAGCTGCTTCCGTTTTTCTCTTCCTGCAGCATAGTTCTCCATCTGGCCCCATACAGGGTGACACTGATCATTCTGCAAGTACTTCATTTTATTAATTCCCTAATAAAATACAAAGGCAGGCTCTGAGATTCAAACAAAGATTGAAGCTACCCCAAAACACACAAACACAAAAAAAAGGTCCTATATCAGCATCCCCAACTTTCCATATTAGGAAATCCGCAAAACATTATCCACTTTAGTTTTTATAAATCAGATGGCATGACTTAATGAGCCTGCCCATTATTAAAATTATTTGAAAAAATGGAAATCAAAGTGTTTTTGAAATGCCAAGAACTTTCACTTGAGTTGATAGATATGAAAAAAGCACATACATTTAGGACCATGTGAAAGTGAAAAAACTTGGATGAGGATCTATATAAGTATCAAAATGTGAAATAACCAATTCTTAGAACTATGCATGGCTATTGATTCCATATGCAACAAACGTAATCTTACCATATCAACCAAATAGGTCCCATTCTCGTGCCCCCGTCCTCTTGCATCAGATTGACCATCATTAGAAATATAGTGAACAAATACGGAGAGAGATCGAGCCTCACTAATGGAAAAATTTACATTGTTTACATCAAACCATTCAGGCTCAAAAGCAAACCAACCCAAACAGGCCCTGAAACATGCACCAAACACGACTTTCAATCCTCAAATGCAACAACAAAAAAAGCATTTAATCATCATCAATAAAGAACTTCAAAAGCAAACTGATGGTACTCCAAAGCCATCCCGGTTAACTCCAAAAACATTGATTAAACAACAATGCAGTACATAAGGCCATTCACAAAGTAACTGAGAATACCATCCTCATCAACATTGCCTTCTGCGGGAAAATAACCAGCACCTTGACCTCTTTTCAGTGGTTTTCCAAAGCCCCAGCCCCAACCCATACACACAAAAAAAGAATCAATCAAAGAGACCCAATCCCCAGTCATCGAAAGATTTTCATTTTCATATTATTTCACTGTTTTCTTCTCTTATTTTCGAAAAGCAGATTTCAATGTTTAATATTCTGTACAACTTTCTTGTTTTAGTTGCCAGGGGGCTGAGTAAACTGTCATTGAAGCATAAAGAGAATAAGCAGCAAGTTTTAATGTACAGTAAATGGAATTGACCTATAAATACGATCTTCCAGTAGTTGAAGCCCTGTTTTGAAATTCTGCAGATTGCCTTGGGAATGACATGAACAGAACTTAAGACCAAGAAGCATGATGGTGAAGAAAGTGCCAGTAGCTGCAGGATGGTGGGAAAAGTTCCAGGAAGATTTGGTTGTCCCTTGTAACAGTCGGCCAAGAAGCAAGAGTTGCTCAACACTGTTGTGTCGAACTACCTGTACAACAACAAACCACAAAATATTTTGATGGAATAAGAAAACTATTTGCTTATTGCTGCAAAACAAACACAACAAGTATTTAACTCCAATGTGCAAGCTCCTGCATGTGAATACTGAATAACACCACAAAACACCTTAATCCCACCAAGAGTGCATTCCAATAAATACAAAAGAATGAACACTGATAATGTAACAGAGAGAGATTGACAATCATAGATAAATCCTAACCTCAAAACGGTCAATTAAAAATCCAACCCATATTTTATGCGCCATTATTTGTTCAACAGGATCAATTTCAGGCAGCGATTCAGGTTCCCCAGGGGCTAGCTGAGGTCTCAGTTTCGCAGCAGGTCCAGAGTACTTCACTTCATGCGCAAAAAGTCCTCGTTTTGTATCAATTGTCCATAACCAAGCATCCACTAGCTCTGCAAGCACAAGAGAACCAAGTTGCGGTGCAGCGGAAACCAACCAAGTCCAAATGAAAACACCAGTCTCCATCGAATCAGGTGTAGAAATATATGCTGGACACCAGCAAAGAAGACGTAGAAGTTGAGCAAAGCCTTCTACATTTGATTTTGACTCAGAAGCCTATTACCAAACAAATAAATCAAACAGATGGAAAAAAAGGAGGGACAAGTAAAACACAAAAGTCCTTCAACATTATCAGCAGGAAAATCAGTGACAAGATGGAGAGCCTCATTTTACCAGATTTGAGAGAAGAAATGCAGCAGCCTGGGAACATGTATCACGAAACTGTGACTTGTCCACTTCCCCACCTTTCTCTGCAATACTGACAAATTGCTGAAGAAGGAGCACAATCTTATTAAGTAGCATCTCATTAAACGAATCATCCTCAGCTGGTGGTTGTTGAGAAAACGCTCCAGTTATCAACCTTTGAAGACCACTACCAAAACCTGTTGGTGCGCCACCGGATTGAAATCCACCAATGCTGTTATACAACCTTCTCATGCCTGCAATTTCTCCAGCATGGTTGCACTTAACCGTTGCACTCACAATACCAGTGCTAAGCACCTCCAAATTGAAAGCTTCAGTCACATTCAAGTTTGCTCCTGAAGCAGCTGCTGCTGCAGCCATGACTGCAGGAATATTAGCTGTTCGTATGCCAGTCCAGTCATTTTTACTGGGCCCAATCCGTATCTCAGTTAAGAGAGAAACAACGTCAGTTGTAGGTTGTGTTCTCTGCCATGTATTTGCTTTGCAAAGCTTTTCCTAAAGTGTTCAGAAACCCAAAAAAAAAGGAGCAAAAACCCATAAAAATGAGTATATTTTAATGAGAAATGGAAACTCCATAAAATAAACAAGATCATCATTATCAACAAATACATAACTGATTGAATAGCATAAGACCTTGTTTAAATGAAGCATGCCACAAGCATACAAAAGAGCATGCACAATTCTCAACAAATTGCAAGAATTATCATAAACAACTCATGTACAGCAGTTTTATCACATATATTCACACATTTAGCAAATATAGAAATCCAAATCAACTTCATCTATGATATTGTAAAACCAACCTGCAGTAGACCTTGGCTAGTGCATGGGGCATATGAAAGTGATATGCTGATCCATTCCCTGACAATCCTTTGGTACAAAGAACGAACCGATGCTATCAAAGCAGGATCATTAATAACCGCAGAAGGTGAGTCGTTGTGAACTGAAAATAGCAGGGAGTCTAAACAGGATGAATTCCACAAGACCTGCATACATGTATTTCCATTTCATCCACATGAGATTAGGCAAGTTGTGGATCACAGGAAAAGAAAAGAGAAAAAAAATCATCTACTGCAAACAGCTACCAAACAACACTACCTGAGGAAACTTGTCTCTTAGCTGAGTCAACAAGTTTACAGAAATATCTCGAATGTGTTCCTCCCTCTGTGACATGCTTTTTATAAGAAAACAGGCATGGGAAAAAAGAGTTGATTCTCTAACATTGGCTTCGTTGCCTGTTTCAGTTATTCGATCTTCCTGAAACCAGATCAAAGTATCAAAGACGTTCACAAGGTAATGAGAGGAAGGGAAGAGAGCAGTAAACAAACTTCATTTTACAAGGAAAGGGTACCATTTCTATTTCTACTACATGTTATTGTTTAAGAAATCAAGAGTCCCCATGAAACAAGAAATAAAAAGTCAATGTCACACTTGAAAACCATCCACTGCTACTATCCAATTTATTCATTTTAAACAGAGTAAGAGAAAGAAAAGGATATCACCAGTTGTGGCTCAATGAAGTGCAGTCCTGGGAGGAAGTATTATAGGGACTATAATGACACTTTACAGAGAACATAACATAAGGGAATGTATTGTTTTGATATTTATACCTTTAGTGCAAGAACTAAGCATAAAAAGTAATCAACATTCCCTACATGAGCAGAAATACAAATGGAAGGGCATTGCTAGAAAAAAGATTTTAAATGCAATGAAATAAAAAAATATATACCAGCCAGAAAACTGCTGCTTCAAATGCCCTATGAACAATAGCCATCAAACATTGGAACACAGCTGGCATAAGATTTGGAGTTTTTAGATATTCGAAGACACAGCTGAAAGCACTTCTAGAAGCACTCAAACTATCACCACCATTAAGGATGCCACCATTGCTACTGAAACGTATTATCTCCAAAAATGCAACAGCAAGCAGATAGGTTGCCTTCACACCTGTAAAATCAAAGTGTAATCAACACACATGCTTGGGACACCAATATTAAAGCAGACTTGAAAAAAAAAACATGACCATTAACGAGGAATAATTCCACCAAATAAGGTCCCAAAACAACCAAATTTTCCAAGATGACTAAAGAAATAGGCATCAAGTTGAAAACAAATAAACAACACCAGAATCACAAATTTAAAGTGCAACAACATAGTACGCAATCTATTGAACCTGAAATTGTGCTCATAGCTGCAACATCAACTCTGCCACCAAGAGCAGCTGAAAGAGCAGATCTTTGTGTTAAAGCTGCTTTCTCATTACCACTCCCCCGACGACTGCCAGGATTGTGAAGGGCATTGAGTTCCAATTCATCTTCAAGCCATTTCACTGAGCTAACAACCTGGAGAGATATATTATTATGTCAAACTCAAATATGAGTAAAATACATAGAGAAATGACTTTCTTAAATAGTTAAAGATAGGGTGAGATGATTAAGTTCCAAGTGTTAAAACAGGCCAAGTCAAAAGGCAGAATTTCTCAAGTAAAATTAAAAATAATTTAAGATCATAAGGGAGGCAACATTTTGGAGTGCAAAACCATATATATCAAAAATAGGTTCTAGTTTAGAAATGAAAAGGAAACTACTTCAAGCTATATTTAATCCTTAAATGTCCAGGATAGAGATCAGCTCATCGAATGCCTTACCAACAAAATGATGATCCAAACCCAATTTCTTACAAGTCTCAGATTAACACAGTCTACAAGAGAAACAGAAGATTGGTCTTTTTGTACATTTGATATTCCACATTGGCCATATGACAGAACAAGAGTCCTATTACAAGCTGACATGGTGAGTTTCGAGTAATAAAAGAAGTAACATATGCACAGAAGAAGAGAGAAATATTGATGAACCACCAGCCTCCCTAGTTTGATCAAACAGCAACCATTCATCAGCCTCATAAGCCAACCCCCACCCCCAATATGACAGAACAAAAGTCTTATTATAAGCCGACGTGGTGAGGTTCGAGTCATAAAAGAAGTAACATATGCACAGAAGAGAGAAATACTGACGGACCACCAACCTCCCTAATTTGATCAAATAGCAACCCATTCATCAGGGGTTTTCCTAATAAGCCAATCCCCCCCCCCCCCTAAAAAAAGTAATAATAAATAAATAAATAAGCAAAACTTAAACCATTTATTGATCATTGAAATTGTTTTCAGAGACATAAGATTGGTGTATCTACCAATGTCAGACAATGTTGTTGTAATTCAGGTACATTTTGCTATAATTACAATTTATTTCAGAAAAAGATTAATTCATCTATGAACTTAGGTTACTGTAAGTGGTCCAGTTATAAAATTACAAAAGTAGCCTACCTTTTTTTCCTTAATCAACTAAAGCCATGTCAGGGACAAAAAAATATAGAACTGATTAACTGAGTGTGTAACGTATGCATTCCAGAACAGCAATCTGTTGCAGCCCTTATAAAATTAAACAAACTAATCACTAACAAGTTAATGGCATTTGGCACAATTTCAAAGAGAGACAGGAAAGAAATTATCAAGTAAATAAGATGCCATCATTTAAAAACCATTTGCAATCAACTTACAAGGGGAGGAGTCCCTTGAGCAATTCGCTGAACAGCAGACGACCACTGTGCATTCCACATGTATGGTCCACCCACCGCTTGAAGAGCAATTGTGCCCATGCTTCCCACACTGTTCAGTGTAGTTGAAACTGACTTTGTTGGCTGCTGAATTTTCTGAATGGGAGGTGCTAGACCAAAAAGAGCAACATAGAACCACAGGTTGCGGAACAATTTCAAGAGTGATGGTTCCACATTCACAGTGGGGTCAAAATCAGAGCATATTTCAGCAACAGCAGAAAGCAGAGGCCCTAGAAAATCTGCTCCACTCCTGCAACAATTGGGGTATCAGATAGAACAACGCCAGAAACACAACGCAGTGAGGGGGGGAAATGGCTGTTTCAAGCAGATAAAACAAGAGATTCCATGTAAAGGAAAAGATATATACCTTCCACTTTTGGATTCAGCAGCCAGGCCTACATCTGAGCACAGAGATAGCAAACGATGACGATAGTCTGAGCGTAATTTCATATTTTTAAGCCCACTAGCAATCAAAAGAAATCCTGCAGGAAGAGTCTAGAGTGTGATGGAACTAGTGAGCCACCATTTGATAAGATAAACCATCAGCCATCTTAAAGGTATTTTGTATGACTGGTCATTGTAAACAATGCATACCTCAACACGTTCTGTGGTGGCTTCTGGTGCCAATGTTTTGCTTTCAGCAGACCCTACACTTGACAATTTACTTAAGTAACTTCTTGTCATTAGAACAACTGTCTCCCGATATGACTTCTCAAAACCTAAACCTGCAATGCGAGAAACAGCATCGAGAAGCTGCAAGAAGTTAAGGGAGAAACAAGTTAGAGAACGTGCCAAATAGATATGAAATGCAAAATACTAGATTGCAATTTGAAATGACCACCAATAGAAAGGAAAAAATATGCGTGAGAAAATCAAATCTATATCAGATACTAGATTGCTCCAAAGACAAAGATTCCCTACTCGAAGTCGCAATAAACCAGGAGTTGAAGCTTCGCCCTCTTCCAAGCTTTCAATAAAAAGTGGCAATATCATGTCTACCACTTCAGACTTGTTAACAGCGACAGTCAAATCAGCAAGCAAGCGAATAACATTAAGCTGCACAGCAGGAACTCCCTGCTTCTCCTTGTCAACCTGGAAATCAGCACAACTAGTAAACAGGGAATGAAATAGAACCAGAGATCAATAACAAAAAAAATTGGAAACCATGAGCTGGTGCAGAAAGGATTCCATGATTAAATGGTTATAACCCTGGTTAGCAAACAACTTTTGTTATAACCTCTAGCGAAAAAAAAGATGAACACATTTGACATTCCCATCCCTGGTGAGTATAAGAAAAACTAACAAGTTATCCATCCCAGATTAATTTGAAAGCACCTTTGTTAACAATGTTGACAAGCAGACAAAGACATACCAACAAAATTCTGTATGTGATCTGTATACATAGTTATAAATGTATCAGAGCGTGTTGCTCTCAATATAAACCAACCTGGTCATCATAATCAATTCGTTCGCGTATACTGGAGGCCAATCCAGAGATAAACGTGTCCACAGGAGCCCGATCCTTTGTCCAGCCAGATTCAATTATCTGACAGCTTGTCTTCATGACAGTCTCAAACATTGCTCCCTGACTGCCACCCCAAGTATCAGCCTGTTACAATTGTAATGAACATCTTTACAGACCATATAGCATGCTTGTATATGCCAACTGAAACCTATCCATAACACATACCTGAGCACAGGCAGTCAGCACAAGTGGCTTAAGGCGAATGAGCAAGACACGCATTGGCTGACCCCCCCTGGTGACAGCAATTTGTGCAATCCCACCAAGCAATGAACTGAGCAGCTCTTCACAGTTTTTCAACTTCCGCCACACTGAGAGCAAACAGGCTTCTGCAGCATCTATCAACAATGCCAGAGTCTCAAGCACCAACCTCTTGGATGTCTTGCCATCCACATCAAGAGATGCAAGACTCTGAACTTTCATCCTGGCTGCAGCTTGATAGACGGAAAGTTTTGCATTGACTCTTGCTTTTAAAAGCTGTCCCTGTTCATTACAGTCCCGTCTCCGTATCTGCCAACATAACCAACTTTCCCTTATCAACCAGTATATTCAACATTTCTTTTCCCGCTACAGAAAGAGGTCCCATGCACGTTCACTTAATTACACTCACACACACACACACACACACGTACTCACACAAATATACATGCACGCACATAAAACGAGCCCAGAAATTTACATACCCACATACATGAACATATATATGCATTGAGAGAGGCCATAACCAATTTCCAATTTCAAACTTTACTGTATCAAATTCAAATTCCATGGTTTCTCCTGAGAGATACCTCCTAGGTAAAAATGTAACAGCAAATCCAAAATCAAGTTAACATATAAGCACGTTAGCTTCAAACACATGACCGATAAATAACCAAAAAAATCCATGGTTAGATTTTTCCTGTGCACTAGAAGCACCTTCATACACTTCTACCTTTGCCATTACTAAGTTTCCCTTACATGCCCGTTTCCTCAATGAGGTCCATCTATTTTTCATCTGAAATACATTAAGAACCGTTCACAAACACACAGAGTAGTGGTGGCGGTGGTGGTGAAAACAGCAGCAGCTGCTGCTGCATTTACCTTCAAAAATGCAGACAGAGATTGAAGTTGCTTCTTAGCAATGAACCTAACCAGCTCCAAAAGCTTGTTATCTATCTTGACACAATCCAAAACATGTCCAATCAACTTGTACGCAATCTCTTGCTTCTCCAATCCCTCCGCAGTCTCTTCCTCAAATGAAGCCACTTGTTGCCTGCTCAATCCCCCACCTCCATCAAATCCCACCCCCGTTGACTCCAAACCACTCTTCCACGTAACTCCACTCCCATTCACCACCACTGTCGTTGATGCACTCGACGAAGACAGTGTCATATGACTCAAATCATTCACCGTACTCGAAATCTCATTATTGGCATCGCGGCTACTATTATGTTGTTTCACATTATTACTCAATGGCGAACTTTGTGAGGATGACGTTCCAGAGTTCATCCCAATTCGCTCACTAGGTGACGATGGCACCGGTACGGGCACATTAAACTGATCTAAAAGGCACGTGATCAACTTCTCCCCATCTTCCGGCAAAATCGGAACAAAATTCTCTGTTAACGCAATTAAAAAAACCCTAGAAATCGCCAAGCTCGCCAAATTTTCACCGGCATTGTTCCCAATCGCAGCCATAACAACTTCTCCAACAAATCCGGCAACATCCTCGGAGAAACCCGGATCCAATTCGGCCGACTTGGACACGTAAGCCAGGAAGTCGGTAAAAAAAGACGAGATCGAGTCGGTAGAGAAGGATTGTGGCCAGAAGGAAGGATTAAACGACGTCGGGATTGAGCGGAAGAAAGCGAGGATTAGTGATTTTGGACGGTTATCGGTGTGGTCGAGGGTTATGGAGAGGAATCGAGAAACTGCGAGGATCGCATTGATTTGTGAGTGAGAAACCCTGGGCGATCCGGTTAAGAGAGACTCTGGTTGAGGACAGCGATTGCATAGCCAGGTCAATTTATCAGCGAATTGTGCAGGATTTTGTGAGATTAGATCACAGAGCTCTATTAATGACTCCATTGTCAGATAAATGGAGAATTGAATTGATGGGTTTTTGTTTGATTTAGAGAAACATGCTTTATTTGATTCTGAATGCGAGGGAGGGGGCGGAGAGAGAAAATGTGTGTGTTTTTAAGGTACAATTTTGTTTCTAGGGTTTACAGGGAGGAAGGAAATGGAGTGATGGGTGGGAGGGAAGGGAGGTAATGGAGAGGTGAGGCTGCTGTTAGTTTTGTTTCTCTTATATTGTATTTGCTTTTGCTGCCATTGTTTCTCTTTCGTCTTTTTTTTGTGTCTCTCTCTTCCCCCCTTCTCTCTGTTTGTGGATGTTCCATTTTTTTCGGATAAACTACATTTGTATCCTCTAGGTATTCCAAATGTTTCAATTTAGTTTGTCTTTGGTGTAACTTTTGCAAATTAATTTAAGTTGTTTTCTTACTTTTTACATAAATAAATAAATAAA
>Ga0325401_1004175_pt1 | contig 13540 bp, 8 predicted proteins | sample PopdelMetagenome_FD_205666 | JGI IMG/M metagenome (GOLD analysis project Ga0325401, IMG submission 205666) | Populus deltoides microbial communities from Bellville, Georgia, United States - Xylem-PdKOR-R2 | ecosystem: Host-associated > Plants > Phyllosphere > Stem > Wood/Secondary xylem | place...
CTATCATTTTATTTATTATCATTTTATTTATATTATTTAAATTACCAGTCTAAAGACTCGAGTCTCATATTGTTTTTCCTTAATATTTTCTTTCATGTAGATAAAGAATTTGACTGGCCCGCGAGGGATCATGGGACACAAATCTAGTTACTGTAGATTTCATTTCATGCGAGTGAGATGGCACTGACCCGACCCGACATGGCTATTCCTAGAAATCAATGGCTGTAGAGTTGCCACACATGAATAATCACACATTTGATATTCCCGATCTTACCTTTACTTTTTGCGTATCCAAATTCAATTAAGCATTGGATGTTCTCTTCGAGTCATCGACGGTTAGACGGAAGGTACCTCAATAGCACACACTAGGCCCACCCCCAATAACCTAGCCCACATACAAACCCCCAACCCTAACTTTGCTCCAATATCAAAAGTAAATATACACGCGTCACAATTCCACATGATGATCACGTAAGAATCACTTCCACCAAGTCACGCAAACAAAAACCCCTCCCCTCCCCTCCCCTCCATCTAGAGTCTAGAACTCCACGGCCTTTTCGATTGTCTCTCCTCATCATCAACAGTTACATCATCTCGTCTCTCTTTCTCTTTAATCGATGTCATGGCCACTGCCACCGTGGACTCATCCATCTGTGACCTCCAGAATCATCTACACGCCGAACCTCTCCCTCTAATCGACCTCCGCCATCTTTCCCAATCCGAACTCCTCTCCCTCTCCTTCTGTTCCTCCTCTCCCCACCGTCTCCGAAACGACACCGCTGACGTATCCACTCCTAAAATCGACCGTTCCGTCTTCAATGAATCTGCTGGAAGCCGCAAACAAACTTTCTCCCGCCTCCGCCTCGCCCCTCGGAACAACAATGCTTCCCCTTCTTCGAATTCAACTCATGTTGTTCCCTTCCAAAATACAGAACGGCAACCTCTCGATGAAGAGAATTCACAGATAATTTCTCTTCTGAAGTCGTTGTTTGGCTCTGATTCTAACTCAATTGAAAACAAGAATGAGCATTATCACAAACTAGTCTCCATTCCTGTTATCTACAATGATTATATGCGTCTGCCTTCAACAAATAATGCGGAATCGCAAAATGTTTCAATCGACATTTGGGATTCTAGTCAAGGAGGAGTGAAAAGATTAGAGGTAGATCATTCGATTTCGATTCGAACTGCTGAATCTAGTTCAAAGAAGAGGAAGCGAGGCAGGCCACGGAAGAATGAGAATGTCAATTTCGATAATAACGATAATAGCGAGTTAGTTGAGAATAAGACTATTGCTGTTGTGTGGGACAATGTGGAAGTGGAGAGTAAGAAGAAAGAGGAGATGGTGATGGTAAATAAGAATGGAGTGGTGGTGGACTTTGTGGCATTGGGGAATATGGAGGATCCATACGGGGAGGAGTTGCGGAGGAGGACTGAGGGAATGCAATTGAAGGCAGAGTTTTTAGGGTTTTTGGAAGGGTTCGAGGGTGAATGGGGTAGTATGAGAAAGAAGAGGAGGATTGTGGATGCTAGCCTGTTTGGGGATGTGTTGCCGATTGGGTGGAAGCTCTCTATTTGCATCAAGAAACAAGCCGGTCGTGTTTGGCTGGCTTGTACAAGATACATAAGGTTTCTCATTTATTTTATTTTTTATAGATTTTTTTAATCGTGGTTTTTGTTGATTGCACTGTGTAAATATACAGGGGACTTGATTTGTGTTTTTTATTTGTCCTGCTATTGCACGGGCAAATGAAGTTGAGTACTGCCTAAAATATGCACAGCAACTTGGAATAGAACTAGATAAATCAACATGATAGAGAACATGCTTTGCAGAAGTCAGATGAAGTGATTTAAATTGGAGTTATGAGTTGTTTATGGAATTGCTGCATCTAAAACTTTTTTCCTCTTTCAAATTTTAACGAGGATGATTTTCTAGTTCTGAATTTAAGAAATTTGACCAAATTTTAACATTTAAGTAAGCAATGAACTTGTGACTGTACACATGTTAAGTGGAGTTCAGTCTGCACAATCAGTTGCATCGAAAGTGTTTATCTCACGTCTTATTCACCTTGGTTATCTTGCACTTAGTTCCCATAAATCGTAGTTTATTCATTGATGCATTCCTTTTTTCTTTCTGTTTCTCTTAAATTTCCATCCATCTAAGCTGGCATTGTCATCTTGGTACTCTCAATATATATAGGTTGCTTGATTTTTCTCAATTTCTCACAATAAGATGTATACCTTCTCTAAAGGATGCTATTGAAAAAAAATCTCTTCAAATTCAAGACATGAAGTTCTGATTCTTGCATTTGTTCCATTGGCATTGTCTTTTTCAGTCATCTTCTTATTGTAGAGGATGTATATTTTTACTCTATTCTCAACATGTTTAGTCGGAGAACTGTTATTGTGTCATTATTCATGACAACAATGAAATCCTAAATTGCTACATGCATTTATAACTATTGATTGACCTTACACATTGTGGTTCGTAGGATATTAAATGATAGAAGCTATACCAGGACTCCTATTGGGGCCTTGATTGTCTGTGATACAGTTCTTATTACAGTTTCTAAGTTGCACAGAATATAGAAGATATTACCCTAGGAAGTTAATGTTTCATAATTAATTTTGCGTATTTCATTGGTTGTATAATTCTTACCTACATTTCTTAATTCGATACTATCCAGCCCTAATGGGCAGCAGTTTGTGTCCTGCAAGGAAGTTTCATCGTATTTGCTCTCCTTTTCTGGACTGCATGATGTAAGCCGGTTGAATTTTGGTCACATGGATGGCAGGATTAAGTTGACCGACAAGATAACTCCTTCCATTGTAAGTTGATACTTGTAGTGTTTGTGTATGCATTTTAACTTTCCATATAGTTTTTATTTACTTGTGTGCTGCAGCCTGCAGATCATTCACGTAAAGATGGCAAGAATGAGAATGATTTTATTAGCTATATGGCATTGCCTGTTACCTGTAGATCTATTGAGACGGGGGGATGTCCTGTGGAGGTTCAAATGGGGAATAAGTATAAATGCCACAAGTGCACCATGGCTTTTGATAAGCAGGATGACTTGCTTCAACACCTGCTATCTCATCAGCGGGCTCCAAAACGGCTTAGATTTGGGACATCCACAAATGAAGAGGTGATCATAAAAAATGGAAAGTACGAATGTCAATTTTGTCACAAACTTTTTGAAGAAAGGCATCGTTTCAATGGTCACCTTGGGAACCACATAAAAGAATATCTTAAGAGACTTGATGCTTCCAATGGCAAAACCACTGGAGAGAGCGATGAACCTGCATTGGTCAAAATTCCTCTTGGAGCTGGAAAGATCCAAACGTTGATTGAATTTGACAGGGATTCTGATGCAATAACTGTTAACACTAAAATCAGTGATGAAATAAACTCCACCATTCCATATTGTGAATTAAAGGCTATTACTTCTGTAGAAACCCATTGTGGTGAGCAGGACAGAGTTTTTATTAGCAGCAATGATGGAGCGGGGAAGATGAATGAAGATACTGATGCTGTGGCAGCTGAAAATAGAGTTTCTTCTGAACCAGCCTTGTTGAATAATGATATTCATAGATCTTCTGATGAAACAGATGTTCCCAAGTGCCCCACCAATGGCACTGGTGATCTTGGTAGGAAGGATAAAAGCTTTAAAAACTGTTCAGTTGCTGGTGGAGCAAGGGACGTAACTTGTATTGGTCACAACAATTCAAATCATGTATCCCCTTGCTTAATTGAGGAACTCAATCAGGAGAGAGATTCTAATTGTGGTTTGCTTGCATCAAATGCTAAGGTGAACACATCTAATGATGACAGTATTGAGGATAGACATTGTTCTAGTCCAATTGATAACATGGTAATTGATGGTTGGGATATAGATGGAAAAGGTGAGCCAATAACTGGCTGTTGCAACAGTTATGCTGCAATGGGGGGGAATGCTGCTGTTAACTTGAGGGAGCAAACAATTTCTGTAGGCTGTTATGTTGCAGATAGTGAGACAGGTCCTTTTACTTTCAATGCAGTGGAAACCATGCTGGAAAAAGGTTCTAAAGGGGGTTTAACAGGTATTGAGAACAACATGAACAGTGTTTGTACTGGCATGTCAAATGAGAGCAGATTTGATGATGTGGTGAAGTCTGGGACTAATGAGATAACAATTGTTTGTTGTGGCGATAACACTGTACTGGCTGATGATAATGTGACTAGCAATGAACAGGGGGGAAATCATGGGGCTGGCTCAGTTATTCCATTTTTGAATCAGCGTACACATCTTGTTGAAAATACTATCACAGGGGCTCCTAAATGCATACTAAGAGAACCCTGTCAAGGAAAGGAATCCGAAGATTGCCCGATTACTACATCTGGTAATGAGCAATTATTCGACTTTGAAAGTAATGTAATTAAGGTTTCTAATGGCACATTAGATGTGGCCAATCACGATCAGGTTGGCAGTGAGATTGATCTAGTCCCACAAACCTTAACTAGTATTAAGCAGGAAGAAATTTCTAAAACCTTTACATTTGCTCCATTTACAAATGGATTTGCTTCAAAAGACTATGGTATCTCCAATAGTGTACTGGAGAAGCTTGAGCAGGGTAGAAATTCTGGACGCGGATCATCTGGCAATGAGCAATCCCATGATGTAAAGGATATTGTGAATGGTTTATCATTCACCACAGTGGAGGAAGACAATCAACAGGAAGTTAAAATCTCTTGCAATGGTGAGCTACATATTGCTTCAGATGACAATTGCACTGAACAGGATGCAGATGTTGGGACAGGCACTGTGCAGAAATGTTCTCTTTTTGCTGGGAGTCAGCTCGCATTCACTGCCAAAGATAATCCCACTGGTCCCTACAGTGGCGCTGTGGATGAGCTGAAGCAGAAAATGGATTCTGTAGAGAGTGCGGTTTGTCCATCTTGCAGCGAGCCAGTGTGGAGTGTTGAAAAGAATTTGCAGACTGCTTTTACAGGTTCAGTTCAGGAGGAGCCTAGGGTAGAGAACTCAGAAAATCCTAGGAAGGATGATTCAGGGATTGGTTTTAGCAGCCACCCTGGACCAGATGAAAGTGATGTCATATCTGAGTTTATGTGGAGAAACGATGGAGAAAGTAACCTGCTAAGTGATTTTGCTGATACTTCATGTCAACCAGTACAAACATCAAGCTTTTTTCCTCCATATGATGCAGTGTCAGATAAGGTATGGCGTGACCATTTTCTTTATGTTGGTGAGAAACCAATGCCTGTTTATGCTAATGGATTAGGTGGTAGCTCCATTTTTTTCTTCAGAAATTTACGTAGTTCATCTTTTTTATTGTCTCTGAGATCACCCGAGGATAATCAGTGGCAAATCTACATGCAAGGGAAGGGGGGCTATTGCCCCTCTTAATTTTTCACACTTCCCACTTTAGGCCTTGTAGTTTTCAGCTTTTCATGATATTTCCAAGTGAAAATACATTGGCCCCCCCCCCAAAAAAAAAAAAAAAAAAAATCCTATGTCTTACCTAGGAAAGAAATTGCCTTGATGAATATTTCTCACTTTGCCACTGGTAGCTTTTAATTATAGGGATCGGTGATATGAATTACCTTCTCCCCTTACATTTTGTCTTCTATGGTTTCCTTGGTCAGTATAAGGGCATGCATTTCTTTCAAGTTATTCAATGTTATATTTTAGAAAAACTGAAATATTTACTTAGACATAAATTATTTCCCAGTGAGGAGTTGATGAAATGACTGTTATTTTAGCTTTAAAACATGAAGTGAAAAGCTCTTGCTTGTTATATGGTCAGTGGAATTCTTGATTTATCATTTTTTTTTATTAATGAACAGGGTGAAAGTGAACTCTTTGCAGAGAAATTTGGTGCTACATCAGGTTTTGAAGGGCTGAAATTGGGTGGCATGGATAATATGGAATGTAATCTTCCGACTTCTCAAGTAAGCTCACATTCAGATGAATCCAAGGTTGGTACATATGATGCTGTTATACCTAAAGGGATTGCTTCATCTATTTGGCTTGCAAAGGAAAATTTGCCTTTTGTGCCAAAAGATTCAAGCAGGCACCATGTTCCTGCTGTGTGTGTCTGGTGTGGGAGGGAGATTTGTCAGGAGGCTCTTGAATCTGAAGGACAAACAAGCACCATGGGTTTTATGTGTGCAGAGTGCACTGCCAAGTTGTCCAGGCAATTCAACGGATAGTAAAATGGGTTGCCTATTAATCTTCCAGGCTCCCATGAGAAATGCTCTCATATATGCAAATTCTCATAAGGAGAACACCTCAGGTAGTTTCTACTTTTTTCATTCAGAAAGTATTTCTTTGGGCTAGAAATGATTCCATGTTTTACGTTTTCAAAAATCTATCTGGTTGTTACCCTGTAGCCTTCTAAATGTCGAGCTAGGTGACAAATTAACAATTATCTTGGTAGGTTCAAGTTTTTGAACTGTGGATATGTTTTTGGGCATGTGAATAGTTATTAGCAGACCATATTTCAATTTGTACAGACTCTGGAAAAACCCAACTGGTCAATTTAGTCTCGAATTCTTCTCTATCATGCAGCAGAAGTTGTTTATGAAGTTATTTTAATGTGCTTTCACTTTAAATTTCTATATATAGCTTTTTTACATGTATTTGACTATTATGTATCAACTATATCCAACCTTCCATGCTTGTTACGTGCTTGGGTTTGTTGTATATTTTTCCTTAAATAGCTTAGCATGCAAATGCATATGATTTTCTCTTTCTGGCAGCCTGTATGTGTCTCGCTCTGCTTCATATGGTACCTCAATGTTTGCTTCCTCTAGGATTACCCCGTTGATCAAGTTAAATGGAGAAGACCAGTTTTCTTGTACCCAGTATTACCCAGTATAAAAGACAACCTTATGCCTATAGCTCTCATGCTCTATAACAAGAATAATATTCAATCTGACTCATCCTTTATTTTCCAGACGATGTAGTGAAAGCTTGCACAAAAGCGGTCATTGGCTTATCAGGGCTATTATACGAGAGGCTGAATTTTGAAGGTCTTGTGACTCTGCTTTGACTTTTGCCAAGGGGTTAGTATTGTTTCATCTGTGTTTGGATGACTTAGTTTTGCAATTGCTTTATCTTGTGAACTCGCTAGTTTTCCATCACAAGAAAGAATCAAAAAGCTAATTGTGACCATTGGTTTAGGGGCTGAATTGGGTCTCCACTGAAATGCATCCTTTTCTTCTATTTTCAGTTTATGAAACTAACTAGTTGTTGAGATGACTGTACATGTCTAGAGATTTTTCTGTGGTGATGAATCTCCTAGATGTTATCGTTTCCATACTTCAATTTTTTTTATCTCAAAATTGATGAAGATAAAAAAATTTCCCCACATAACTTAGGGTTATCAAAATACACGGAGAAGATGAAATACCCTGGTACAAGAATATGAAAATGTATTTCTCTGTTGGCTTTGCTTTGCTTTGTTTCCTATAGAGAGATGGGATGTTCTAAAAACTTGCATTGCTTGCCTATGGTTATCCAAAAAAAATTTTGGGAGGAGCAGGGGTGTGAAACTCTGAATATCATCATTTAATGAAACTGATCTGTTTCTTAATTTTGTTAGACATTTTTTAGCCTGCACTATATAGGATCATTGCGTTGTAAACTAGGCAAAGTTTTTCAATAGTAACGCCAATTTGCTGACATGGGCGTTGGCACGTGGTAAAGTTAGATAGTCGAAGAGGGTGTGTGTGTGTGTTTTTCCCGAACAACAAATGGTTGGGTCCTCAGGTCGTTTTTGCTGTTATCCATCTTCAACGCCGTTCCTTACTGAAACGTATTTATTTATTATCTTGTCTGCATTCTTTGAAACACTTTCACTTCCGGTCATCCACTCCCCATTCTCTTTCCTTGAATGCTTGTCATTGTCCTACAAGTTGGACGAGACTGATAAGGAACTTAACAAAGCAGGTCCATCGGAACCTGCTTGCCATTCTAAATTTAGTTGTACTGTCCATGGCTTTTTTCTCACAATAATTTTATCTGGGCCCTGCGGCGATCGGTTTGACAGCCGACTCACGCTTCAATGCCCGACAAGGTACATTCATGTGAGGACACTAGCCTCGGAACTTGAAATTCTCTTTTAATTCAGAACCGTTTAATTTCATTTGAATTTAATTTATAAATAAATTTAATTTATATGTTTAGAAGATGAAATTTAATTCATTTTGATTTTTATATTATCCTTTTTTTTGTTATTTTCATCTAACTTTTTCAAATATATATTTTTTAAAAAATGAATAGATGAGTATTTAAAAAAAAATAGTTCTAACATTAATTTTTATCTATTTGAAATTTTGAAATTGTAAATCAAGAGGTTGCAAATATAAAATTTCATTAAAAACCCTGTAAAGGGTTCCAAGCATGCTGATATTAATATTATCCTAGCAAGGTCACCTCCAAATTGCTAATGTGAAGTCAGAGAAAGATTCGTTGTTTTTCTTTTATAGCACCATTTTCTTAAGCCCTTCTGTCAAGTTTATTTTGAGAGAGTGAACCATTTAAAGAAGGAATCCGCCTAGTAGCTCAATAGGAGGGCTCGATGCTTCGAAGGACAAAAGGTTTGGTTGCCAACTTGCAAACCACTCTGTTAAACATAATGTGGCATCTTATGTGTCTGCTTTCAGGGCTGGCACAGGGAACAGACACACGATCAATGAACACCCAAAGCCCCATGCAAAAAAAAAAAATCTATTTAAAAACAATTTAAAATAAAGTTAAAATCTTCCAAAGTTGCGGTATAAAAGCCGAGGGAAATATTACAAGATGCGTTTATCAGGATGAGATGTCAAAAGCGAAGGGACAAAAAAAAAAAGAAAAAAAAAGAAGGAAGTCAAACGAGCGTGTAGCAATCAATATTTTTTCCTGGGACCGCAGAAAGAGAAGGCATTACCCATAGCAAAGCGAAACCCGCTGGATTGGCCCCCCTTCCCCTTCCCAACTAAAATGCGCACCTTCACCTTCCTAATAGCTTCCTCTCAAAACCACCCTTTCATTATCTTATAAATAATAATAATAATAATAATAATAATAATAAAAAACAACCCCCCAACTTTTATCCATTGAAATTTGATACCTCCCTCCCCCCTTTAATTTCCTAATGTTCATCATTATCAGAAACGCAACTCTAGATACTCCTACGATCCATCAAATTTTCTATTAACACTGCAATCACTCACCAAAAATATGCATTATTTTGTTGTCCCTTTCTCGATCATCTACCGACCGACCCTCCAACGCTAAAATGCGCTATCTTCTATTTCCCTCCTCTCCTTTGATCTTGTCTTGTTCTCTAACAGGCAAACATCACTGATTTTAGCGGGTTATATGTTTTTCTTTCTTTTGCGGTTTTCGATGACGCAGACTAGGGTTTGGCGACCTCGGATCTTGTTATCGATGATGATTTATGGGAGTCTTGTGTGCGCAACCGCCGCCGACTCTCATACTGTTTCGATTTGTCCAATAGAGTCTGTCACAGATTGGATCTTTGGGTTTCGAGATCAAAACTGCGTCGTTTCTGGTGCTAATGAATCTCCCTGTTTCGCTGGTGTCACCGAGGTACGCCGACACTTTTATTTCTTCCTTGCCTTCAAAAGAAAAAAAAATATCTTTCTTGGAATTGAAAACTCTATTCTGACATTCCTGTGCTTTTTTTCTTTTCAAGAAAAAGAAAAGAGTGAGCTTTATTGAAACTTGATACTGTGAATGCAATTAAATGAATTGGAATTGTAAAAATTATTCGATTGGGATTGACCCCTTTTTGTTAAGCTGTTTAATCAGAGCTGCAAGATGACACTGGAGAAAAATTATTTCAGATAAAAAATTCTATACTGTTGTCAATTTCGTGATTCTTGTGTTTGGGTTTTCATCCATGTTAGCATATCCGGGTAGCTCATTAGGCTTTCTTTTTTCTTTTTCTTTTTTAAAAAAGGTTCAGGATTTGGCAATTTATTGCCTCTTTTAAGATAATCTTAGGGAAAATTAGTTTTATCTGCGGAAATGCATTATCTGTCTGTGGAAAGCAAAAGGCATGTCTGCTAAAATATGAAAGTGATACACCTGGTTGAACAGATTTGGAAATTTGCTTTCTTGTGAATGAAAATGGTTGTGTAGTTCTTAACGACATTTATGTTTGTTGTTGTGAAGGGAGACGAGATTTCGTTACAAAAGGCACTTAGTTTAGTTCAGAAGAATAGTCATGAATATGTAGCTCTGCTTTTTTATGCATCATGGTGCCCCTTCTCTGGTACTTTTAGACCAAGCTTCTCCATCCTTTCCTCTTTGTACCCTGTGATTCCCCATTTTGCCATTGAAGAATCATCCATCAGGCCAAGGTTTGTATACTAAAAATATAAAATGCCATCTTTGTAGATTCTTACCTGCTGTTGTGGCATCTTGTAGCCTTGGAGTAATTAACATTATTGATTTTTCTGCAGCATACTATCCAAGTATGGAGTTCATGGATTTCCTACTCTTTTCCTATTGAATTCTACGATGCGTGTGCGCTATCATGGCTCACGTACTCTTGGCTCTCTTGTCGCTTTCTACAGTGATGTTACCGGTAAGGGCTTCCTTTCCTTCCTTTCCTTCATGTATTTTCAACTGAAAGCTTCCACTTCTAGTTTTTTATGATTTTGGTTTCCTCTCTTCATCTGTTTATGTACAGAAGTGTAAGGGACTTTATACTAGATTATTCAAAGTATGGAATTCCCTTCTCCTAATTGTTGATTGAGTATTTCGAATGACTATTAGTATGTAAACCATAGAAAATGGCAACACATGCTTTTCTTTCTTAAAGAACTTTCTTCTTTTATGCCTGTATTATATCGAGTTGTCTTTCTACTGCGGGATTTTATGAGCTTATTGCTTGGTTTAGGTATCAAGACTGCATTCCTGGACGAAGGATCAGTGGACAAAATTGGACGAGCATCACACCATGAAAAATATGACACACCTGAGCAAGAAAGCTGCCCGTTCTCATGGGCAAGATCTCCGGAGAATTTGTTAAGGGAGGAGACATGTTTGGCCCTGGCAACAACATTTGTGCTTCTGAGGTTGTTTTACTTGACTTTCCCAACCATGCTTGCATTTGCACAATTTACTTGGAGGAGACACGTGCAGAACATGAGACTGGGGAGCTTGTTAGAGCATCCTCGGGCTTATCTGAATCTTAATCGAGCAATACAGCTATTTAATTCCCTGAAGGAGCCATGCAAGAAGAGTAATTTGCAGGAAGGGGCAATGAATGCTAGGGCTTGGGCTTCCAAGTCCCTTGCTACTGTTTCAATAGGGGATGCAAGCACCAGTAGGGGTGCACCTGTGAGTGAATGTCGTTGAGTTTTTCTCTGGCGGAGGAATGGATATTCCACTTGTCAAAAAAGGTGGGAGGGGCTGATTAGGGATGTTCCAACAGAAAATTTGTTCGGACATTCTGTTTATGCCGAGCTGGCTTTGGTTCAAGATCATCTCGGCATTCCTGATGGTAGTGTCAGCATTTGTGACGACGATGCATGTTGACGATGTAGTAATACGTCTTCCATTTGTTTATAATTTAGAATACAATTTATTTAGCGTTAATGTCGAAATAATTGGAACTCAATTTGTGAATAGATTGTACATGAGACTCAGATGTCTTGTCGCCTTTTCTTTTCCAAATAAGCAAGCATGTCAATCTGCGTTTCATACGATATTTTGAAAATTTTGACACTACGACGAGATTGCCCTCGCAAATTTATAACTTTTTTGGAGAATGTAGTGAAACTTTTTTTAATGTATAATGTTTTTTTTGTGGATTCTATATTTCTAATAATTTTGTTAAATTAGGCGACACTTGTTGAAAATTTATGCATTAACTCATAAAATAGGATGTTCGTTTGAAAAATAAAAATATAAATCAAGGAAATTTAAATTAAAAAACCCAAACGAACGAAAACTAAAAACAAAGTTTAGTTACAAATACTCTTTTGTTAGAAATTTATATTTTCTTATAAATATTTAATAAGAGGGTATTTGTAACTAAATTTTTTTATGTTTTTAATTTTATGTTAAATTCCCTTTGGCTTCGTGAGTTTATTTTGTGTTTTTTTTTTTATTTTTTAATATTATGTTAATTGAAAAGTGTTAATAATTTTGTTTTGGCATGTTAATCCAGATTGACTGAAATTGTTTTTTTAATTAATTTTTTTTAGTTTCATCATTTAACATCAAATTTATTATAAATTAAGTTTCATAATTATAATGATCTCATAACTTGGTATGCAGATTGATAGATGAACTCGAGTTGATATGAATTGATCCAATATGTTATCATCTTAATGTTTATTAAGAAAATCTCATCTTAAATATTTATTTTGAGTCAAAGTATATTTTTATCGATTATCCAAATTATTTTTAAATCTTAAATATTTATTTTGAGTTAAAGTATATTTTTATCGATTATCCAAATTATTTTTAGATCCGTTAAGATGACTAGGTCATATCAAATCAATTTTTATATAATTTAATTTTTTTCTATTAAAAATACTATAGAACATTTTTTTTTTACATTAAAAAAATATTCCAACCCCAACATAACATGCGACAATTATCTAGTAATTACTTTATCAACAATGATTCTAACGATTTATTTCAAGTAGAAAAACATATACAGAAATAAAAAATCAAACAACATCAGCTTTGATAAGAATATTTTCTACTAATCTTTAAATATATATATTTTTAACTATCTCTCATTATGATTTATCTCTCTTCAATAAAGTAATTATTTTTAGCTATTTCTAGAATATTTTAAAATTTCATGAAAATGTGTACATCAACTTTCATTTGTCAGTTAAAACTTTTTTGAAATAAAATCTTAGATATAACTCGTTCTGTTACTGCAGGTTGAGCCAAAAAAAAAAGGAATGTAAAAGAAAAAAATCTAAATACTAAAAAACTCTTGTAATCAAACTTGTTTCTTTCATACTTAAAAACTTATATAAATTCATAATTAATTAAATTATATTTGAGTTGTTCTTATGTAACTTTATTTAACTTTATTATCTCAATATTTCTAAAAAAAAAAACAAAAACAATATGTCATGTTAATTCACTAAATCCACAATCCTGGTCATAAATTTCATTTAATCTAATTAATTTTTTTTATTATATGATAAAAATTAATTTAACATTAATTGAAAAAAAATTAATTAAAAATTTTATATTAAAAAATAAAATAAAAAAATAAAAAATCTGGGCCACTTGCTTTTCTTTTTTATGACGTCAGTCTTCACATTTTCGCTGAAATAAAATTTTGAAACCAGTAGGAATCAAATCTACGACCTCAAGCATCGATATGAATGCTTCAACCAGTTGAGTTACTGATAAATTTGTTAACAAATGCTTAAAATAATATTTTAATTTGATTTATTGTTTATTTAAACAGTTCAACCATCATTAATTATTTTAATTGTTTTAATAATATCTTTTTATTATTGTTGTTGTTGTTATTATTTAAATAA
>Ga0325401_1004176_pt1 | contig 13540 bp, 13 predicted proteins | sample PopdelMetagenome_FD_205666 | JGI IMG/M metagenome (GOLD analysis project Ga0325401, IMG submission 205666) | Populus deltoides microbial communities from Bellville, Georgia, United States - Xylem-PdKOR-R2 | ecosystem: Host-associated > Plants > Phyllosphere > Stem > Wood/Secondary xylem | place...
TCGGGGGTGTTCGCGGTCTTCTCGACGAGCACCGCGTGCGCGGTCGGCGAGCGCAGCCCGTGCTTGTCGAAGGACGCCTTGAGCGCGTCGGCCCGGCGGACGAAGTCGAAGGCCTCGACGGTGGTCAAGCCGGTCTCGGCGAGACGGGCCAGCGAACCGTCCAGGTCGGCGTCGAGCTCGTCGTGGATCGAGTAGAGCTGGACCGAGATCTCGGGCGTGGGCATGGGCGTGCTCCTTCTGCGTCGCTGCGAGGGGTGGGCCGGGCGCGGTCCGGGTCGGGCCGGGCTGCTGCTAGAGGGTGGCGGCGAACGGGTCGAACGCCTCGTCGACGAGCGGCACCCGCTCGACGCGGCTCTCGACCTCGACGACCTGGTTGTCGCGGACCGAGTCGTCGATCGCGACCATGGTGTCGAGCACGTGGTAGGCGAGGTCGCCGGAGGCGAGCGGGCGCCCGCCGGTGCGCGCGGCGCGCGCCAGGTCGAGGACTCCGAGGCCGCGCTCGGCGTACGCGCCGGTGACGGGGACGTCCTCCCAGGTCTGCGGGCCCTGGTTGACGGCCCGGACCTCCTCGGGCGTGCGCGCGTCGCCGAGGACCGGGCCGCGCGCGATCCGGACCTCGCCGGTGAAGCGGTTCGGGTCGGGGATCACGAGGGTGCCCTCGGTCCCCGTGACCTCGACGACGCCCTGCCGCTTGAGCGGGGAGTCGAAGCTGAACAGGCTCTGGCTGACGCCGCCGTCGACGTACGAGGCGATCGCGGAGACGAGCGTCGGCACCTGCACCAGGTAGGTCTCTCCGCGCCGCGGGCCGACCTGGACCGAGCGCTCCGTACGGCCGGTGGAGCCGAACGCGGCGACGTTCTTGACCGAGCCGAAGACCTGCACGAGCGCCGTCAGGTAGTAGGGGCCCATGTCGAAGAGCGGGCCGCCGCCGGGGGCGTAGTAGAAGTCGGGGTTCGGGTGGAAGATGTCCGGCCCGATGTACTGCATGACGGTCTGGGCCGACAGCGGCTCGCCGATGTCGCCGCGGGCGATGGCGCGCCGCGCCGACTGGACGCCCGGACCGAGGACCGTGTCGGGGGCGCAGCCGACGAGCAGGCCGGCCTCCGCGGCGCGGGCCAGCAGCTCGCGCCCGCTCTCGCGGTCGGTGCTGATCGGCTTCTCCGACCAGACGTGCTTGCCGGCGGCGACCGCACGGGAGGACACCTCGGCGTGGAAGGCGGGCAGCGTCAGGTTGACGACCAGCTCGACGTCGGGGTGCGAGAGCACGTCGTCGGGGCTGCCCCAGGCGGGGACCCCGAACCGCTCGGCCTGGGCCCGCGCCACCTCGGGGTTGAGGTCGCCGAGCACGACCACCCGCACGTCGGGGAACCGGCCGAGGTTCTCCAGGTAGGTGCTGCTGATCATGCCGGTGCCGATGAAACCGACGCCGACGGGACCGCTGGAAGCCATCGTTCTCCTCGTCCGCAGGTGCACGGCCGTCCCCGGCCGCCGCTTCGTCCGAATGCTAACCAAGTGCTAACTTTTCGGCCGTCGCGGGTCCGAGGAGGTGGGCGGTGCAGACGGGGCCGAGAGGGACCACGGGGACGACGGGACCGGTCCCGGACGCCGACCTGGTCGCGCCCCGCTCCGGCCGAGGGCCCTACCGCAAGGGCCTCGAGCGGCGCTCCGCCATCGTGCGGGCCGCGACCCAGGTCTTCGCCGAGCGCGGCTACCACGGCGGCTCGCTGCGGACGATCGCCGAGCGCGTCGGGGTCTCCTCCGCCTCGCTCGTGCAGTACTTCGGGACGAAGGAGGGCCTGCTCGCCGCCGTCCTCTCCGAGTGGGGACGCGCCAGCCGGCCCGCCGGCCTCGACGGGCTGCGCGGCCTGGCCTGGATCCGCAGCATGCGCGAGGCGATGGCGTACAACGCCGTCCACCCCGGGCTCATCGAGCTCTTCCTGACGCTGTCCGCGGAGGCCACCAGCCCGGACCACCCGGCCCGGGCCTTCGTGCAGGAGCGGTACGCGACCGTGGTCGGCGAGCACGCCCGGCACCTGCTCGAGGCGGTCGAGGACGGCGAGGTGGGCCCGATGAGCGCGGAGCGGGCCGAGCACGAGGCCCGCCTCTTCGTCGCGGCGATGGACGGCATCGAGCTGCAGTGGCTCCTCGACCCGCGCGTCGACCTGCTCGAGCTCTTCGAGCACCTCCTCGCGGTGACGCTCGCGCGCTGGGCGGCCTGAGCGCGGCGCAGGACGTCGCCGTCCGCGGGCACGGCGGCGGCCCGTCGGCCGGGTCGGCGCGCCACCCCGGGGAGGGGTGGGCGTCGAGCCGGACGACGGGCCGTGGGTGCCGAGGTCCAGACGCCCCCGCGGCTGGGTCCCGGAGGTCCGTACGGCTACCGGGTGATCAGGCCCGGCGACCGCGACGCAGGAGGGTCAGACCGGCCAGCAGCAGGAGCAGCGCGGCCGCCGCGAGCCCGGTGAGGCCGGCGGCCGCCCCGGTCTGCGCCAGGTGGTCGCTCCCCTGCCCCGAGCCGGCCGAGCCCTGCGGCCCGGACAGGAGCAGCGTGTCGTCCGCACCGCGGAGGACGTCCGACCCGTTGCCGGCACCGTTGCCGCCGCCGTTGCCGTTGTCGCCGCCGTTGCCGTTGTCGCCGCCGTTGCCGTTGTCGCCGCCGCCGTTGTCGCCGCCGTCACCAGGGGTGGTCGGCGTGGTGGGCGTGGTCGACGTGCCGGTGGTGCAGCCGAGCGCGTTCACCAGAACGCAGGCGTCGACCGAGCCGACGCCGGGGACGGTGCCATCGACGGTCCCGACGACGACCGGCACCACGGGGACGACCGGGCCGGTCGGGGTCCCGCTGCCGGTCCCGTCGGTCCCGTCGGTCTCGTCGGTCTCGTCGGCGCAGCCGAGGGCGTTCACCAGGACGCAGGCGTCCACGTCGCCGACGACCGGGAGGTCGGTGCCGACCTGGCCGACGACCGGGGGCAGCAGCACCGGCAGCACCGGCAGCACCGGCACAGTGCCGGTGCCGTCCGTGCCGCCCCCGCAGGCCGCCGCGTTCACGAGGACGCAGGCGTCGACGTCGCCGACGACCGGCAGGTCCGCGGTGGCCTCGGCGACCGCGGTCACGACGGCCGCGGCGTCACCCGAGCCGGAGCCCGACCCGTTCGAGCCCGACCCGTTCGTGCCCGACCCGTTCGTGCCCGTGCCGTCCGAGCCCGTGCCGCCGCGGGTGGTGCAGCCGGTCGCGTTCACCAGGACGCACGCGTCGAGGTCGCCGACCACGGGGACGTCGTCCGCGGTGGCGGTCACGACGGAGCTGATCAGCGTGCCCGCGCCGCCCATGGAGGCACCCGTCGAACCATCGGTGGGACCACCAGCAGAATCACCGCCGGAGGTGCTGGAGCCAGCCGAGCCGGCCGAGCCCTCGGAGCAGCCGTCCGCGTCGACCAGCACGCACGCCTGCACCGGCAGGTCCACCACGCTCGCGTCGGCGAGCACGCGGGCGGCGGGGAGAAGCTCGTCCAACAGGCGCACGTCGGCGCGGACGACCAGCGCCTGACGGCGGGCCGTGTCGCGCTCGGCGGCCTCCGCGGCCTTCAGCTCGGCCGCCTTGGCCGCCTTGGCCGCCTTGGCCGCCTTGGCCTTCGCCGCAGCCCGCTCGGCCTTCACCTCGGCCGCCTTCGCCCGGGCCGTCTGGGTGCTCGTCGCGTGCTGGCTCTGCCCGACGGTGGCGCGGGCGCCGACGTGCGCCGTCGGCCGGTTGGGGCTGGTCGTGCTGCTGGACCGGTGCGTACCGGCGTCGACGCGGACCGCCGTACGCCGGGGCGTGAGGTCGACGTCCGCACGGACCTTGACCGGCGTGCGCAGGGACACCTTCAGCCCGCCCGAGCGGTGGGCCGACGTCGACTTCGGCGCGGAGCTCGTGGTGGACGAGCTCTTGTGGTCGGTGTGGGTGGAGACCTTGACGATGCCGAGGTCGAGACCGTGGTCGTCGGCCTGGGCGGCACCGGTGCTCAGGGCGAGGGCCCCGACGGTGCAGGCTGCTCCGGCGAGCAGGCGGGTGAGCCATGGGTTCATGGGGGTTGCTTCTCTCTACGGGTTCAGGGGACGGGCCCGCACCTCGACCACGAGGCGGGTGGGGCCCAGGGACCGGCGCGCAAGGGACGCCGTGCCGACGCACCGCCCGGGGGCGGGGTGGGCACCTGGGTGCAGGGAGAGAGCTCAGTCAGGAGCGAAGCCGGGCTGGCGCAGCAGCCGCGACGTGTGCCCGTGGCGCCCGGGGACGGGGCACGGGCGGAGGGCGGTCAGGCCGGCCGGACCGGCGACCGCGAGGAGGGCGAGCAGCGCGAGGCCGAGGCCGGCGGTGCTCGCCGAGCCGTCGGGAGCCACGCCGAGACCGGCGCCGACGGCGCCGAGACCGGTGAGCAGCGAGAGGCCGGCATCCGCGGCGGTCGCCACGGGGCGGACCGCGGTGCCGCCCGTGCGGGACGCAGTGACGTGGTCGGCGAGGGGGCTCAGGACCCGGGGGCCGACCAGGCCGGCCGGGGTCGGGCTGCTCGCCGCGGACGAGCCGGACGGCCGGACCGCCGTCGCGGTCGACGCGAGGTCGGGAGCGGTGGCCGACGCGGGGGTCGGTGCCGGCACGGCCGGCAGAGTGGACGGCACGGGCAGGTCGACAGGAGCGAGGACCGGCGGCAGCCCCACCGCGACCGCGACGTCCGGCAGCGTCACGCGGCCGAGGTCGACGACCGGCACGTCCACGGCCACGTCCAGACGCGGCAGCACCGAGGTCAGGTCGAGCGAGGAGGGCAGCACCGCGGCGGTGACGTCGGCGAGGACCGTCGTCGACACCGTGACCGGACCGACCTGCGCGGCCACGGCGGCGGGCCGCACGCTCGCGCGCAGGAGGTCGGAGGACACGGTGCTCGCCGCGCGGTCGAGGCGTACGGCGGGCGCCGACGCCCTCCGAGTCGTCTGCTTCGTCGCCTTGGTCGCCTTGGTCGCCTTCGTCACGACGGTCTTGGCCGGGCTCGTCCTCGCCGGCGCCGGCTTCACGGCGGGCGTGGAGTGCGCCCGCTCCACCCGGATCACGGGCTTCGCGGCGCGGTGGACGGTACGGGCGACCGGCGTGACGACCGGCTTGACGACGGTGCGGACCGACGCCCGCGCCGAGGAGTGCGTGGCCGGGCGAGGCGCGGAGGCTTTCGAGCCCGAGGAGTGCTTGGGCGTGGAGGAGGCGTGCGACGAACCGCCGGTGACCTTCTTCACGGTGCTCGACACCTGGTCGAGCGTGCCGCCCAGGCCGGTGTCGGCCGACGCGGAGCCCGCGGTGACCGCCAGGCCCGCCGCACCCGCGGCCAGGACCAGTCCGGCCCGCAGCGCCCAGCGGCGCGCACGAGCACCAGCGGCGTCTCGGGACCCTTCCCTGCGCCGCCACCCCTGGCCCCCGAGGCCTGACGTGTCGATGCCGGAACTCAACCACCGGGCCCGACGAGCCGCCGGAGATCTCTACGGGATTCAGAACATTCTCAGCGAGCCGTACGCCGTGCCGCCGTCGCCACCGCACGCCGGCCGGGCACGCAGGATGGAGGGGTGACCAGCGACCGACTCACCCTCGTGGTCGACCCCGGGCTCTGGGTGCTCCTGCCGGCGGCGCGGCGGCGTCCGCGGAGCGAGGTGGCCTGGGACGGCACGTCCTCGCTCGGCCACGTCGTCGAGGCGGCCGGCGTCCCGCTCACCGAGGTCGGCGCGGTGACGCGGGCCGAGGGGTCCGAGGAGGTCCACGTCTCCCCCGTCGCGCGACCGCAGCGGCCCGACGGCTGGCCCGGCGGCTTCGTGCTCGACGTCCACCTCGGCGCGCTCGCGCGCCGGCTGCGGCTGCTCGGCCTCGACACCGCGTGGCCGGAGGAGGCGGGCGACCCCGCCCTGGTCGAGCGGGCCAACGCGGAGCGCCGGGTCCTGCTGACCCAGGACCGCGGGCTGCTCAAGCGGCGCGCGCTGTGGGCCGGGGCGTACGTGCGGGGCTCCGACCCCGACGACCAGCTGACCGACGTGCTCGACCGCTTCCGCCCGGCCCTGCGCCCGTGGTCGCGGTGCACCGCCTGCAACGAGGTCCTCGTCGACGCGACCAAGGCCGAGGTCGCGCACCTGCTCGAGCCGGGGACGCTCCGCTCGCAGGACACCTTCGCCCGGTGCCCGGGCTGCGGCCGCGTCTACTGGCCCGGCGCCCACACGGAGCGCCTCGCGCGCGTCGTCGCCCTCGCCGTCGGGGAGCAGGCGTGAGCGGGGCGCGGGACCTGGCGGGGCTGCCCCTGTCCTACGCCGAGGTCGGCGCGACCGGCGGCGCGCTGCCGGACGGCTACCACCACCTCGACGTGACGCGGGTCGTCGGGCAGGGCCGCGACTGGTTCGACGTGGCCGCCGCCCGGGTCCTGACCTGGCAGGTGCAGCGCCGGGCCGGCGTCCGGGTGGACGCGGAGCGCGAGGTGGCGCTCGGCGTCCGGGCCGTCCTCGGCCTCGGCGTCGGGCCGCTGCTGGTCCGCGCCCCCGTCGAGGTCGTGGTGGTGACCAGCCAGCACGACCGCGTCGGCTTCGCGTACGGGACGCTCGCCGGGCACCCGGAGCTCGGCGAGGAGCGCTTCGAGGTCGCGCTGCGCGGGGACGGTGCGGTGGCGGCGAGGATCCGGGCCTTCTCACGGCCCGGGCGGTGGTTCACCCGACTGGCCGGCCCGGTCGGGCGGGGCCTGCAGCGCACGATGACGGACCGCTACCTGGACGCGCTCACGCAGCCTCGCTGACCGGACGCCCGACCGTCACGGGTGCGCGGCCAGGTGCGCGAGCACCAGGTCAGCCACCGCCTCGGGGGCCTCGCGCTGCGGGAAGTGGCCGACGCCGTCGAGCACCACCCGCCGGTACGCGTCGAAGCAGCCCTCCAGCCCCTCCGACTCCGACGGCGGGTCGCAGGCGTCTGCGCCGCCCTGGACCATCAGCGTCGGGACGCCGAGGTGGTCGACCGCCGCGACGCGGCGGCGCAGGTCGTCGTAGCGGGCGTCGACGGGCTCGCCGGCGAGGAAGCGTGAGCGGTAGCCGTTCAGGGTGGTGGCGGGCCAGTCCGGGTGCCGGAACGCCGCCTCCGCCGTCGCCTCGAGCTCGGCCTCGTCCCACCAGCCCGGTGGGCTCCAGGTCTCCCACTGCCGCCGCGCGAAGCCGACCGGGTCCGCGTGCACGGCCTGCGCACCCGCGTCGACGTACATCAGCCACTGGTACCAGAAGTTCTGCGCCTGCGCCCACGAGGGAAAGCGGAACTCCCCGCGCGGCTGGTAGGCCAGCGCCAGCCCGGCGATGCTGCTCAGCCGCTCCGGCACCAGCGCGGCGAGCACGTAGGCGACCCGGGCGCCCCAGTCGTGGCCGACCACCGCGAACCGCTCGAGCCCCAGCCCGTCGGCCAGGTCGAGCACGTCGGCGGCCAGCGCGCACGCGGTGGCATCGCGGACGGTCCCCGTGGAGCGGAACCGCGTCCCGCCGGTCCCGCGCCACTCGGGCAGCAGCACGCGGTGGCCGGCGTCGGCCAGGCGTGCCGCGACCGCGGTCCAGCCGCGGGCCGCGTCGGGCCAGCCGTGCAGGAGCAGGACCGGGGTCCCGTCGGCCGGGCCCACCTCGGTGTAGGCGAGCTCGAGGACCTCGGTGGTCAGCGTGGGCACGGCCGGAGCGTACGGTCCGCCCCGGTCTCGGCCGGAGCGGGTGGTGGGATGGGGCGGTGCCCGAGCCCAGCGTCGCCGCCCTGTTCGACCTCACCAGCACGGTCGCGCTGGTGACCGGCTCGAGCCGGGGCATCGGGCGGGCGCTGGCCGAGGGCCTCGCGGGGGCCGGCGCGACCGTCGTCCTCAACGGCCGCGACACCGACCGGCTGGAGCGGACACGCGCCGAGCTCGCCGAGCGGTTCGGCGAGGACCGCGTGCACGCGTACGCCTTCGACGTCACCGACGCCGCCGCGGTCGACGCCGCCGTCGCCGAGGTGGAGGCGGCGGTCGGTGCCCTGGGCGTGCTGGTCAACAACGCCGGGGTGCAGCACCGTGTGCCCCTGGTCGACCTCGACGTCGCCGACTGGCGCCGGGTGCTCGACACCGACCTCACCGCGGCGTTCCTCGTCGGGCGCGCGGTCGCCCGGGGCATGATCAGCCGCGGCCGCGGCAAGATCGTCAACATCGCGTCGGTGCAGTCCGACCTCGCCCGGCCCGGCATCGCGCCCTACACCGCGGCCAAGGGCGGCCTGCGCAACCTCACCCGGGCGATGGCCGCGGAGTGGGCCGGCGCCGGGCTGCAGGTGAACGCGCTCGCCCCGGGCTACCTCGCGACGGAGATGACGCAGGCCCTCGTCGACGACGAGCAGTTCACGGCCTGGGTCGTCGGCCGCACCCCGGCCGCCCGGTGGGGCACGACCGCCGACCTCGTCGGCCCCGCCGTCTGGCTCGCCTCCCCCGCCTCCGACTTCGTCCAGGGCCAGACGATCTTCGTCGACGGCGGCATGACCGTCGTCGTCTGAGCGGCTCAGCGCCCGCCGAAGTACGAGCCCTCGTCGAGGTCGGCGAGCAGGCCCGGGTGCGTCGGCTCCCAGCCGAGCAGCTCGGTGGTGAGGGCGTGCGAGGCCCGGACGTCCATGGAGAAGAACGGGCCCATCCAGCCGAAGTGCTGCTGGGCCGCCTCCCCCGGCTCGACCGCGCTGACGCCCACGCCCAGGTGCCGCGCGATGGTCTCGGCGATCGCCCGCGTCGCGATGCCCTCCTCGGCCGCGCCGTGCAGCACCGACCCGGCCGGCGCCGACTCGACCGCGAGCCGGAAGAGCCGGGCGGCGTCGAGGCGGTGGACCGCCGGCCAGGCGCCCGAGCCGTCCCCGACGTACGCCGACGTGCTGCGCTCGCGCGCGATGCCGATCAGGGCGGGGACGAAGCCGCCGTCGCCCGGGCCGTGCACGCTCGGGGCGAGCCGGAGCTCGACCGCCCGGACGCCGCGGTCCGCGTACGCCAGCGCGGTCGCGCGGTAGGGCTGCGCCGGCACGTCGCGCTCGGTGACGACGCGGCCGGCCGGCAGCCCGAGCGTGCCGGACGCCGTGACGAGGGCCTTGCCGGTGCCCTCCAGCGCCTCGGCCATGGCGGCGATGGCCGTGGCGTCGGTGACGCCGGCGGCGGCGAAGTTCGCGAAGTCGTGGACGAAGCCGAGGTGGATGGTCCCGTCGGCACCGACCGCACCGCGGCGCAGGGCGTCGAGGTCGGCGAGCTCACCGCGGAGCACCGCCGCGCCGGCCTCCTCGAGCCGGGCGGCGGAGGTGTCCGAGCGCGCCAGGCCGGTGACCGCGTGACCGGCGGCGAGCAGCTCGGGGACGACGGCCGAGCCGATGAAGCCGGTCGCGCCGGTGACGAAGACGTGCATGGTCTCTCCTTGATGTCAGTGACTGACGTGCTGTTGTCGCCACCGTAGCACCGCCATGTCAGTGACTGCCGTCAGTAGGATCGGCGCATGGGTCGCTGGCAGCCGGACGCGCGGACGCGCCTCGAGCGGGCCGGGCTCGAGCTGTTCGAGGAGCGCGGCTACGAGGCCACGACCGTCGCCGACATCGCCGCCGCGGCCGGGCTGACCGAGCGCACCTTCTTCCGCCACTTCGCCGACAAGCGCGAGGTGCTGTTCAGCGGCTCGACCGTGCTGGCCGAGGTGATGAGCCAGGCCGTCGCCGACGCCCCGGCCGACGCGACGCCCTCGGAGGCGGTGCGGGCCGGCCTGGCCGCGAGCGCGTCGTTCTTCGACGACCGGCGGGCCCACGCGGGTCGGCGCCAGGCCGTGGTCGCGGGCAACCCGGTGCTCCTGGAGCGCGAGCTCATGAAGATGGCGACGCTGACCGACGCCCTGGCCGGCGCTCTGCGCGGGCGTGGCGTCGCCGAACCCGCCGCGACCCTCGCCGCCGAGGTCGGCGTGCTGGTCTTCCGCGTGGGCTTCGGCCGCTGGCTGGAGGAGGACCGCCCGATGGGCGAGGTCTTCGACGAGACGTACGCAGCCGTGGGCGCGGCGAGCGTCTGAGTCGAGGTCGGGTCCGGCACACGCGGTCGATGACCGGGGCCGGGGAGCCACCTGTCGGATTCGAACCGACGACCTACGCTTTACGAGAGCGTCGCTCTACCAACTGAGCTAAGGCGGCACGCGCGCGAGGCGCGGGGACCAACAATAGCGTCCCGACGCGGTCGCGTCGAAGCGGAAGCCGCGGGCGGGACGCCCACCGCGGGCACCTCGGGCGGCCCGACCGGGACCACCTGAGCCGGCCCGACGTACCGCCTGCCCACGCTCGGCCTAGCGGTTCGTGGTCTGATGCGTCGATGGATCCCTGGCAACGGCAGGTCTCGCTGTCCCGGGCGACCGTGGTCTGGAGCGCCCTCAGCACCGCGGCCGGCCTCCCGCTCGCGCTGCGCGCCGACCCCTGGTGGCGCGCCTTCGGTCGGCAGCAGGTCGGCTGGGCCGCGGTCGACCTCGGTGTCGTGGTGGTAGCCGGCGCCCTGCGGCGACGGCGGATGCGGCGCTCCGGCAACCCCTACGCCCCCGCGGTCCTCGCCCGCGAGCGGCGGACGCTGCGGCGGGTGCTGCTGGCCAACGCGGTCGCCGACGCGGCGTACGTCGCCGGCGGCGCCTGGCTCTGGCGCGCGAACCCGGACGCCCCGGTCCGGGCCGGGGCCGGTGCGGGGATCGTGGTGCAGGGCGCCTTCCTGTGCGTGCACGACACGGTGCAGGCGCTGCGCGGCTGAGCAGCGTCGCCGCGCGGTCAGCCCGCGGTGCACCGGGCGCCCGAGGCGGGCGCCCGCCCCTCGTTCAGGTATGCCTGCACGACCCGCTGCACGCACGCGCTGGAGCCGTAGCCGGTGTGGCCCTCCCCCTCGTTGGTCAGCAGCACCGCCGAGTCGAGCCGGCGGGCCATGGCGACCGCGTACTCGTACGGCGTCGCCGGGTCGCCCGTCGTGCCCACGACGAGGACGGGCCGGTCGCCCACGCGGTGCAGGTCCCGAGCCTCGGGCGCGGGGGCCACGGGCCAGAGCGGGCAGAAGACGTCCGGCCCGCTGAAGGGTCCGAGCACCGGCGCCGCCGCCACGAGCGCTCGGGCCTTGCGGTCGGCGTCGGCGACGCTCGTCGCCTGGCTGTCGAGGCAGCGGATCGCGGGGAACGCGGTGGCGATGGAGCCGTAGCTCCCGTCGCGGTCGCGCTCGTTGCCGCGGTCGGCGAGGGCGAGCAGGCCGGCGCCCTGGCCGCGGACCGCCTGCCCGAGCGCCTCGGCGAGGCGGGGCCAGCCGCTCGTGCCGTCGTAGAGCGGGGTGAGCACGCCGGACAGGCCCAGCTGCTGGGTGAGCACCCGGTCGCCGCTCCCGGGCAGCGGGGACGCGTCGAGGCGGGTGAGGAGCCGCTCGACGGTGTCGAGGACGGCGGCGCGGTCGTCGCCCAGGCCGCAGCGCTGATCCGCGCACCAGGTGGCGAAGTGGCCGAGGGCCCGCTCGAAGCCCTGGATCTGGCTGACCTTCGACGCGTCGTCCAGGTCCACGGCCCCGTCGAGCACCATCGGACCGGTCCGCCCGGGGAACGTGTCCGCGTACTGCGCCCCGATCTGCGTGCCGTAGGAGAAGCCGAGGTAGTGCAGCCGCTCGTCGCCGACCAGGCCCCGGAGCAGGTCGAGGTCGCGCACGGTGTCGGCGGTGGAGATGTGCTCGAGCAGCGCCCCCGAGCCGGCCAGGCAGGAGCGGCCGAGGTCGCGGGCGGCGGTGTTGAGGACCGAGGCCTCCGCGTCGTCGTCGGGCGAGACGTCGAGGGAGAAGAGCCGGTCGAGGTCGGCGCCGCCCGAGCAGCGGACCGGGGTGGACCGGCCGACGCCGCGCGGGTCCCAGCTCGCCACGTCGTAGTGCTCGAGCCCCTGGGTCGGGAAGCCGCCGAGCAGCGAGAGCCCCGAGCCGCCCGGCCCACCGGGGTTGATGAACAACGTCCCGAGCCGGGGGGACGCGGTGGCGCGGATGCGGCCGACGACGAGCGTCAGTGCACGCCCGTCGGGCGCCGACCAGTCGAGCGGGGCGGAGACGGAGGCGCACTCGGCGCGCTGCGAGCAGGGCTGCCAGTCGAGCCGCTGCCCGGTGTAGCGGGCCGCACCGGAGCCGGCGGGCGGGTCGGTGACCCCGGGCGGGACGACCGCGGGCACCGGTTCGAGCGGACGGCCGTCCGCCGGGGTCGGGGCGACCGCGGAGGGCGCGGCCGGGGCGGAGGGCGCCGAGGGGGCCGAGGACCCGGCGCCCGGGGACGCCGGGGACCGTGTCGGGATCGGCAGCACCCCGCAGCCCGCGAGCAGGACGGCCACGACCACCAGCACGCCGAGGACCAGGACCGCCGAAGCGGTCGGCCGGCCCCGTCGGGCGGTGCGCTCCGACCTCACGCGCCCGGTTCGCCCGTGCGGCGTGCGCCCTTCGACCGGCCGGAGCCGCGGCCCTCGTACGCCTGGCGCGAGCCGCAGACGCTCGCCGCGCTGCACCTGCTCACCGCCCCGCTGTCCTTCATGCGTACGAGCACCGCGTCGGCGGGCACCTGGTGGGCGACGACGGTGCCCTCCTCGCCGTCGACCTCGACGCGGGAGCCCACGCTCGGGACGTCACGCGCGAAGTCGGCGTAGAGGGGGTGCTCGTACTTGAGGCAGCAGAGCAGGCGACCGCACGCCCCGGAGATCTTGAGCGGGTTCGGCGGCAGGTCCTGCGCCTTGGCCATCCGCAGGGTCACCGGCTCGAAGTCCTTGAGGAAGGTCGCGCAGCACAGGTCGCGCCCGCAGCTGCCGATGCCGCCGGTGAGCCGGGCGGCGTCGCGCGACCCGACCTGGCGCAGGTCGACGCGGGAGTCGAGGCTGCGCGCGAGCTCGCCGACCAGGCTGCGGAAGTCGACGCGGTGCGGCGCGGTGAAGTAGACGACCACGAGCTGCTCGGGCGCGGTCGCGGGGTCGAGGTAGTCGATGCCGACGATCTTCATCGCCAGCCCGTGGCGCTTGATCAGCCGCCGGGCGACCAGCTTGGCCTCGGCGCGGCGGCGGCGGTGCTCCGCGTCGCGCTCCAGGTCGGCGTCGGCGGCGAGGCCCGCGCAGACGGGCAGGCCGACGAACCCGCGCGCGTCGCCCGGGTCGACCCACTCCGGCGCCCACACGCACTCCGCGACCTCGGGGCCGGACTCGGTGGGCACCAGCACGCGGTCCCCGACGGCATAGCTCTGCTCGCCGGGGTCGAGGTAGTGCAGGCGTCCGTAGCGCTCGAACGACACCGCCATCACGCGGGACATGGGCGCCAGCGTACGAGGGCGGGCGAAGGCCGGGCACGGCCCACGTGCACGGAAGCCCGGCAGATGCGGGTCTGCCGGGCTTCCTCGGGTGGGCGAACTGGGGGGCAGGTGCCCACCCGCGCCAGGAACGTCTGCGCCCATCGTGCCGCAAGCGCTTGCAGCAGGGGGCCGGTTCGCTGGCTCCGTCGCGGGTCGGCGCGGTGAACTCAGTCACACCACAGGTCTGAGA
>Ga0325401_1004177_pt1 | contig 13538 bp, 5 predicted proteins | sample PopdelMetagenome_FD_205666 | JGI IMG/M metagenome (GOLD analysis project Ga0325401, IMG submission 205666) | Populus deltoides microbial communities from Bellville, Georgia, United States - Xylem-PdKOR-R2 | ecosystem: Host-associated > Plants > Phyllosphere > Stem > Wood/Secondary xylem | place...
GTTTGTTGTGCAGCTGGTGGAGTTAATGGAGTAGAGGAAGGTGGCTCAGGAAGAGAAGGTACTGGGTCGGTTGGTGCAGGTGAAGAGGATATGGGGGGATCAAAGGGGTCGATGATGACTGATGAGGAAGGAAGATGGGAATAAGAATCAGACACAATAGGAAGAGGAATAGGCAAGCCTGGCGGATTATGTGCTGGAGGATAGACTTGTGGTGGATGATAAAAAGTGTCCTCAAGAAATACTACATCCCGATTGGTGAAAATTTTCTGAGTTGCAATATCGTAAAGTTTGTAAGCTTTTTGTCCCATAGGGTAACCAAGAAAAATGCATTTTGTGGCACGGGGAGAAAATTTTGAGGATGGATTGACTATAGTTGCAAAAGCAATACATCCAAAAACTCGCATGCGAGAATAATCAGGAAGTTTGTTGTAAAGAATCTCAAATGGTGTTTTTTTGTGAAGCAACAGAGTAGGAAGGCGATTAATAATATGGACGGTAGTAAGAGTACATTCTCCCCAAAAAGTAATGGGTAAATGAGATTGAAAACGTAAAGCGCGAGCAGTTTCAAGGATGTGTCTATGTTTGCGCTCAACGACACCATTTTGCTGAGGTGTATATACACAAAAGTGTTGAAAAAGGACGCCTTCCTCAAGAAAGAAATTTTTTAATGAAAGAAATTCAGCCCCATTATCAGAACGGAGTTTTTGAACCTTTGTATAGAATTGAGTGTGAACATAATGAAAAAACTGACGAAGTAGAGTTTGTGTCTCACTCTTGTTATGCATTAAAAAAACCCATGTAAAACGAGAAAAATCATCCACAATGGTCAAGAAATAAAAAGCACCAGAAATAGAAGGGGTTTTATAACGATCCCAAATATCACAATGAATAAGGGAAAAACACTTCGAAGTTGAAATTGAACTAGAAGGAAAAGGTTGACGAGTTTGTTTTGCCAATGGACAAACGTCACATTTATGACTGGAATCAAAATTAAATTTAAGCGAATTATCAGCTAAAAATTGTAAACGATTAGAAGAAAGGTGTCCCAATCGGCGATGCTAGAGATTGGATGAGATAATCAAATTGCAAGCAAAACGGGTAGAAGGAGGTGTTGAAGCCAACGCCACAAGGTAATACAGGTCATCACGTCGCTTACCCACACCAATCATTGTCCTCGTAGCCAAGTCCTGCAAAATACACCAAGATGGAAAAAAAGTCACTAAGCAATGTAAATCATCGGTTGTCTTGCCAACAGACATAAGATCAACTTTAAAGCTTGGCACACAGAGGACATTATTCAATTGAAGAGAATTGTTAAGTTGAATTGAGCCAGTCAAGTAATTTTAGCCACGTCTCCACTAGGTAAGGAAACAGGTGCCAATGATTGATTCTTGTTGGCATACTTTAATAATGTAGGAGAAGAAGTAATATGATGGGTTGCCCCACTATCAAGTATCCAGCGATTGTGAGCAACCGGTAATAAACCTGATGTATGTTTGAAGGTTGAGTCAGCAACAACATTAGCCTGTGGAGTGACAGGCTTGGTGGTCAAGGCACTGAGTATCTGAACATATTGATCCTCAGTTAAGTTGGGCAGAGAGACCTGGAGTTCCTGAAAAGTGGGATTAAAATCCACTTGATTTGCAGAGGGGTTACCAGATGCAGAGTGTGAGTTATGCCTGTCATAGCCTTGGCGCTGGTGTGGTGCCTTTTCTTTACCTTTTGGATGACCAGGAGGGTAGCCGATTAATTTGTAACAGGTTGCTTTCCTGTGATACATATCACCACAGTAAGTGCACTGAAAAGGCTCTTTATTATGTGAATTATTTGATTGATTCCCATGAACTTGATTATTTTGCCGACCCTTGGACATGTTGTAATTGCCACGCATAGCCATGGCTGCTGTATTTGATGGTATGGTGACAGCGGCCCCCAACTCTCGTTGTTTTTCTTCCTGCACAACAGAGGCATAAGCTTGACGAACCGATGGTAAAGGGTTCATCAGTAAAATCTGACCTCTTGCACTTGAATATGACTCGTTGAGTCCCATGAGAAACTGTATAAGTTTGGTTCGATCATTCTGTGCACCACAGGTACATGTTTCTGAATTAAAGGATACAAGCTCGTCCCATAAACCCTTCAATTTTGTGTAATATGCTGCAACTGACATCTGACCTTGCTCAATCCTGTAGATGTCTCGCTGAACCTGAAAAATACGGGGAGCATTCCCTAAAGAAAATCTTTCACGAAGATCTTCCCAGATGGCATGAGGAGTGTTGCATGAAAGAACAGAATCGGCTAACTCTGGCTCAAGAGAATTTAGGATCCACAAAAGCACCATGTCGTTGCAGCGCTGCCAAAGGGCATGTTCTTCAAGATTTGAGGCCTCATGGGGTTTTTTGATTTTGCCAGTAATAAAACTTGTCTTATTCTTGGCACTTAGAGAAATTTTCATAGCACGGTGCCAAGAATTATAGTTGTCACCATTCAATCATTTTGAAACAAGAAGCAAACCAGGGTGATCTGAGTGGTGGAGGAATAATGGAGAACCAAGGGTGCTGGGAGCAACGGATGAATCGCCAGAACTCAAAAAATCAATATCATTAGCAGCCATGATTTAAAAGAGAATAAAAAGGAGGCAAGGCAGAGACGCAACAAACAGATGCGTTGAAGAAGAAGAAAAAATAGGGTTAGGTCGTAGCCTGCTCTGATACCATATAAGTAAAAAGCTATTTAAGCGGAATGCTTTTCTGTATTGATTAAGTTCAATATATATACAAGATACATTAGGGTTCCCTTATACATCAGAGACTGATAAGGAATGACAACTAATTGAATGCAGATTGATACAAAATATTCTTACGTATCTTTCCTACTTATTTCAAGATATAACTTTCCTATTTACATCAAAACACTATTAATATAATTTCTAACACAATGTTAGAAGAACATAAACCTACTACCCGTGCAGTGAGTCCAATTGATATGCACTTGTAATTAAGAATATACTTAGAGTATACACGGGACCAACCTACATCTGATATTTAATAATACTGAAGATAGGTAGGCAGAAGATAGGTATTTTACTATTGAAACCAAGATATTCCGACGAAAATAAAGCTAAAAAAAATCTAAAAAAAATAGCATAACTAGTTTATGATTATCCATTAGAATTTAATCAAAATATCAAAAAAAAATTCCAATTTTTTTTTAGGATCCAGATATAGATTTTAATATCTGTCGGGTGTAAAATTACACGATAAAGTATATCCTCGGGTGTTAAAGATACAAGGCAAAAAATAAATGCGATACTAATTTTTTGGCTTTAGAATGGTTATAATTTAATCCGATAAAGTAGAGATTCTCTCATGAAGAGAAATCTGCCTTGAACCTTAAACGTAACCAATGAATAGAAACCCGACCTAGAAACAATCAAACAACAATGCAGTTTATCTTAGGTAGGGTGCACTGGGAATGATGTGTCTTTTCCTTGCACAACCAATCCCACACTCAAACTCTTGCAGACCATAGATTCCTAGTAATTATTATATTAGGCGGCGACTCCTGAACATTAAACATAATTTTAAACTTCAATCATTCTAAAAGATTGGTTAAAAAACAATTTGAAATTTCAATTTTTTTTAAGATTGTAACCTTTTTTCATATTATTTTAACAAGTGCTATTTCTTTACACCCCATCATGGTGTTTTGTGCTTTTTTTACATATAAAAAGTTTATTTAATTGATAAAATATTTTTGTTTGTTGTTTGATTAAATACCATTTGATTTTTATTTTTTATAACATTTAAAGGCACTTTTTTTTTTTTTACAAACCTCCACTGTGGTTTTCTTTACTTGAACTTTATTAGGTAGCTTTCCTTTGCATGTTAGCTTTTATGATCTTATAGTTAGAAAAAAATCCAAAAAAATAAGTTATTGAACCCATCCATGCTCATCGCTGAGTTTACGAGTTTGGTGCTTAACCCGAGATGATCCAAGTCGAATAAAATATTGTCATCTTAGTGTATAAAAAGAAAACTTAAAAATAAATTAACTTGATTTTTTTTCTTAATATCAAACTAGATTTTAACTAGGTCATATCGGATAGGCTCCTATCCAATTCAATTTGAAATCCAATACATGTAAGGGGTCGGTTTGGGAGGTCTCTTAACTTCTCAACTTAATCTTTTATTAGCGTTAACAACTCTTTTAAATGTTTAATTATATCTTTAATACTCATATATTTTATTAAATATATGTGATATATTTTTGACTTATTGTCAATAACCTAATTTTTACCTCTTTTAAAAATCATATAAATTGTGCATCAGATAATTTTGTAGACAAAACTGGACATATTATATAAAAAAAAGTTATTTAAAAACAAAAAAAAAACAAAAATTATGATTTGGGATGAAATCAAACAAATAATGAAATTTTAGAAGCAAAAAGTGGTCTAAAACAGGTACAAGCAAGCCGACTATGGTTTTGAGGAACAATTAGGAGTTTGATTGAAAAGAAAATTGAAGAAAAAAAAGTTGAATTTGACCAAATTGTCTTAAGAGACAGGTTGGAGAGACAAATCATGTTTGAGATAAAGAAACGAGGTTTGTAAAAAAGTTATGTAGACTTACATTTATTATATATTAGGGAAAAAATATCTTTTTGTTTAATTTGATTTTTCATGTTGATCACGGGGCAAACAATAATTTATTAAATTTTAGATTGAAAACAAAAAACAGACTAAAAATACAGGAGTATTTTTATAATTATCCTTAAAATTTATTAAGGAAAGAAAGCAAAAAAATTCAACAATATAATACCAAAGTATAAAATATAGAGAAATCCAATGATAAATCTTAAATTTGTTAGAAAAAGTCATGTTTAGTTCACTTACTTTCCTTTTTTTACTCTACAATTTCTTTAGTTTTTGCAAATTTAATTTTAATTCAAAATTCATTTCATAACATTTTCAGCCATTGAGTTTAATAAATAAAAGAGAAAGTCGTTTGAAAATATTGAAAGAGCAATAAAGTTGATAAATGAGCACTTTTTAGAGACGAAACTCATCTTTCTTGATACCAACGAGTTTTATTATACGAGAAAAAAAATTTAATGGTGGTTGTTTCTTTCTATAAACATGCATGCCTGAAAAGTAGATTGAGTTTCTTTTAATTTTTTTATTTGATTGATTTTTATTTTTTGAATGATTTTGGGATTTTGTTTTTAGTATATGGAGGTTTTTATGGTGTTTTTATATGAAAATGGATTGAAAAGTAGGTTTTTAGGTTTGACTTATTGATTTTTTTAAATAGTGATTAATTTTTTTATATGTTTTTAGTTGCATGATATTTCAAAGAAATTAGTTAGATTTGTCCTAAACAAGATTAAGATAAAAAGAATAATCAATATAAAATATTTGCACTCATATCTATATTTTATTTCTACTATGAAGACTAATTAACTTGATGTTTTAATATTAAATTAGTGACAACAACTCCTTTTGATTTATTAGTTCATATATATTTTTAATTTGTTTTTATAAAATATAAATAGCATCTTTTCATATCTCAATTTAAAAAATGTTAATTATTGAACTTCATAATTTTTTTTGGTGTGTTTTTTATAAAGTTATTATGGTCTCAAACAAACATCCTGATATTAAGTTGAAACTCAAATTTTTTAGCGTTAATTTTTTAATTATATCATTAAATAAAAATAGTTTTTTTAAGTTATTAAATCTAGTGAAGTCCATAAATTCAGATCATGAATTTTACAAATTAAAATTATTGTTGGAAGAGCTAATATTAAATATTATCATCAAATAATGTTTTTATATTTTAAAACAATTATTTACCTCACAACGGAGTACAGGTAAATAGAATAGTTGAAGTCAGAACTCGAGACACTAACGTCAATTGAACTAATTCATGATTGATATGCTTTATATGAGCAATTAAAATATCAAAAGATTTCTGGGTTAATTTTTAGTTCCCCATCATTTGATGCAGTGCTTGCTATTTTTTCCAGATTGGTGATATCTTCTGATTGTTAATTACTTGTTGTAGATCTCCTCCTTCATCCACCTTGATTACTTCTACTAACATCAAAGGATTTGCAAAATAACTTCATGTTTTCTTTTTTGTTTTTAGTTGAATTGAAAAATAAATTTATCTGCTAAAATTAAGCTAAACTATCTAAATCCGATCTAAACTTGACTAAGTTAATATTAAGAAAAAAAATTTAAAAAAAAATGTGTTACTTTAATAAAACTAATTAATCTAAATAGATGCAATAATCTAATAACTCATGAATTTAGTAGTGTTTAGAAGTATGGTAGTGTTTAATTTTCAAAGTATTTTTCGTTTGGAAATGCATCAAAATAATATATATTTTTTATTTTTAAAAAATTATTTTTAACATCAACATATTAAAATAATAAAAAAACTAAAAAAAATATTAATTTGAAGTACATAAAAAAATAAATAAAATTTAATTTTTTTTCAAAAATATTTTTAAAATATCTAATAATCATTCAAATTATTTTATTTTCTTAAACAAAAAAAAAAAAAGTCGCGTACGAGAGAACCTTTGTTATTAATATCTCATGCAAAGTCTCGTGAAAATGACAGGGAATTGACCATTATTTTATCAAACCTTAGTCATTGCAGATTTTAGTTGCCTAAGTTTGATCCCTTGTTGAGTTCCTTATTCATAATTTTCTAAAAAAGTCTTTTTTTTCTCCTTATTCATAATTTTCTAAAAAAGAAAAAAAAAAGACCGATCATAGCTTTAGATTAATTATGTGTTATTGGAAGAGATGAGGAGCTAGTATCATTCGTGCAGGTGTCAAAGTGATCATCATCAGCCTTCCATTCCTTACTCTCTTTGCTAGGTGAGCACTTGTGCATATTATTCTTAATTTTATTTGTTCGTAATGATCTTTATATTATGCTTTTTATCTTAATTATTTCATAAAATTGCATTTTTGTGGGAATTGCTGCTTTAAACTCATAAATGTAAACTATTTTGTTTCAATGTATTCGTTAGATCGGTGGTATGCTATCTTTCACTAATGAAATTCTGTTTATTGGTTTTGAGAAGAAAAAAAAAAGTATTTCTATCTTTGTTTTATGGAAAAAAGCACATAGATAAAAAAGAAATGGGTGTATGATGCAGAGATAGTCATTACAGATTTTAGTTGCCTAAGATTGATCCTTTGTTGAGTTCGTTTCATTAATTATATTTCCTTGCAAGTCTTTTTTTCTCCTTTATTCATATTTAAAAAAAAAAAAAAATATTGACCGATCATAGCTTTAGATTGATTAAATGTGTTATTGGAAGCGATGAGCAGCTCGTATCATTCGTGCAGGTGTCAAAGTGATCATCATCATCCTTCCATACAGAGACTGGTGGAAAATGGCTATCGAAAGTGTTGGTGGATCCGCTGTATCTAAGATAGCAGAGCTCTTGGTGGAACCAGCAATAAGGCAGTTCCGTTACATGTTCTGCTTCAACAATTTTGTTCACGAATTCATTCAACGAAAGCAGAGCCTTGCTTTAGCGCTAGATCGTCTACAAAATGAGGTCATAGTTGCTGAAAGGAAGGCTGAAGAAATTGAGAAAGATGTCAGTAAATGGCTGGAAGACGCAAACAACGAAATTGAAGGTGTGAATCCTTTGGAAAATGAAATAGGAAGAAATGGCAAATGCTTTACTTGGTGTCCAAATTGGATGCGACAATTCAAGTTAAGCAAGGCACTGGCAAAGAAGACGGAGACTTTGAGAAAACTTGAAGAAAATAGCAGAAAATTTCCAAAAGTGTCCCACAAAACACCTCTTCAAGACATAGAATTTCTTCCATCAGAGGGACTCACACCCTCGGAATCATCAAAAGAAGCTTTCGAACAGATAATGAAAGCTCTCAAAGATGACACTGTCAATATTATCGGACTGTACGGCATGGGAGGGGTGGGTAAAACCACCCTGGTCAAAGAAGTAGGTAGGGGAGCCAAAGAGTTGCAGCTTGTTGATGAAGTTTTGATAGCCACGGTGTCCCAGAATCCAAATGTCACAGACATGCAGGATCAAATGGCAGATAGTTTAGGTCTGCATTTTGACGGAAAGAGTGAAAAGGGGAGAGCAGGTCGGTTATGGCAGAGACTTCAGGGAAAGAAGATGCTTATAATCCTCGATGATGCTTGGAAAGATATTGACTTGAAAGAGATAGGGATCCCATTTGGTGATGCTCACAGGAGTTGTAAAATTCTTCTAACAACACGTCTTGAAAACATATGTTCTTCTATGAAGTGCCAGCAAAAAGTGTTTTTAAGAGTCTTATCTGAAAATGAAGCATGGGCTTTATTCAAAATAAATGCAGGTTTACGTGATGAGGACTCTGACTTGAACAGAGTGGCAAAGGAGGTTGCGAGAGAATGTAAAGGATTGCCTATAGTACTTGTGACAGTGGGAAGGGCTCTAAGAGATAAATCTGCAGTTGAGTGGGAAGTAGCATTTGATCAGCTAAAAAAGTCTCAATTTCCGGACATGGAACAAATTGATGAACAAAAAAATGCATATGCATGTCTTAAGTTGAGCTATGATTATTTGAAGCACGAGAAAACCAAGTTATGTTTCTTGCTATGCTGTTTATTTCCAGAAGATTACAACATTCCAATTGAGGACTTGACAAGATACGCAGTTGGCTATGGGTTACATCAAGATGTGGAGTCCATTGAAGATGCAAGGAAACGAGTTTATGTAGCAATCAAAAACCTCAAAGCTTGTTGTATGCTGTTAGGAACTGAAACTGAAGAATATGTCAAAATGCATGACTTGGTTCGTGATGTTGCTATTCAGATAGCATCATCAGAAAAATACGGATTCATGGTAAAGGCTGGCTTTGGGTTGAAGGAGTGGCCAATGAGCAATAAAAGATTTGAAGGTTGTACAGTAGTTTCGTTAATGGGCAATAAACTAGCAGAACTTCCTGAAGGATTGGTGTGTCCACAGCTCAAAGTTCTGTTGTTAGAACTGGATGATGATTTGAATGTTCCAGAGAGGTTTTTTGAAGGGATGAAAGCAATAGAAGTTTTGTCTCTAAAGGGAGGGTGTTTGTCATTGCAATCACTTCTATTCTCAACGAACCTTCAATCGTTGCTGTTGATCGAGTGTAAATGCAAGGACCTCATTCGGTTGAGAAAGCTGCAAAGACTTAATATTCTTGTTTTCAGGCGGTGCGGCTCCATTGAAGAATTACCTGATGAAATTGGGGAGCTCAAGGAGTTGAGGTTGTTGGATTTGACAGGTTGTGGATTGCTAAGAAGGATTCCTGTGAATTTGATTGCAAGGTTGAAGAAGTTAGAAGAACTGTTGATCGGGGATCAAAGCTTCGAGGAATGGGATGTTGTTGGATGTGACAGCACAGAAGGAATGAATGCAAGCCTAACAGAGCTAAATTCGCTGTCTCATTTAGCTGTATTATCATTGAAGATACCGAAGGTTGAATGCATTCCCAGAGATTTTGTTTTTCCCAGGTTGCTCAAATATGATATAGTGTTAGGGGATCGGGATTATTATTATTCAGAAAGAGTATACCCAACCTCGACAAGATTATATTTGCGTGATATCAGCGCCACATCCTTAAATGCAAAGACATTTGAGCAGTTGTTTCCTACTGTGTCTCAAATTGTTTTCATGAGAGTGAAGGGTTTAAGAAATATAGTATTGTCCTCTGATCAGATGACCACCCATGGCCATGGGTCGCAAAAGGACCTCTTACAAAGATTAGAACATGTCAAAGTGGAAAAATGTGGGGATATTCGCACTCTGTTTCCAGCAAAATGGCGGCAAGCTATGAAAAATCTAAAAAGTGTGGAAATTTATGAATGCGAATCATTGGAAGAGGTATTTGAATTGGGTGAGGCTGATGAAGGAACTAATTGGGTGAGGCTGCGGCTGCTGTCATCTTTAACAACGTTACAGCTGCACCGGTTACCTGAGCTCAAATGGATATGGAAGGGGCCCATTAGACATGTCAGCCTTCAAAGTCTTATTCATCTGGAGTTGTCGTTTCTTGACAAACTGACATTTATCTTCACACCGTCCCTCGCTCAAAGTCTTATTCATCTGGAAACACTACAGATAAAACATTGCGATGAATTGAAGCGTCTTATCAGAGAGAAGGATGACGAAGGGAAAATAATTCCAAAGTCTTTTTGCTTCCCAAGATTAAAAATTCTTCGTTTAATTTATTGTATTAAACTTGAATATGTCTTCCCTGTCTCCGTGTCTCTAAGTCTTCAGAACCTGGAAGAGATGGAGATTTATTTTTATGGCAATTTAAAGCAAGTATTTTACAGTGGAGAAGGAGAAGACATCATCGTCAAGTCTAAAATTAAAGATGGCATCGTCGACTTCCCTCAGCTAAGAAAATTGTATCTTTCAAAGTGCAGCTTTTTTGGTCCAAAGGATTTTGCTGCCCAATTGCCTTCTTTGCAATGTCTAAGCATCTCTGGCCACGAAGACGGGGGTAATTTGTTCGCACAGCTTCGAGTAAGTCCTTTATATTTCTCCATTTTTTTTTTCTTTTCTAATTTAAATTGTCAACTTCAATACATTGTGATAATTTGTTCTATCTTCCTCCAAACTTCTAAAACTAAAGTAATTGATAAGTTCTTTAACCATCCACTGAATTTAATTGATGATTTAAATTGGCTTAGGAAGTTAGACATCAATTACTGTAATGTAATTTCTTATTTATAAACCTAAAGTAAATGGATAAATGCTAGCAAATCCTTTAGCCATCCACTGAATTTTAAAGGAGTGAAATTGAGGCTTTTCCGCCGATTAATGGAAAATATTTGGACCCGATGATAAAGCTTCGTCTGAGAATATTGAGTTTTTTGTTTCAGTGCTGCAACTTATGAACTGTTCAAAAAATTAATAAAGTTAGAGTCAAAAAATGTAAAAATTGAAACTTTCTTTTTAAATACAATATTCCAAATTTGTGTTGAATTCAAAAAACATATATATTTTAATATTTTTCATGTTTTTGTTTCTACAATTGTCTTCACTTTTTATGAAAAAAATAATTTAAATGATCAATAATCTGATTTTATATTCCCGTTGTTTTTTTTTTTAAGCAGGGATTTATGAATTTGAAAGAAATATCTATTGAAAACTTGGAAGGAGTGCAAGATTTAATGCAAGTTGAACATTTGGTAACTAAAAGAAGAGAGGGGCAAGAACTGTCGCTCGTGAGTTTGGAAACATTACACTTGAACTTATTGCCAGACTTGAGGTGTATTTGGAAGGGTCTCGTGCCGAGCAATTTGACTACTTTGGAGGTGAAAAAGTGTGACAGACTGACACATGTATTCACAAACAGCATCATTGCTAGTCTAATTCAACTGAAATTTCTAGATATATCAAATTGCGAGGAATTGGAGCAAATTATTGCTAAGGATAATGACGATGAAAATGATCAAATATTGTCAGGAAGTGATCTCAAATCTTCATGCTTCCCTAATCTGTGTCGGCTTGAGATCAGAGGATGCAACAAGTTGAAGAGTCTCTTCCCAGTAGCCATGGCTTCAGGTCTCAAAAAGCTCCAAATACTTAGAGTAAGAGAATCCCCTCAATTATTGGGAGTATTTGGGCAGGGTGATCATGCTTCAACTGTGAATATTGAGAAGGAGATGATGCTCCCTGATCTACAGGAGTTGTTGCTTGTACAATTACCAAGTATTTCCTGCTTCAGTCATGGATGTTATGATTTCTTGTTCCCTCATTTGAAAAAGTTGGAGGTGGATGGATGCCCAAAGCTGACCACAACATTTGCTACTACATCAAATGACTCAATAAGTGCTCAATCAGAGGTGCTGCTGATTTGACTTGATTTCTGGCCTCTCGGTTAGTTTTAAAAGAGCACAATAATTACTATGAATTACATCTAACAAATTGGTACCCTTGTTTTCTTTTGATGCAGGGGTTTATGAATTTGAAAAAAATATCTATTGGAAATATGAAAGGAGTACAAGATTTAATGCAAGTTGGACGTTTGGTAACGAAAAGAAGAAGGGGGCATGAACTTTCGCTCGTGAGTTTGGAAACATTACACTTGAACTTATTGCCTGACATGAGGTGTATATGGAAGGGTCTCGTGCCGAGCAATTTGACTACTTTGAAGGTGAAAAAGTGTGACAGACTGACACATGCATTCACAAACAGCATGATTGCTAGTCTAATTCAACTGAAATTTCTAGATATATCAAATTGTGAGGAATTGGAGCAAATTATTGCTAAGGATAATGACGATGAAAATGATCAAATATTGTCAGGAAGTGATCTCCAATCTTCATGCTTCCCTAATCTGTGTCGGCTTGAGATCAGAGGATGCAACAAGTTGAAGAGTCTCTTCCCAATAGCCATGGCTTCAGGTCTCAAAAAGCTTCGAATACTTAGAGTAAGAGAATCCTCTCAATTATTGGGAGTATTTGGGCAGGGTGATCATGCTTTGACTGTTAATGTTGAGAAGGAGATAGTGCTCCCTGATCTGCAGGAGTTGTTGCTTGTACAATTACCAAGTATTTCCTGCTTTAGTCCTGGATGTTATAATTTCTTTTTCCCTTGTTTGTCAATTTTGAGGGTTTGTCAATGTCCAAAGCTGACCACAGAATTTGCTACTACATCAAATGACTCAATGAGTGCTCAATCAGAGGTGCTGCTGATTTGACTTGATTTCTTGCCTCTCGTTTAGTTTGAAAAGCACACAATAATTACTATGAATTACATCTAACAAATTGATACCCTTGTTTTCTTTTGATGCAGGGGTTTATGAATTTGAAAAAAATATCTATTGCAAACTTGAAAGGAGTACAAGATTTAATGCAAGTTGGACGTTTGGTAACTAATAGAAGAAGCAGGCATGAACTGTCGCTCGTGAGTTTGGAAACATTAAACTTGAACTTATTGCCTAATATGAGGTGTATATGGAAGGGTCTCGTGCCGAGTAATTTGACTACTTTGAAGGTGAAAAAGTGTGACAGACTAACACATGTATTCACAAACAGCATGATTGCTAGTCTAATTCAATTGAAATTTCTAGATATATCAAATTGTGAGGAATTGAAGCAAATTATTTCTAAGGATAATGATGATGAAAAGGATCAGATATTGTCAGGAAGTGATCTCCAATCTTCATGCTTCCCTAATCTGTGGCGACTTGAGATCAGAGGATGCAACAAGTTGAAGAGTCTCTTCCCAGTAGCCATGGCTTTAGGTCTCAAAAAGCTTCGAATACTTAGAGTAAGAGAATCCCCTCAATTATTGGGAGTATTTGGGCAGGGTGATCATGCTTCAGCTGTAAATGTTGAGAAGGAGATGGTGCTCCCTGATCTGCAGGAGTTGTTGCTTGTACAATTACCAAGTATTTCCTACTTCAGTCATGGATGTTATGATTTCATATTCCCTTGTTTGTTGATGTTGGAGGTGCGTCAATGTCCAAAGCTGACCACAAAATTTGCTACTACATCAAA
>Ga0325401_1004181_pt1 | contig 13535 bp, 6 predicted proteins | sample PopdelMetagenome_FD_205666 | JGI IMG/M metagenome (GOLD analysis project Ga0325401, IMG submission 205666) | Populus deltoides microbial communities from Bellville, Georgia, United States - Xylem-PdKOR-R2 | ecosystem: Host-associated > Plants > Phyllosphere > Stem > Wood/Secondary xylem | place...
AATTAGCTTTTTTGAAAGGTAGGAATACTCTTTTAGAATTTGAATTAGCTTTTTGAAAGCTAGGACCAACGTTTGACGGGCCAGTTCATTATTGAGAAAGACCACGCACACACATACATTGTTTTGATTGAATTGCAAGCAAAGATTGATAGAAAGTTTGGATTTGATTACACTTTTGCTATAGATATCGATATGTTCAGACATTGATCATTGCTTGTTAACAGTCATGATATATGAGCAACTGTATCCTGCAGCAATAATAGCATGCATATGACCCCAATTGCCCAGATCATCCTTTGAGCGAAAGGGAGTAATTAGGTTTCAACTGGATCTACTTTAAATAAAGAAATGAACATAAAAAAACCCAGATGAAGATATTTTCATTGCTTCTGATTAGTCATGGATTTGATATTCTTTTTTTTTTTTAATCTATTTTCTTACATGGGCCTAGAAAAACAGCCAATAAAATATGATTATTTTACTCTGTACATTATAGAATTTTTCCTAGAAAACAAGAATGAAATGACGAGTATAGTTAGAAGTTATGAAACAAATATTTTAAGCATTATCACCCCGAGCTTCGTACCAAGAAGGATTTCGATACCCTCAAAGCAAATACACTTGAGTTTACCGTAATCGATTGGCATCAAGCACATGAAAACAAGAACATGAGAGAATAAACTTAATTAAAAAAAAAAATGCAGGATGCGGAAAGCTTTTTTCAAAAGCTAAAATGGGTTAGTCTCGGCTCTTGAATTCTTTGTCACGGGGAGGGGACTGTCGATGGTACTTATAGGTACGCAAGATCTTTACTGGGATTTTTCTGTTTGTCTTGTGTTGAAAGATTGTCTTTAAGAAAATATTTGAAGGGTAGAAATTTCAACATGCAGCTTAGTGTTCAACAAGCATTTAATGGGGGAATCCTCCAAGAAATTGACCAGATCAGTGGTTCAAATGATGGAGCAAAGACCAGAGCACCTAGATTCAATTCATAATCTACCCAAATGGTCCGAGATTCAACGGTCCCACGGTAATCAAATACTAGCGGCAATTTTTAAACTTTTAAATTGCAATAGCATGATTATTTTTGCATTTTAATTTTTTTTGAAAAAAATTAATTTTTTTTACTTTGAAATTAATTTGTTTTATATATTTTCAGATTATTTTGATATATTAATATAAAAAATAACTTTTAAAAATAAAAAAAATATTATTTTAATATATTTTCAAATAAAAAACATTTTAAAAAACAATTACTATCAAACTTTCCAGCCACCCACGTAACCTACCGATGATGACACCCAAAATGAAAATTATTCTTGTAGGGACATGGTATTTGTAAGACATTGCACAATGCAACAGGAATACTCTCTCTGTCTCTGTCTCTCTCAGCTGCGTGACTGTAAAAGAAACTAGAGTAGCATCCTGATAGGGGATGGAGGAGGCAAACTTCATTTCTTGCCACCTTATTACGCAAAACCACTAGGATCAGTCAAAACAGAGGAAGCAGAAACAGCAACACTCCTCACATAACCCCAGAAATAAATATAAGCAAACGCACTACTTTTGTGATGGCCTTTCTTTTATGAAATGCATGTGGGGTGGTTGGGTGTTCATTACCATTGACGGGGGAATTTGAATCTGAAGTTAGAACTGGCAGCTGGTGGCCAAAGTTGTAAAAATAAGATCCAGGAAAAAAAAAATTAAAGAATCTCTATAGATTTGAAATTCAAACAAAAAGAAAAGGTTCTTTCTTAATTGCCTTTAAAAATTACATGGAACAGAGGTTGTGGATCCATCATGCATGAAAAGCAACCGTTTTCTTCTTCTTCTTCTTTTTTTTATGCCACGACAAAGAACCCCCCACATCATGTTCTTTTTACAATATTTTAAAAGTACGAGAAAAAAAAAAATTATCCTAGCTACATGAACCAGGACGGCACATGGCTTCTACGTACTAATCTATTGAAATACTAGATATTTGGACCGTGATCTGTAACAGGTAATATTTTTTAAGGTAAAAAATTTAAGTGAAAATTAAAAATATAAATAGTAAAATTAAAAGATAGATGTAGGTTAAGATATTTAATCTTGTAAGATGGGATATTTACCGGGATATATTTGTTAATTTTTTTATTAAAATAATATTTTATTCAAGCAAATGATAATAAAAATAAAAATACAAATTAAATTAAACGATAATAGAAAAAATTTAAAGTAAAAACCATCTAAAAAAAGAATTGATTTAAAAAAAATTAGAAAAAAGAAGAAGCAAAGGTTAGATTCTATTGGGGCTGATCTATTTTGTCAAGCCTCAGCTAATAGGCCTTTATTTTTTAATTGTAACTGGGGTGGACGACATGTTGTATGTCTTGAATTTTCTTGAAAAAAAAATAAACAACGTGTCGCTTGTTGAAGTAGACAACGCATCATTTGATTTGATCAGATTTCAGCCAGTATGATGGCCGGAAAATCATGGCTTAAGTTTTTTGACCCAAAAACCAGTTTTTCAACCCTTTTTTTTTACCCAAAACACCTTTGGAACCGTTATAAAAACCAGAAAATCATCCTAAAAACCAAAATTAACTCGAAACCAAAAATCAACCCGAGCCCAGATTTTTTTATCTTCCATGAACTTTAAAGATATGAACTCTTCTCGAAACTATTTGACACAAACCTCAATTGTTTTGGTAGTATAAATTGGTGTCAACGATATCCTTCTTTCTTTACCACCAGAATCCAATAACCCTCTATCCTCTCCCAATCAGTGATTAAAACATAACAAAAATAAATTTTTATACCAAAATTGAGGCACCGAAATCATATAATTTGTGTTATTTTGATAGTTAAGAGGATCAAAATGTATTTTTTCCGAAACTTCTAAAACACCTTTCATGTTTGACATGTTTTTCATTTTGGTTTTTATTTTTTAAATCTTGCTATTGATTGATTAAGAAATTAAAAGGAATAAAATTTTGATGACCAGAATAAATTATAAATAAATAAATAAAATTATTTACAGTGATTTGTCTGTGCATAAACAGTGCTCACATTTATATTAAATATCCCAGGCGTTATAATATGCACCATCTTGAGGCCTAATTAGTTTTGGGTCCAATCTTATCGCAAGCACTCATTATTTGTCATATATTGTTGAGACAGCATAATTGGTGTACTTGAATTTCCACTGAGCATTCAAGTAGAGTAAGTTGTTTTCTGGGCACATATTGGCAGTAGCTGTTAACTAAAGTAGGCAAGGTGTCGTGGTGCTTAGATCTTTTCACATCTCCTCATGTTACTCGAGCTGTGATCCTCTGTTATGGGCACGGAGAGAACGGCTCAGTTTAAACATGATAACATAATTAAAAAAGAAAACCCGCCCCTGAGTCTCTGCTGAACAGTGTGCTGGCGTCGATTATTTTTTGAAATAGTATTTTTATCTAGAGATATATTAAAATAAATCTGTTTTCAGATTTTATTTATATTAATACATTAAAATTATTTGAAAATATTAAAAAATATTAATATAATTATTTTTCGAGTCAAAAACGTTTTAAAAAAATAATAAAAAACAGAATCACTCTCGATCACGCCTTGTATCAAAACAGGCGGTTGTCTAAATTTCTTGGTGTGGTAAGACTATTAGATCAAGAGCAAAATGCAAGGAAAGATATGAAAGAATATTAAGGGAGATGTCTTAGCGACAGGAGTGCTGGATTTTCGGGTTAAATTAAAAATGTATTTGATAAAAATGGTTTTAAATAATATTTTTAGAGAAGACTGTAGTATAAATAGATTTATAAGTTGGTTAAAATTCTAATTTTTGGTCAAATCAAGATTTTAATATAAATCAAAAGGTCATCCTGAATAACATATTTATAAATTAAAAAATAAAAATAATTTAAATCAATTTGTAAAACTACCATTATGATGTAATTGTTGTTGCTTATGGCATTTAAGATCACCCCGTCAAGCAAGCAATCTCAAACAACTTGTAGATAGCGAAGGCAAGGGGAAAATACAGAGCCTCTTGAAAAGTGATCATAATTCCATTGATATACATGGAGTATGTACAAGTTACGGCGTGACAAAAGAAGGCTCAAACACTCTTCTCAACCTCCAATGAGCTTTTTGTTCATCAGGGTGACATCTTCCAAGCGCATAAAATTAGTAAATTTACATTTTCCACAAGAGCTTAAGGTCAAACATTAGTATCGCAAAATTTGCCATCCATCCGATTTTGAACAGCTTTGACAGCAGCAACTCTAGCTGCCGTTGCAGCCCTGTTTGCGGCATGAACTGCCCTGTTCACTAGTTCATCCACCCGGCGCAAGTGAATGGCATTTTCTGCTGTTCTTCTGGCAGACTGCAAGTTAAAGCAATCAACAAGCAAAAGTGTGTGAGAAGATTGAAACCTTGCTCATGACCTATATCATCAACAAGGAAGTTCAGAGGTCCAAATAAAATACCTGTACAGCTCGAAGGACTGGATCAGTTACAGGGGGGAGAGAGGTCCTGAGGTTACCAACATCCCATTCCCCACATCTAGTGTCGCCACCACGGAAGGTATACATGCCATAGCCTTGCTTCCGTCCTTCATGCCATGATCCCTCGTAGCAGTGGCCATTGGCAAAGTGATAAACACCAAAGCCGTGCATTTTGTCTCCAAAGTATTCTCCAGCATATCTATCCCCGTTTCTGCAACACAATCGATTTCTTCATCAATATTGAGCTCCTAGTGTGCATACCAATAAAAATAAATAAAACCATAACTTGCTTCTAAGAGTAGAATTTAAGAAACACACAATCACAACAAAAAAAGGAACAGGAAATCATAACAAATCCATGGAAAATGAAAACCTGTGAATTAGAAACAGCCAATTCAATTAAACTTTAACCCGTAGATATAGCTGATTACAAACCATAATCGGCCTGCACTCTGCTGTTCGTCAGATACTAGTCAAAATAGCCATAAATGGAATACTTGATAGATCATAAATTTACTGCATACTCAATTTCCACTGTTTCATTAAATCACGAACAGTTCTAAAATAGGAACCCCGCAACAATTCAACATCACATGCTTGAAAACAAACCATAAGAGAAAAGTCAAATACACGGCCACAAATTTAGGAAATAGAAAAACAGAAGTATAGTTCAATTCAAGAATTCACCTGAAAATTTACCAAATTTCCCATCTTTCAACCATAATTTTAAATCCAAGATACTTCTACTAAATTAATCATTGACAGTAAAAAACAGTAAGATCAGAAACCCAGCTTCACACTGAAAAATTGAAGCGGGGCTCAGAAAGATAGTAAATAAGACGTTGAACCCTACAAAACAACCAATTTTTTCCCCCAACTTCAAGAACCAAAAGGCTTTTTAAAACAGTAACCTGAAGAAACAAAAACCTAAAACAAAATCCAGAAAGTATAAGCAAATAAATCAGAGGTCAAGAAATAAATCACCTGAAATGGTAAACACCAAGGCCATGTTTAACCGCACACTTGAATTCACCAACATAGCAACTCCCATCACCACAAGTCTGCACTCCAACACCATGACTCTGCCCATTGAACCATTCACCAGCATAAGAGTCCCCTGTATAAAACCTATAGACTCCATAACCATGCCTTAAACCCTGCCTATATTGCCCTCTATATCTACTCCCTCTAGCCCAACTCTCTATTCCATACCCATCATATCTTCCATCAACCCAATCACCTTCATATCTCCCATTCACAAAGAAATTATAAACCCCACTCCCATTACACTTCCCTTTATGAAACTCTCCTTCATAAAAATCCCCATTGCTATAAAATTCCACTCCTTCTCTTATAATCCTCTTCTCTAACTTCTTATCTTTATTGTTGTTGTTAACATTGGGGTCTCCAATAAACCATTGAACTTGCTTTGATTTGGTTCTTGAAGTACAAAGATTGAATCTTTTTGTGTTCACTTCCCATAATTGCTTGAAAACTATCATATTCTGGTTGATTAAGTTCTTGTTCTTGCTTGCAAAGAACAGCGTTACGGCAATGAAAATCAAAGCCAATAAAAGATTCTCTGATGTGGATACTTCTTCTCTTCTCAAGTAGAAGAAGAAAAAGAAGGAAAGAGAGAAAAAGGTGAAAAAAATGAGCGAAACCATAGTGAAAACTGCAGTGAACCGGGTCGAACCAGTTCTTCTTGGGGTTGAACCACACCGGTTCGGCTTTATTTTTTTCTGTTCTTCTAAATCATCTTCTAGTTTTTGCTGTTGTTGCTGCTGGGCTTTGATAACCTCCTCTTCGGCTACAGAAGTTAAGCTGTGAATGGATGATCGGATAGTAGGAGATGAACGGAGTGAAGACTGAGTTCTTGTAAGCTTCGTTTGGCTGCCTTTTTGAGCGTCCATTTCCTTGCTTGCTGGGATGGGTCCCTAGGAGGAGATCCAATCCAACCCACTAGCCCCCACCGTCTGATGATTTTCTTACTGGGCCCTCCTGTACCGCGATATTCTTATTAATGTTGTGATTTTCGCCGCCGGCGACATATCTCAGACGGCGCACGATAAGCAGTGTCAGAGCGCGCACGTTAGCTAACACAAGCAGAGAAAATGAAACTTTGAAAAGCAAGGGCTCTTGGTTCTAACTTTTTAGAGAGGAAGAGAGAGAGCGCGTTGTGATTTGGACCGGTATTTATGGTGTAATGGGGAGAAGGAGGGGATTATAATATGACCGGGATCCAACGGTTAATTATGGAGTTGAATTTTAGCCGTTTGATTTAATCAAAAGGACATCCGGGGTTGAGGGGGAGATATGATGTGGTCGTCGGATCTAGATTCGGCTCCTTTTTTTGGTTTGCTGTGGCAGGTCGGCACGTGTCATCACATGTTTTGAAAGGACATTCATCTTTTTCCATGTTTTGCAGTTTCAATGTTAAGTTGCTCCCTTGGTCTTATCACTGCTGATATGGCGATAAAGGGGGTAACGGCGAGGATTTAGTTTGGACAGGGATCATGTCTTACAGCTTTCTAGGATTTATCCTTACCGTTGATGTGGCTATCTATCATGGAAGTCCATGGTCTGTTCGTGTTCTCATTTTTTTAGCTTCTGATGGGTTTTTCCTTGGTGTTATTAAACCTGGCGCATGGCAGGTCGATTGCGAACTGAATCGATCACAATTCTTAGCTTAAATCGGATTTGTTTTAGAAAAAGAGAGCGGTTTATTATTCAAATGTGATAGATTATTTAACAGCTTACATTTATTTGATTTTTTTTAAACAACATTTTTTAATTATTTTTATAAAAAATAAAATAATATCATTTTAATCTATTCTTTAATCAAGTTTTTACTAGAGATTAGTCGGAAGTGTATTGAAAATTATTTTTTAAAATATTTGTTATTTTAAAATATATTAAAATAATATTTTTTTTATTTTTTTAAATTTATATTTAACATCAACATATCATATTAAAAAATAATTTAAAAATAAAAAAATAAAATTTTACAAAAACATGAACCACAGTGTCAAACTGAGTAAGGATTGATATGCGCCGTTGAAATGTTAATCAGGTGAATCAAGATGGCCGTCTTGATTGATTTGGAGGCTGGGGCCATCTTGATGAGATGTCACGTGCGGAAGGTAATGCGTTTCTTTGCAGTAATAATCACACAGGGGCGGTGGAGGCAAGGATTGATGAGCAGACAGGCATTCGGAACAAGACATTGATTTATGAATTAATCATTTTGATTTAATTATTATTAAACCCCAATTTCGGTGCCTTTTTGTAGGAAAACCTATTTATGCACATTGGTTCTTTACTCTGTTCAACTTGATTTTTGCAAGGCTAATGTCATTAGAATACAAAGAAAACCAGGGAGTAGGCAGGTAAGACTATATATCTATGTAGTGGAAAAGGCTAGTGGGGGAGAGGCAATTTTCGAGAGAGAAAAGCGGCCGTGGCCTTGGACATTTCCATCTCCCGTACTCTCCTTTACATGGTGTGAGAAAATGTTCTTATTGCTATATTTATTTTCATCAACGTAGCTTTATTAGTTTCTGAAGCAACTCCACTTTATTCTTTTCTGGGGGCGATTTAGGGGTAATTCGTTGTTTGGGCACCTTTTGGTGAAGTCTTCGAGAGAGGTCATTGGGCGGTGTGAAAGGGTTGAATTGCTGAGGTTCTTAGTCATAGCTAACGTATCGTTTGAGCTTAAAAATCAGTCCTACGCGTCTGGCTTCATAGAGCCATTCAAGGAGGAATTGTGCAACCTCAAGCTCTAGCAGGAGTGCCAACATTCTGCCATGGTGTTGCTGGTGGTCTGTGCTAAGCCTGCCAGCAGAAAAATCTTGGAGCCATAGTTTATTATTTCTCAAAAATACGCAACACGGCACACACCCAAAGTTACAGGGAAGAAAACTCTCAAATCTTGCAATATTAAGTCAAGGATAACCTACAAAACAACTTTGCATAATATACTCCGGACAGGCAAAGAGCTAATTAAACAAGAAAGATTAATAATCACCAATAAATCAATAATAATAATAAAAACCTTATTATAAATCTATGTTCCTAAACGTAAATAACATGGGCCTGGTTTGAAGGTTGAATAATAAAAAAACCTGAGTATCATAATTCTTAAAAATGGCAATACATATTAATTTAAATATCAATTAAAAGAAAAAACAATATTACAACTAATAAATGCATAACAAAAGAGGTGAGAAAAAAGAGAGTTAATTAATGACTCGATTTGTCCTTCTATAGCAATCTATTTTTTTTTCAATTTATTATTATATCTATAATTAATTGAGCTAATTTTATCCTTAAATTTATGTTAAGTTTCTAATTATATCACTGTGATGAGAGTCTTAAATCAATCCACTAAAATAAATTATGCGATTTGCATATAATAAGCAAATTATATATTAAATATATCATCACAAGCAAATTACTTTGAATATTGATTTTAGAGGGTTGGTCTGGATATTTTACATGAAGGGTTAATTTGAAGCTTATCATGTATTTACGTATTAAATTAGTTTAAGGAGAGATTAGAGAAATACCATGAATCTTATCATGCATGGTGGCAACATAAGAACGTGATGCCGGTGTCCTTTTGTCAAACAAATCCAAAGTGTCCAAATAAAATAATAAAATAAAAACAATTAAATTGGCAACAAACAACAAAATTAAATATTGTTCTTCGTGACATGACAGCACTGCAATCAAGAAAATCTTTCAAAGTTACAGGGAAGGCGGTGTTTAACTGCGGTTAGATATTTGTGTTTTTAATCCGTATTAAAATAATTTATATTTTTTATTTTTAAAATTTATTTTTAATATTAGTATATTAAAATAATTTGAATTTTTTTAAAAAATTAAATTTAAGAAAAAATTAAAACTCATCAAATATACATGCAAGCGCTCATATCAAGAGTTCTAAATGATAATCTCGAAGAATATAACTCATCTAATCAGATTCTGGATTTGATTCTCATGAGTCACCAGTTCAAATGTTATAAATTTTAGGGCCATTAGAAGTTTACATAGTCATTAATTTTAAGATCTTAAAAAATTAATCAAATCACACGTAAGCCGGCTCAAACGCCACAATTACAAAAACAAAAGTTCTAAATGGTTTAAATTACTTTATAGAAATACCCTTCCAGTTACATAATAATAATAATAATAATTAAATTTGAATAAGATTCAGTGTGTGTGTGTATCAAGTATACAGTCACTAGACCAAGCCTAAATATGTTTAGCATGCTACTTTTAAATCTTGGAAGACAGTTGGTGGAAAAGAAGAAGAAAATAATGCATAAAAAGAGAACTATTTCTTCGTTTTAATTATTTTCCATCGCGGGCATAAGGATGACAATGGCATCCACTTTTATGCAAATCTATTTCTATATATCACGAAGGAAACAGGCATGGGGAAATTTTTATTTTTATAAAATTAAAGGCGAGGACAGATAAAAATACTCTATCTATTCAAATACGGAGACGGAAGGCATCCTTCATTGCAGTGGGCATATATATTGATACTCCAACAATGATAATAGTTTGTGTTGTTTTTCTAATATTTTGTTAATTAACTTTATTTGATGCATATAAAATATTTTATTTTTTATTTAATTTATGCATTTCATTTAATAAAAATAAACCTACAAAAAATCATGTTAGAATTCCACCTCGGACAGGGAAAAATGCTATGAACCCCCATTTTCATCCCGATGAAATTTCATTTAGACTTCGACTAGATTGATTGTCATGTAATATTAAGAGATGTTATGATGATGGAAGTGTTTTTTTTTTAAAAATATATCTTTAAGATATGAGTCTTTGATAAGTTTCGTCAATATAATAATACAAATAAAAAAAACAATGAAAATAAAAAAAATAACAATGACAAATTGTTTTACTAAACCAAGATAACTTGGGAAAAATAAATTAAATAAAATTATAAAATTTAATTATCAAATAATTCAATATTAAAAGATAAGATGGTCAAGATGATTTTTAAAATTAGTTAAAAATCAAATAGAAAAAAAAATAAAAAAATAACTAAGCCCAATTTAAAATCAAATAAATGATGAAGGATAAAAAAAAACACAAACTTAAAAAAACAAATATATCTGAGTGAATCTCATAAACCTAGGTTAATTCTTTAAACTCGCAATCCATTAAATCTCAAATCCGAGTTCCACGAAGAAATTCAATTTCTCAGTCAACTTTATATTGAAATATGAAATAAGAAAAAAATATCAAAGTTAACTTTTTGTCAAAGTTTAAAAAATAACAATAAAAAAAATAAGGATTAAACTTGACAAAACAAAATTTGAAAACAAATTCAATTTTAAAAACTATAAAAAATAAAATAAATAGCAATCAAAATAATTAAAACTAAAACTAATACATGAAAAAAATGATGAAATTAAAAAAAATCACATTTAATAAATAATTTTATATAAAATAAATATAAATTAAAAAAATAAGAATGAAATTTAAAAAAAAATAATTAAAGGGTTGTCATGAAGTCTTGAAAGGTCAGGTGTTAAATTCAAAATGGAGAGAATCACAAGCACAAAATCCAGGACCTAATGGCAACATCCACCACCATAAAATGGAGAGGCCGTCTGAACAATTAAGGATTTTGAAAATTTTTGATTTTTTTTTAAATTAATTTTTTTATATTTTTAGATTATTTTGATGTGTTGATGTCAAAAATAAATTTAAAAAATATAAAAAATTATTTTAATACATTTCTGAACAAAAAATATTTTAAAAAACAACTTTTATTAAACTTTTAAACAGTTCTTATAACAATGTCGCACGAGCCAGCGTATGGTCACCGGACAACCCTTCACATGCCGCTAAAAAGACATGAGGGGTATCCACTTGAAGACACTGCAAAAATTAACATTTTTTTTGTTAATCTTAATATTTATTAAATTACAAAGCATTACAAATATATTACAATGAAAAGATGAAAAATACCCTTTAACATTATCCTTACTTTTTTTTAATTATAAGGGTAAATATGTCTTTTTACCATGTTAAAATATAAAAACACAAAAAAACTTTGCAAGTTTAATATTTTTTTTTCTTTTAAAAATATTTTACCGTGCTAAAACAATTAAAAAGACAAAAAAAATCCACAAAAGCTATATATTTTTTTGTTTTTAAGAGTAATATAGTCATTTTATTGTACTAAAAATAAGTATATTGATCATTTTATTTTTAATTAATTTGTTAATAACTAATATATCTTTAAAAAAAACTACCTTACCCTTCATTAGTTAGGTCATTATATTTTGTAAACCAGGACAAAAAAAATAATAAATACACTGTTACAATCCACATGCTTTGTTTCTTATGCCACAGTTTATACCTGACATCCTTTAGTTTATTCTAGTTATATGCCCCGCGCGATGCCGCGGGTCAATTATTTTTTGTATTTTAAAAAAAGCTAAGATCTAAAAATTTTAGATTTTTTTGTAAAGTTATACGTAAGAGTCTTAGATTTGGTTGCAACGACTGATCCAAGAGTAATATTTATAATATTAATAATAACATTAAAATTGGGTTAACCCTTAGCATAAAAGTGTCTGAACTGCAATACCAGACCCAATAGCATTGGACGTGGGTCTGACTGTAAGGTCGTGTCATAAAAGTGTGATAATTAAATAGATTAGTTAAAAAAAAACAAAGAAAAAAAACCAATATGAAGAAAAAAAAAACTAATGAATAAAAAGAAAAAAATATATAAATTAATTGGGTTAACCCGTCATACCTTGAATTTGCATCGTGAAAGTTTGATAATTAAAAAAGAAAAAACAAATTAATGGGTTAACCCAGAATTAACTGAACTAACTCGTTAAACCAGGTTAACCTGTCGAACCCGGAATCCGTGTCATAAAAGTTTGATAATTAAATAGAAAAAAAATTTAACATCAACAATTTAAATTAAACGAAAAAAATTAATTTAAAAGAAAAAAAAAGCAAAAAAAAAATTCAGGTTAACTCATCAAACCAAGTTAACCCGTTAAACCCCGGATCCGTGTCATGAATGTCTAACAACTAAATAAAAAAAAGTGAACATTAACAAACTGAACTAAATGAAAAAAATTAATTAAAAAGAAAAAATCAAAAAACAAATCCAGGTTAACTCGTCAAATCATGTTAACCTGTTAAATCCAGGATTTGTGTCATGAAAGTCTAATAACTAAATAAAAAAAATTTAACATTAACAAACTAAATTAAACAAAAAAAATTATGAAAATAAAAATAAATAAAAAAATTGACGGGTCAACCCATAATTAACTGGATTCTCCCGTGAAACCAGGTTAACCCGTGAAACTCGGGATGTATGTCATGAAAATCTAATAACTAAATAGAAAGAAATTTAACATTAACAACTAAACTAAACTAAAAAAAATTAATTAAAAAGAATAAAAAGCAAAAAATATATATTTTAGGTTAACGTGTCAAATCAGGTTAACCCATTAAATCCAGAAAATATGTCATGAAAGTGTAATAACTAAATAAAAAAATTTAACATTAATAAAACATTAATAAACTAAATTAAGGAAAAAAAAATTGCTAAAAAAACAAAAGAAAAAGTAAAAAATAATTTTTCAAAAGGCTTAAAAAAAAGCCAAAAGAAACAACTTAAAAAAAAAAAAAACGTAAATCTGGGATAAGAAATCAGTGTTTTACTGTGGACTGCACTGTGCAGTCCACAGTAAAACACTGAACTCTTTTAGCTATATACGAGATGATTTACCCGCGCGCTGCCGCGGGCTTATAAAACAAATACACTTGATAGTGTTATAATTGTGAACCAGCGCTAAATAAGTAATAAAAATTAAAGGTATGATGGAGCAAATATTTCATGACGGAAAAAAAAGTTGTGTTGGTGATCAAAAACTTAGAGACTGAACAAAATAATTTGTAGCAATCTACAGTGTTTTGTGAGGAAAGATACAGTGCTTTCGCCAAATGATTTAGCTTTTCAGTTAATAAAAAACAAAAAAAAAA
>Ga0325401_1004182_pt1 | contig 13535 bp, 6 predicted proteins | sample PopdelMetagenome_FD_205666 | JGI IMG/M metagenome (GOLD analysis project Ga0325401, IMG submission 205666) | Populus deltoides microbial communities from Bellville, Georgia, United States - Xylem-PdKOR-R2 | ecosystem: Host-associated > Plants > Phyllosphere > Stem > Wood/Secondary xylem | place...
TTAACAATAAATAATTTAATAAATTTCTTCCAAAATTAAGAGTAATAGAGCATCGTTTCTCCATAAAAAAAAAAAAATAAGTGAGAAATAGTACAAGAATAACACAATTAAGGGGCACTATTTGACCAGGAGACAACATCATGGTTAAGAGAGAGGCAATTTGTCACTTTCCAAGGAATAATCAACACAGCAAAGCTTTATATTTGTTATGTAAGGTCAGGGTATGCAAGAAAGAGACAATCAGACACATTAATCACAGTACCAAAAATTGAATGAGTGACAAGCAACCTGCAATTGAAATCTGACCCATGGCTACCTCTGTGTTTCTTTTAGGGATAAGATCGAAGCTTTCCCTTAAGCCTTCAAGTGTCCCATATAATGCAAGTCGAAAGGGTGTCTTGTATTGCTGAAGAACCTATTACTATCATGTTGAAAAAACAATCAAGAAAAGCTTATGTCAAATTTATTATTCTCATTAGAACTTAGCATGTTTCTCCAATACTAGTGAAAAACAAACAACCTTTTCCCCAAAATTTTAAGTATATTTTAAACTTATCCAGATAATAATAATCTTTTTTTTTTTTTTGTAAGTTTTCTTTTAAATTTACTTGTTAAGCCACACTCCCATGCCTCAGAACTTTCACTACTTGTACACTGCTAAAATATACTTGAACCAGCTGCGTTACTTCAGGTCTCAATTAACATGCATTCTACGATCCGCTACAGGACTAGACCAGCTCAATCTGAAGTAGCAAAAAAAGAAAAACTTACTATTACAACCACAACATAGCCTTTTCATTGTACAAGAGTTATTAAAAATACAAAACAAAAACAAAAAAGATTATACAGGAGTTGCAACTTCATAATTTAAAGCTATATCAAGTCAGTCTGGTCTGCTGCGGAAGGTTGCAGGTTTGCAATTGTTTCTCCCCCTACTCTGAATTATTCTCATCAAGTACAGACATTGCATTTTGTAGAATATCAGATGCAAGACGAAGTTCCTGCTCAGTTACAGTCAATGGAGGCACAAGTCTCACGACATTTCCTTTTCCAGCAGTTAACACAAGAAGGCCAGAATTTCGACAAGCAGAAACTAGTGGTGAGGCTGGGACATCCAACTCAATTCCAATAATAAACCCAAGACCTCGGATTTCTTTCACATGTGAGTTCCTGCCAAGCTTTTGCTGCAAAATCTCTTTTAAGTACAGCCCTTTCTTAGATACACTAGCCAAAAATTCTGGTTTTGAGATTTTCTCCAGAACAGTAAGGGCTGCATTGCAAACAAGGGAACCACCAGCAAATGTACTTCCATGGTCACCATAATTTATAGATGAAGCAACTCTTTCAGTCACCAAAGCGGCACCAATAGGTAGGCCTCCAGCAAGTGGTTTTGCGAGTGTCATTATATCTGGGAAGATCCCATAAGCTTCATGGGCCCAGAGGTATCCAGTTCTACCTAAACCACATTGCACCTGCAGAACGAGGAAAACATTCGCATAAGATAAGTCATAAGAATTTTCACCAGTACAAGTAATTAGATGGCAAATGCATTCATGGTTGATAATACTAAAAGGCAGTTTGGTATCTATGAGTCAAATAAAAATGAAGGTTCACAATATGAAGGAAAAGGAAAAGGGAAAGGCAGCGTTTTGATGTTCTAAGCCATCACTGGTCCTCCTACGGTTTCATCTAATTAGTTAAGGGTTTTGAAAAATCTGTTCTCCTTGTTTTCTGTCAAGGGAATGATTTTCTGTTTTCTTTCTTTCCATTTTTTTTTTGAGGTGCACTTCCATGCAATTCCTGAGTGCTCATATGTGCTGCCAAACTTTAGGTGCTCTATTTTTCCATAATAATTCTATTGATCAGGAGAAAAGGAAGAAGAAACAAGCTAATTCTAACTAGTGGCCATCACTACCTTAGTAAATAATAGAATGGCACTTTAGGTTCCAGAGTAATCCAGAGTAATATTGATCTTTAAAATAAAACATTTTGGAAAAGCAAAAGATAGGACTAAATTGTGCGCGCATGCAGAAGTGCATATACATACTAAAATGCAGTTTTCAGACAATTGACACTGCCCACAAAATTGAACATTTAATTTTTCTTATTCAGTTGATTACCTCATCAAACACCAGGAGTGCCCCAGCATCATCACAAGCAGTTCGCAAGAACTCCAAAAACGCCTTTGTTGCACTATAAATGCCTCCTTCACCTTGGATGGGTTCCACAAAAACTGCAGCAGTTTTCCCACGCCGAATTAATTCTTGTGTAGCCTTTATATTTCCATATTCTACAAAAGTAACTCCAGGCATAACAGGTTCAAAAGGTGATCTATATTGTTCTTTGCTTGTTAAAGCAAGTGCACCCATTGTCCTGCCATGGAAGCTATTAGTGAAAGATATGAATTCTGTAGCTGGGTCTTTCACGTCAGGGTTTGAGTGTCTTTGGAACTTCCTAGCAAATTTGATAGCTGCTTCATTTGCCTCTGCTCCAGAATTTGTAAAAAACACTCGATCAGCAAACGAGCAATCCACTAGACGCTTAGCAAGCTCTACCTGCAGAAACACCATCACTAATTCTTATTTTTTAAAATAAAGACTTTTACCATACCACTAAAACAAATATATGAATACGTCAAATTCCCACTATTTTCAAATCCAAACCGGATAGGCCGGTGGGATTGGGAAAACCAGGAGCTGGTCCAGTGCAAGCTGTTCCAGTTCAAATATCCTTCTAGATGAATCCAGTGCTTAAGACCCGTTCCCATTTTTAAAATTTATTTCATATACGTCTGGGAACTTACGCCCAAAATCCAAACTTGTTTCCATTTACACTACGTTAATTTGTAATTTGGTCTTTAAAAAACGTTAAAAGTAACTCATTTTGACTTTCTTATTAGATTCATCCCTAATCACTTAAACCACATTAAACAACAACAATCAACATGGATTTACGTCATGTCCTGGTTCTACCCCTTCAATCCCAGTTAAACCTCTAACACCTAAACCCCTGACTTCTCTAGCTTGACCGTCAGGCCATCCCAGCAAAACGTTGCATTATCCATTACATTACTCAAGTTTGATAAACTATCCATTTAATTCCATCTTCAATACATCCATTCCATTCTCTTGTGCTAAATATACTGTCCAAATAATACTTTTTAGAGCTCTAATGCCCCATTTCAAGAAGTACGAAACCAGTGTGCTTTGCTTGAACTAACTTGAGCCCATTCTTTCAATACTTCATATCTCCTACAAGCTCCTCAATTCACCATTTTCACAACCTACACACCCGCTTCACACAAGATAAAAAAAAAAAATTTCCAGAATTCAACCTTCCTAACATTTCCCACACTTTCTTAGCATCCAAACAAGAGCCATTTCAAAGAATTCAACTTTCTTACACTATCCCAAATTTCCTCAAAATGTGGGATCCCGTAAACATATACACATTTCCCACTCACTGAAATTTCTAAAAAGACCAAAAAAAAGTGCTGAAAACATGAAAAAAAAAGAAGAAGAAACCTAACCTGAGGAACAGAATAGTATACATTGCTAACATGAGTCAAAACATGAGCTTGATCAGCAACAGCCTTAACCCAATCAGGATCACAGTGTCCTAAAGCATTAACAGCAATCCCTGAAGTCATGTCCAAATACTCACGCCCTTCAACATCATACAATTTACAACCTTTGCCACTCACCAAAACAGCAGGCGCTCTCCTGTATGTCCCTACCATTACCTTCCCTTCTAGCTCCATCACTTCTTTGCTGTTTTGGGCTGTTACTTTTCTTGAAATATCTGGCGCATTCACGTCTACATTGAGGCATGATGTTGTCAGTGATTTTCTGCCGTTGATTTTGATCACTTGGGGATAGAGTTTGTGTGGAGTGGAGAGCCAACGTTCGTGAGTGAGTGAGTGAGAAACTATGGGATTTGATGAAATGTGAATAGAATTCATTCGTCTTCCTTTTCTGGGTTGTTTTGCTGTGTAATTTACAGGGAGAGAAAATTGTATTGGGCAGTGCCGGCTGCCTCTCTGTGTTTCCTTGACTGAATAAACGAAAAGGAAAGATTTGAAAGGGTGATTACTGATTTGAAGCTTGTTTAAGCCTTTTTTTATAGATATAATTGGTGTGGGGGCTTAATTTAGGCCTCCACCAGTAATTATTTAAGTCTCCTCTTCGAATTATTGTAGCCCCTCTGATCCACATCGATTTATTTTTTATTTTTTTATCCTTCGATATTTTATATTTTGTTTTTTTTAGCTTTTATCTTTTTAATCTGATCATTTGATATTGTAATAATTCAGTGACAGGGTTGTTTTGTCTATTCTTGGGGTGTCAAAGAAATATTTCTCTACATGGTTGATGTTTAATTTAATTACATAAAATTTTATTTTATTGGTTTATAGCAATTAAAATTTTTGGAACCACATTTGAAGCTTTGAAAAATATTAAATCCCTTTAATTTTCTCCCATTAGAAAATGAATTGCATGAGAAGGCGAAAAACTCAGGTTAATTTTCTTTTTAATTTGATCTTTCCCGATTTGGTTTTTTTAGGAATTGACTGAACGATTTGTTTTGATTGCCTAGATGTAGAAATCTCTTAATATTGAGGAAAAATGCTTAATTTGCCAAAATAAAACTAAATTATGTTGATTTAGAGCAATTAAGGATTTATGGACTAAATTTTATACTAAAACAAATATAGGGGATTGAAGTTAACAGCTTGGTAAAGATTGGTTGACTCGTGCAATACACATGCCAATAAGTTAAGGTAACAATGATGCTCTAGCAGTGCATGCGGCTTTTTTTAGTGCCGAAACACTACCTTCAACAGTTGCATTGGAAGCGGCGCGACGTGGTTCTTTGTCTGGACATGTTCCCTAACTCTTGATGCTATGTCTTCGGCGACACTTTCTTTCTTCTTTCCCTTTTTTGTTTCTACTCTCCTCGTAATTCGCATTGATCTATCCAAAATTTAGAATTATCCTCTCATTTTATTATCATTTCAAATTCTGACCTTATTCTTTTGACTGCTATTTTTTTTGGGGCGTTGTATGTTGCCAAGGGTGTCAAAACTTGTCGGGGTGGCTAGGTCTGATTTTAACTTTAGGTTGTCAACACAATCCGAGTGAGGAGTTGCACCTGATTAGTGAGTTGTTGAAAGTCTAGCTAAGTAGAAGTGTTCATGGTAATATGTAGATTTGTCTTGAAAATGTCAAAAACAAGTTTTATAAACTGATGGGTTTTTTATTAGTTTCCCACAGATGGTGCCAATTGATGAGCCCTAGAATCCAGGATGCTTAAGAATAAGGTTGATGTGTTGGATAATTGGTTGATTTCTTGGTTCAAACAATCTGGTTTATTATCCCTAGTCAAGGTGTTTGATGACTTGATATGGAAAGCCTAGAGAGCTGATAAATGGTAGCAAGTGATGTCTGGTAAGCCAAGGTAACCGTTACCCACAAAAGATCCCCTTTGATGGTCATAGGGATTATCCGATGGTAAAGTCAGTAACTTCGAAGAGAGAGAAAATGTAATGATATTTTATTGAGATAAACTCTGAAAATATGTATGCTGAAAATGTTAAGAATAAAGAGATTGTGATCCTTTGACTTGAAAGATTCATATTGTATTTATAGATCATGAATCTTGTCCTTTTATGGAGAGGAGGGGTTAAAATGTAATTTTACTTTTTATGATATTTTGAGTTGTATTATACTCAAAATAATATGTATTGAATCAATATAAAATATTAAAGGACTCATGTGGGGTCTCGAAAAAATCTCTGGCAAGTGTTAGGCTCGGGCCCATTAAAGGTGAAAATGGAATCCAGACACTATCTGGACACAAACATATTGGACTCAGGGTGTGCTTCCGAGCCTGAGCATGTTGGGTTTGGGCATGAAAATCTGAGCCCACAGGGTGTTGGAGTGCATGCCCAACCTACTAGGCATGCCATGCCTACACTGGGTGTACGTCTTGCATGCTTAACGCTTAACATGGGCTCTAGGGGATTGGGCTCAAGCTACCACACCCGAGCCTACTTTTCATAGGGCCCTTGTTATACATTGGGCTCGGGCTACCAAGCTTGAGCTTAAAGGGTGTTTTTTTGTCGGGCCTACCTTGGGGGTTTGGATCTATTTTGAGGGGTCTTTTGGGTCCATTTGAGGGAGTTGGATCCATTTTATCTAGATTCATCATAAACTATCATTGGTTAAAGTACAAGCACAAGTTTCTGTAAAATTTTTAGTCTTTGAGCTTCTTCACATTATCTTGATCAAGGAACTCTTTTAATGATGCCTGATTAAAAAAAAATCATTCCATTTGAGCCACAACCCACATGAAGTGAATTGAAATCTATCTCACCCCATGCCCACAATGGAACACCAAAACCAAAAAAAGAATGTATAACCGAGAACATACTAGGATTTTTTTTTTAGCATACTCAGTATCGTTAAAAAAGTATAAATAAGACGAACATGGTGAGACCTTGGAAGACCACCAAAAATGACCTAAGTGGGCCACATACACCATGCGACAACTCACTTTGGCCATTTTTTATGGTTGTTTAGGCTTTGGTCGAAACAATCACTCTTTTTATATTCTTGTTTGGGCCAAAACCCAAATGACCTTACATCTTTTTATGGTAAACTACCATGCACCTTTTCGTGGGTGTTTAGGCCAAGCTCAAATACCACTCATTTTTTGCCTGTATTTTCCTCCCACATCCTTATTTCTATCTTTTCATTAAACCTCCACCTTTTTCTTTACCTTTTTCTCTCTCATATTCTATCTTTTCTCTTTCTTTTTTCACCACCTCGTTATCCATTATGCACACAACTGAATTTTTTCAGTTTTTAAGGAGTCAAAATGCAAGAGTTGCACATTGGTCATCATACACAATATTTTTCATAATTAATTAATATATTTTATTATATATTCTCTACAAGTACATATTTTTATACAAGGTTGGTTCCACCTTCTCTATCCAATGGGCAACAATGCTAACACACACTATATTCAATGCAAGTCATACACCTTCTTTATTGACCAATATTTATTTCTAACTAATGTATCATTGACAATAACTCATTTATCCACCAATGAACAATCAAAGGTGAGCACCAATATTCGTTTTTAACCATCAATTATCAATATTCATTTTTAACAATCAATTATCGTGCAACATTTTATCTTTTGAGGTGAGTTAAGGTGATCAAGGTTTATAAATACCTTAAATCACCAGATAAACAGACAATTTTTCATAAATCATAATTTTCTTAAACTCAACATCTCATTCTTGTTCTAATATTTTTTTTTTCATTTTTCTCCTACATCTACTCTCTTAAGCATAAAAAAGTCCCTCATTTCTTCAGGAATACTCAGTATAGATAGAAGCTCAAACATGAAGCACAACTCACACATCTTAGCCCAATTTTCATATACTGTAGAAAAGCGAATTTATGTGTGAAGTTTTTTTTTCCAACTTCATCATCGTTTTTCCCAATTTTCATATAATATAAAGATTTTCATTTTTTAGTTAAGAATATAACTTGTTCATGATAATTTTTCATTTGAATGAAATAAAATTAATATTTTGTAACTAGATTATCATGAATAATAAATATTAAGATGACTATTATAAATTATAGTTTTGGTTTTTATGAAAAATATTTATTATCTTGATGTATTTTTTTTAATGGAAAAATTCATCTTCATTTTTAATAAAGAAACATGCTTTATATTTTTTTACTGAAAAGAAAAATTGAAAAAGGAAAAGAAAACTAGAAATGAAATAGAAAAATAGTTTTTTGTTAGTGAACAAACCTTGAGTACTCTATTAGATTTTTTGAAATAAATATTTTATTGGTGAATAATATATAGAAGAAAAAAATATAGTATAAACTATTTTTTCCCAAGAAATTAAATTTGTTGATAGGTGATGAAAAGCATAGTTAAATTTGATTATCTTAAATACAAAAAGGAACAATTACTTTTTAGCTATATATATTTTCTAGATGTAAATATAAAACTAACATTTAATATGATATTAGAAGTATTTTGGTTTATATAAATAATTAAAACAGATCATGAGTTAGAAATAAGAAATTGTAGAGTCGAAATAACATCACCTTGTCTGAATAAATACATGTATAAAATAACTTCCTGATATTTCTTCTTTTATAGCTACAAGGAATATTATTTTTTAAAAAAAACTTATTATATGGAATATGAAATTTTACAGACCATGAATAATATATAACATGTAGTTTCCTATTATTTTCTTTTCGATTTATATTTTAGCATTGACTAGTTTTGTATTTGTGCTTCGCCGCGAGACAATTATTTTTATTCATTAAAAAAATTGAATATGCAATCTCTTATTATTTATTTTTAGATATAAAAGCATTCTCAATCACAAATCAAAATGTTTATAAATGTATCAAATTAATTAAATCAATATTTAATCAAAAAATAACTAAGATTAAGATATTTAATCTCATAATACAGGTCATATACTTAGTTGTGTTTAACAACTATGTTTCTTAGAATATTATTTTCATTTAGTAAAACATATTTTTCATATCTTAATTATACAACAATAAAGCGCATGATGATTTTTTTGTATGAAATATATTTTTAAAAAGTAAACAAACCATGATAAGCACGTGGGGCTGAGATAGTAAAGGTAGATCATTGACAATAAATGGTGAAATTGTATTCTTCTAGGTTTGAGTAAAAAAATAGATTATCGATAACAAAGGGTGAGATTGTATTTTTTTTCATTAATTCGATGGACAACAAAGGCATTAAAAAAAAAACAAAAACAAATAATATCACTAATGTTGTGAACCCATTAAACCTGTGACCTGACTAATAGACTCAATTGGATTCAATGATTTGTTTTATCATTTTTTAAACCAAATATAAAATAGCAAAATAAATAAATAAATAACCAAAATGAGCCTAGCTGTGTGGGGCATTAAAAAAAACAGCCCAGGTGCGTGGGTCTTCTGGCCCAGCCCACACATTTAGGCATGCCTTTATTTTTTTCATTTCTTAAAGGGACAGATGACCTGTCGCCCATACCATTTATTTTTTTCTTAAAAAAAAAGACAGTGCACCATCTACAACATCAGACAACGTGTGACTGCTTTCTAAAGAATCTAGCGACCAAGGATCGTCGGAAAATCAAGGGTTTGTTTTTTTTTATTAAGAACTTATTTTTTAACCCATTATGACATAAAACATCTAGTAAATACTATAAAAACCTTGATAAACATATTCTTGACCTAAAAAAATCCAAAAAAAAAAACAGCTCAAGGAAATCGAAACTTACCTTAACCTAAAATTCTTTCTACTAGCAGATCTATCTCATTAGACAAGTTGAAGGGAAAAAAAACATCTAGGTTAAACTTCTCTCATCAAATGAAATCCATTGACACTAATGTTGATCATTTTTATGGTTGGAATATTCGAGAACAACTACTTTCTCTGTACACCGGAATCCAGCAAGCCTTTCCCTCCTCTCTCATAATAATTAGACTGAAAAATATGAAAAATAAAGTTTGGTATTAAAATTGAATTTGGGACAACTAAAGGGATCGATCATCCAATAACTAAAAAAGATGGGGGAACTAAAATAAACTTTCCATGTAAAATTTAAAGCCGCCACCTATTTTACCTGCTTTTTTCACTTTGGTTATCTGTCTTTCAATCAAACTCTTTCCTTAAAAAAACAACAATTGAGTGATAATTTGAGTTCAAAATGGTTTAATTGTGCAAAAAACATTTGAGTTCAAGTAACAAACTAAAAATTTAGAAAAAAATCATTATTTCAATACACAATGATGTGTGGGATGATGAACAATAAAAATGCTATAGTGGTTTTCCTACAAAGCTTAGTTTTTACTAACTATTTGACTTGCGCTTTGCTGAGGGTCGAATATTTTTTTTTTAAAAAAAATAGTGTACATGTAGATTTTTACGACATGTTTTTGTATATAAAAAAAATCTCAGGTGGAATTTAAAAAGTTCATTCATATATCTAATTAAATAAATTAAGAATTATTTATGAAAAAAAATTATCAATTTTGTTTTCTTATATCTTTTTTTCGTTTGATTAAGAGGACCATCATGCCTTTGGCAACTCAAGTACCAAATTTGTGTGATTGCTTGTTAACCAGGGGGATCGATCGGAAGCAACCCAAAATTGATTCATGAGGAAAAAACTTCTATGTCTCCCACCAAAAAAAAAAAAAAGAAAAAAAAAATTACTAAAAGAAATGGCATGTTGGAAGCAAGTACAGCCGAATATATATATATATATAGCTTCAAAGAAAAAACAAAAGCAAAGTGCAATTCAATTACTAGATAATTATTCAATGAAACTTCTACGCAGCTCCAGCATTGGAGATCCCAACTAAAATTCTTGTACCACGCCAAAACATCAATCATTAATTTATGTCCCCATCACAGTAACACTAGGAATTGAATTTCGTACTTTACAAGCAAAATTATAGAACATGCATGATTTGCCGAAGATAACTAGGGTTGACAATGTACGCAGTTTCTCTATGTTTCTCACACGTAGTTTAGGCTAATCTGGAAAACTACAAGATGCTGCCGAAGATAACTAGGGTTGACCCCTTTTTTTTTTTTTTTATAAAGAAAACAGCGTGATATCTTGTGTTTATGCTGCTAATGACTGGCTGGTTTTTGTTTGGAATAACTTGCTGAAATTTCTTAATTTATCCATTTAAGATGACTAGCCAGTGACATCTTCTGTGTATTCTGTTTTTACTCCTAGGACGACTCTATTTCTATTGGATATGATTTGACTCATAAATAGATTAAATTAATTATTAGTCATGTTCTTAATTTGGAGCTAAGTTTGGATACTTTTCCGAATATACTATATATGCTGATTTTATAAAAAAAAATTAAAGAATTCAAGTCTTCTCATGTCTATCGAAACAAGATATTTGAGTGGATCGCATCAGATATTATATTGTTTGATTTACTAGTTATTTAAATAACTGAAAAATGTATTTTTGAAATAAATGTTCATTGATCTTTTTTAATGAACTCAAATATGAAAATTGAAGTACAAAAACATATTTATAAATCCTCATAAAATACACACATAGATCGTGGATCTTTTAATTTTCTTATATATAAAAATAGGCTTGGCTGTTCATTTTAATTTTGAGGCATAGCCTCTCAATTAAAATTAGAAAAAAAAAACAGAGAAAAAATTACAGATTTAAGATGAAAAGTAGTCGAGGCAAATCCATTATTAGCCTCACAAACTCTTCACTAAAATGAATTAGCAAGGTTGGACTACGAAGACAAATAGTTTGAAACAGAACAAGACATCGCTACTAACATGATCTATCCGGTACACATCAAATCATTGAGTTTTTTGGGTTTTTAGCAAAGTGGAAAAATTTGATAATGTAACACCAAATAAAATATTTGGGAATATAACATAGTTTCACAAGTTACAATTGCTTTCTGCAACACACGAGTTGTAGATACTATCTGCGACTCTTATTTTGAAGTTGTCATCTGCGACATGCAAGTTGTAAATGATATCTGTAACTTTACTTGAAATTAATACCTAGATTCCATTTCTTCCCTTTTTTTCTCTCAACACCCCCCCACCCGATGTAAGTGGCCTTTCTCTTTCTCTTCCCATCATGAAACACACTAAAAAAAACCACCTATCTCTCTAGCCTGAGATTGCCACCCCTCTCTCTACACTGCAGGTCAACCAATCTCCGGCCAAAACAACCATCACACCATCACCACCCACATTCTATATTTAGTTCTATATTAAATACTTTTCCTATATCAATTTGATGGAATTTATACTAATGTATATTAATTTGATTTCATACAATGTTAGGGTTTTGAATTAGGGATGTTTTTTTGTGTGCAAAATGTAGGTTTTTTTTTTTAAATAATTAGGCTAATTAAATATAATTTGAGTTGATAATTATATTATTTTATAAAATAATCAATGATTTTGGATTGTTATTGATTGTGAATTAATGAAAATATTTTGTTAGAATTGGTGTTGATTTAGGTATAAAATAAGATAATTGGTGAAATACATGAATTTGATTGATGATTCCATTATGGTATTGAAATTTGATGAAAGTAGGTATTCACCGATTAATTTGATGAATTTAAGTTTTAACCGATTATGTTACTGTTATGGTTTTGTTGATAAATTATGTACTTTGATTAACCCTAAGATATTAATAAATTAGGATTGCATTTTGTTGTGTTGTTTGACAGAATGTCTGGTAATTTAGGAATATTATGCTTTCATAGTGGTATCATTGTCAATACTGATAATGATATCACTTCTAATGGAGGAAGTCATGAGTTCTTAACTACTACATTAGACATGTCTCTTAACAAGTTATCTAGAATATTATATGATCGACTTGGCTGGAATATGTTTGAAATAAAAGTTGAAATTACTTGGAGGATGTTGCAAATTAGGATCAATCAAGCTCTTTATGTTAGTGTACCAATCTATAGTGATGAAAGTGTGAATTCAATATTTGAGTTTGCAAGGATTAATGGGATTAATATGCTAGAACTCTACTTTATAACTTGTCATATAAGATGGTGTGGGGCTAGACATTTCATAATAAATCTCACTCACGACTTTTTGTTATTTGAATGTAAATTATTTAGTTTTTATTTGTTATCAAATATAAATCTTTCATATGTTCTAATAGGTTATATGGATGTCATATATAGAAGATTTGACACTTTTAGCTTCACTTATATATCATGAGGGATCTGACATTTGGTAAGCACATGTCTCATTGCACTACTTTAACATTGTTGAGATGCATTGCCCAAATCAAGTAATGCGACATTTTCAACTATCTCAGCATATATCTAATTATTTTGATATTGATGATGAGCTACATAGTATTAGTTCTTAGGGTAAACACTATGAGAATTAGTTGTTGATTCATGCATCTTACCTAGATATTTGGGATGTTAGGAGAGATTGAATTTTTAAAGAGCGGCATTCGATGATTGATGTAGACATCTACATGAGATGGTATTTGTCCATTACATGTCGTTTTATTACACCTACTTGATCGCGTTTCCCGAGGTGTGCACATAACCGGATGCATTATGCGCCCTGATATATGAGACAAAATCGATTGGTATGAAATATTGTTTTATATATAATATTTATTAAATATTGTTAATGTTATTATGGATGATGACTACTAATTAGTTTTTAATGTATATATATAGATTCATTTCTTGGTACGGGAGGTTCGGAAAACAATAACGACTATTCATGAAGGTGTTGATGAGATGGGACGTATTGTGGCCAATACTATGCTTAATTTATGATGTGGTGGACTTCAAGAGGTTAGGGAAGCTGAGCGTCTTGAAATGACATCAACGAAATATGAGATTGCATATCATGGGAGTGATGGGGATGCTAGTTCATCCACAAGCATCCTAGGCCCATCCACAAG
>Ga0325401_1004184_pt1 | contig 13532 bp, 5 predicted proteins | sample PopdelMetagenome_FD_205666 | JGI IMG/M metagenome (GOLD analysis project Ga0325401, IMG submission 205666) | Populus deltoides microbial communities from Bellville, Georgia, United States - Xylem-PdKOR-R2 | ecosystem: Host-associated > Plants > Phyllosphere > Stem > Wood/Secondary xylem | place...
TGCAGCAGCAGTAGCTTCCTCAAGCTCTATTACCGATCCCAATACTTTGGCTAAGCAATTTTAGAAGTTTCTCTTCTTGCAACCACAAGCAATGTTCGTTTCTTCTTCCATAGGTCAATTGCCTCATAGTTCCTCAAGTATGTCACACTCTGAATGGGTTTTGGATTCTAGTGTTTCCCATCATATGTCTCCAGATTCCTCATCATTTACCTCTGTGTCCCCTTTGTCCTCCATTTCTGTTATAACTGCTGATGGCACTCCTATGCCCTTAGCAGGTGTTGATTCTGTTGTCACACCTCATTTGTCTCTCCCTAATGTTTATCTTATTCCAAAACTCAAATTGAATCTTGCATCTGTTGGTAAATATGTGATTCTGGTGATTATTTAGTCATGTTTTCTGGTTCTTTTTGTTATGTATAGGGTCTGCAGTCTCAGAAGCTAATTGGGACAGACTGTAGGGAGAATGGACTATATATTTTGGATGAGTTAAAAGTGTCAGTTACTGTTGCTGTCGTTGCTACTACTACTGTTGATTGTCTTCCTTTCGTTTGAGTCTTTCATCTTCTAGTTTTTATTTATAGCATTCCCGTCGAGGTCAAGTTTCGTCTTCTCGTTTGAGATTTTTGGCATCCACAGGAGCTTTAGGAAATTTGAAAACTTGTGACATTTCTGATTGTAGTGGATGTAAACTGGCAAAATTTTCTGCTTTACCTTCTAATTGAAGTATTTCTGTTTTTTCTTCACCATTTGATTTGATTCATTCTGATGTATGGGGACCTTCTCCTATTGCCACAAAAGAAGGGTCTCGATATTATGTTTTTTTTATTGATGATCATACTCGTTATTGTTGGGTTTATTTAATGAAACATCGTTCTGAATTCTTTGAGATATATGCAGCTTTTCGAGCTCTTATCAAAACTCAACATTCTGCTATGATCAAATGCTTTAGGTGTGATTTGAGTGGAGAATACACCTTTAATAAATTTTACCAATTGCTTACCTTAGATGAAACCATCCACCAAACTTTATGTACAGATACTCCTGAGCAAAATGGTGTTGCTGAAAGAAAACATAGGCACATTGTCGAAACTGCTCGTTCTCTCTTGTTGTCTGTTTTTGTTCCTAGTGAGTCTTGGGGAGAAGCTATTCTTACTGTTGTAAGTTTGATTAATACAATTCCATCTTCTCATAGTTCGGGTCTATCTCCTTTTGAAAAGTTATATGGGTATGTCCCTGATTATTCCTCATTTAGAGTCTTTGGTTGTACTTGTTTCGTTCTTCATCCTCATGTAGAACGCAATAAGCTATCCTCTCGATCCGCTATTTGTGTCTTTCTGGGTTATGGTGAAGGTAAAAGGAGGTATCGTTGTTTTGACCCAATAACTCAGAAACTTTATGTGTCTCGTCATGTTGTCTTCCTTAAGCATATATTTTTCTTTTCTATTCCATCCACTACTCATAGCCTGACTAAATCTGATATTATTCGTATAGATCCCTTTTCTGAGGATTCTGGTAATGATACCTTTCCCCATGTTCGATCAATTTGTACTCATAACTCTACAGGTACTGATACTTTACTCTCTAGCACACCTGAAGCTCCATTCTCATCTACAGCCCCTCAAGCTTCATCTGAGATTGTGGATCCACCTCCACGTCAGTCCATCCGCATTCGTAAGTCTACAAAACTACCAAAATTTGCTTATTCTTGTTATTCTTCATTATTTACTTCCTTTTTAGCTTCTATTCATTGTCTTTTTGAGCCCTCTTCCTATAAAGAGGCAATTCTTAATCCGTTTTGGCAGCAAGTTATGCATAAGAAACTTTCTACTTTGCATAAGATAGATACTTGGGATCTGGTTCCTCTACCTCCTGGTAAGAGTGTTGTTGGTTGTCGTTGGGTGTATAAGATCAAGACTAATTCTGATGGGTCTATTGAGCGATACAAAGCTAGAGTGGTTGCAAAAGGATACTCTCAACAGTATGGTATGGACTATGAGGAGACATTTGCCTCAGTTGCAAAAATGACTATTATTTGTACTCTTATTATCGTAGCTTCGATTCATCAGTGGCATATTTCTCAGCTTGATGTTAAAAATGCCTTCTTGAATGGAAATCTTCAAGAAGAAGTTTATATGGCACCCCCTCTTGGTATTTCATATGACTCTGGATATGTTTGTAAGCTTAAGAAAGCATTATATGGTCTCAAACAAGCACCCTGTGTTTGGTTTGAGAAATTCTCTACTGTGATCTCATCTCTTAGCTTTGTTTCTAGCAATCATGATTCTGCTCTTTTTATTAAGTGCACTGATACAGTTCGTATCATTCTGTCTTTTTATGTTGAGGACATGATTATTACTGGTGATGACACTAATAGTATTTCAGTTTTGAAGACAGAGTTGGCTAGACGATTTGAAATGAAGGATTTGGGTTATCTTCGATATTTCCTGAGTATTGAGGTAGCATACTCACCTAGAGGTTACCTTCCTTCTTAGTCGAAATATGTTGCAGATATTCTTGAGCGGGCTAAACTTACTGATAACAAGACTGTAGATACTCCCATTGAGGTTAACGCAAGGTACTCTTCTTCTGATGGTTTACCTTTGATAGATCCTACTTTATACCGCACTATCATTGGGAGTTTGCTATATCTCACCATTACTCGTCCAGATATTGCATATGTTGTTCATGTTGTTAGTTAGTTTGTTGCTTCTCCTACTACTGTTCATTAGGCAGTTGTTCTTCGTATTTTGCGATATCTTCGGGGTACAGTTTTTCACAGTCTTTTACTTTCATCCACCTCTTCCTTGGAGTTGTGTGCCTACTCTGATGCTGATCATGGTAGTGATCCCACAGATCGCAAGTCTGTTACCGGGTTTTGTATCTTTTTAGGTGATTCTCTTATTTCTTAGAAAAGCAAGAAGCAATCTATTGTTTCTCAATCATCCACCAAAGCAGAATATCGTGTCATGGCATCTACTACCAAAGAGATTGTTTGGTTATGTTGGTTACTTGCTGATATGGGAGTTTTCTTTTCTCATCCTACTCTTATGTATTGTGACAACTAGAGCTCTATTCAGATTGCTCACAACTCAGTTTTTCATGAGCGAACTAAGCATATTGAGATCGATTGTCATCTTACTTGTCATCATCTCAAACATGGCACCATTGCTTTGCCTTTTGTTCCTTCTTCTTTGCAGATTGCAGATTTCTTTACCAAGACGCATTCCATCTCTTGTTTTTGTTTTCTGGTTAGCAAACTCTCAATGTTTATAGCTGCCGCATCGTGAGTTTGAGGGGAGATGTTAAATAATATTTATGTAGTCTTATTTATTAAGGGTAGAATAGTATTTTCAGTTTAACCTATATATACCTAACATCAAATAAGCTTTTGCTTTTATGGGCTCGTCATAATGTGAAAATATTATTAAAAACAAATATAAAGTAATCTATATTAGTTATATTGCCTTATAATGATTTTTTCCTTTCTTTTAATATAATCAATTAGGGTTCTTAGTTATCGTAAAACTAGGTGGTGACTATTCTTTCTTACTTTACCCATATCAGTTCTAATCAACTCATCAAGATGTTCTTTGCAACAATAGTTATGTTTGCAAAAGCCAACAAAGATGGTGATAGAAGTGGAGGGACAATAATGACGTGGTCATTCAATGGTTGTAAGGTAGTGAATATAATTATGATTATCTAAATTGCAAATGTAGATAATGGTAACAAAATGATAGCAAGGTGATTAGTGGTGTTAATAATGGTGATGAGACAACTATTCTAGTGGTGATTGTCTTAGAAACAAGATATTGATAATTATTTTTTGCATATATTTAAAATGTGTCATTTTTTTTCGCATGACTTTTTAATTCTAAATATTTAATTATTTTGTATTGTGCTATAAAAAAAATTAAAGGTCCTAAATAATATGATTAATTTATAAATATAAGAAAAGAAAAATTATAGCAACAACTCTTTAAAGAATATGATTAAAAAGAAATTTACAATATCGATTCTCAAAAAATTATGAATAAAAAATACTTGGTGGATATAAAAACATATAAGATAACTATAAATATAAAGTGAAATGTTAGAAATGAAGGAAAATATAAGATAATTTTTTCTTTGTTGCTCTCATATGATAAAGTGTTCAAATGAATGTATAAATGGAATAATCAAAGCATAATATTATGTGAAAGACATTACATTTTATCATATTTTGTTTCATAATTTGGTTGGTCTACATTCAATTTCTATTTATAATTATATATTTTGATTATTTGAAAAAACTAATTATTAATCCATAAAAAAAATGTATGAAGTCAAATATCTAAAGAATCATGAGTTTAACATTCAATTTAATGAAAAAAAACAAATAACTCAATGTTTATCATCCTCGTAATCGAGGGGCGTTCAACTAGTTTATGAAATGAAAACTATTAAGGATACAATGAAGGTTCACTAGATGAGTGTATGTTTTTATGGTTCAAACAACTTTTTAAAGTACTTTTCAAATACGTTTTCACCTAAAAAAACATTACATTAATGTCTTTTTAGTTTTTTTTAATGATCTTGATGTGTTGATGTAAAAAATTAAAAAATCTGCAAAAAAAAAAACATTATTTTAAAACATTTTTAATTGAAAAGCATTTTCACAAAAGCACTATGCACCTTATTACCAAACACACACAGCAAGTTTTAATTCTAAAATAGCTCGGTTGATGCTCGGTGAGGGCCTTGCAACGTGAGGGAAATATTTTGTCACTCGATTGTTAGTCAGTTTAAAAAAATTGAAAATCTAAAATAGCTTAAGATGGGGGAGGGTGTTGAAATTAAGGCTAAATTGAATTTTACAATGTTTATGAAAAACACCACCTCAAATTTTGGCAACAACGATATACAATTAATCGATGCACAAATACAATAAGATAGATAATGAGAGAATGACACACCAAATTTTGTAGTGGTTTGGACAACCATTTACTCCACTTATTGAAACTATGTTCATGTATTCACTACCAATTAATGATCTTTTTAGTGGATGAGAATTACTGAATACACTAATATTTTTTGAGAATCAATTTTAAAAATCTTACATAGTTTTATTTCAAGGCTCAAGATTAAACTTTTCACAATAATTTCCTAGGATCAAGATCTAACCCTCTGAATTGGCTTACAACCAAAGATTATCCAAGTGGTTCAAGTGTCACTTATATTTTCATAATAGGTAAAACTCTCACAAGAATTATCACACTTCAGAAAATAATATTATAAAGGATTAAGTTCAATTCTTTATAAAGATGTGATTTAGCTCAAGATGTGAAAGAGGAATTTGATGCAATTTATGGTTTAAAACTTTAGGATAATAGAATGTGGAGTAAAATCTTTTAGAATATTAAATCATTTAAGATTGTAAAATTATGAGAAAGTGTGAGAGTACTTTCATGAAGTCAAAGAATGATATTTATAGGAGAAATTTAGCCGTTACTCGTATAGAATAAATAAGGATAAGAAATTTGGCTTTTCATTGTGTTCTTTTCATTTGTTATAAATGGCTAAGACACCATTTTTTAGAGAAAAATTGTTGTTACAAAACAACTTGAGTGTTTGACACATTTATTTTAAAATTATAAGTTTTCCTCCTTAGCTAAGAATAGTTAAATAGTATAAGAACACATGTGATAAATTCTCTTCGCTAAAAATAGATAAGAAGCTTTGCTATTAATATAAAGTGAATTGAGTGATAATACCAAAATATATGATTAACATGATTTTTATAGTTATTTATCACTATATAAGTTTTGGTAATAAAAATAAATTGGATGATGAATTTGGCAATGTAGGGAATTTTGGCAATGTAGGTATTTTTGAATGAAAATCATTTTATAATGTCAAATTAAATTTTATAAAGACTTGATTACATTAAAAACATGTTTAGACATCTTCAAGTTCATTATACTTTAAATGATGTGTATAGATTCCTACAATATTAAGACCTTTAACATACATATTAAATCCACTAATTGTTGTTATCATAAAAAAATAAATAAACTATAAAATTTTAAAGACCTCTAGGCTAACAAAAATATAATTCTTTATTGTTTAGTAAGAATTGGAGATTTGGAAACTAAACTCGAAGCTTAGACAAATATTGAGTCTCTTTTGTTTACTGAAACCATAGACTAATTTACAAGGTCAATGAAGGGATTTGATTTTGACACTTAACATTTTTTATTATTTTGATCCTTGCATATTGATTTTATTTGAGATTTAATTTGGTGGTTTTATTTTGGTTGTCTAGGCATGGAATTCTCACAATGACGAGGGAAAATTCTAGTGCTTGGTTAATACTCGGTTTTGTAGAATAAAACAAAATTTGGCTAAATTAAAACATTTAAGTGTTAAGAAACCAAAATTAAAACTAAAACAAATATAATGACTATGGTAAACGGGCATGGCAAATTGGCTGGTACATGCATCTTACGTGTCAGCTAGTGAAAGGCGTCTATGAGTTTAAGCACTAATAAGATATCAATATGATGCCAAATAACAGCTTTCACAACAATGTTAGAAATATTATGCTAGGCTTTTCTAGGCGGGTGGTCATTTGTTGGAAGATTCATGTTGGTGGGTTCCAATAGGACCTTTTTTCCCACCTCTCTTTAGGAATAATGTTTGCTTATAAAAATTAAAAGAATCCTTTCAATTGTTTATTATATTAAATTTAGTTTTTATTCTTTTAGTTTTTTTGGTTTTTTTTATTTTTTTTAATTTTATTCTTTAATATTGTATTTTATTTAATTTTTATGTTAAATCTAGTCCTTATTTTTTTAATTAATATTTGTTTTTTTATCATTTCTTAATTGATTTATTTTTTTAATTTTATACATCAATATTTAATTTAATTTTATGTTAAATTTGATTTTTATTTTTTAATTATTATTTATTTTTTTATTGATTTTATTCAATTTCATCTCCATCTCCAGATATTTCGTTGATTTGGGTTTTGGTTTTAATTTTTTTTTGGGATTTTTTATTTATTCTTTTAAACTCGCTAGCCGGGCCTTCACATTAATTTTCACATTAGTTCTATAATATAATATAATATACGATAAGTAGCTCGCTCGCTCGGCTCCTATAAACTGGCGGGAAGAAGTTGAGGCTAATAGCCCGCTGGCTAAGCGACTTCCGATAAGGACCCAACTTTTCTATGCTCGCCCAATACTGTACAGCTCTCACCTCCAACAGCAAAAACTCTTGTCTTTTCTTTTTCAGAATTACAAAATACTCTAGTCTTTGTTCCAGTCTCCAAAACCCCAAAAGAGCAATGCCTCCTACTTCAAAAGCCAGAATCATCGCCGAGTACGCGAAATCGAGCAGGTCATCGTGCAAGACATGCTCGAAAGCAATATCTGCTAAGGCCCTCAGGTTGGGTTTGGTCAGTAGAGACTCAAGAGGGTTTGATATGACCAAATGGCATCACTTGGGTTGCTTCTCTGACAAGATTGACTCTACCGAGCACATTGGAGGGTTTGATTCTCTCCAGGTAGTTTTTTGGTTTTAGGGTTTCTGTGGGGTTTTGGGGATTTTTATGTTGTTTGGTTTTAATTATAAAAAATTACGGGTTAATGGTAAGTGAGAATTTAACCGTTTGATCGTGTTTTGCAGAGTTGTGATCAGGAAGCTCTGAAGAAATTGGCGGAGCAGGTATTAATTAATATTTATTGATGCTCTTCCTTATGAACACGAACAGCAGTCGATGTTTTTAGGTTTGTCGTCATGGCAACTGGTTGTATTCTAATTGGGCAGTTATGATGATTATGGAGTATTAGCTAGGGTTTGTTATGACATTAATGATGATTTTGTTGTAATTGTCATGGTTATTAGTTTTGCTGTGTTCCTCTGGTTCAGCTTGAGAGATTTAAGACGAAAATTCTCATTTATAGTACGAAAATTCCCCTTTTTTATTGTTTAATGTTTTTTTTTTAGAAAAGACAAAGGTATATGTGGTCTTGGCTGGATGAATTTACAATGCGCATATAAAAATTGCCAAAGGATTTGTGTTCTTAGCGTGCTGTTTTTTGTTTATATTTTGGGACGAATGTGTGGTGGGATGTACAGGTTGGACTCTAGAGGGTTATTCTATAAGCATCTATCTATTCTAATTAACACATATTCCAACATTACAGGTTTCAAATGGAGATCAAGATGTTGAAATAAGCCGGAAAAGTTCCAAGGTATCAAGGGCATATGGATATCTTAAAAACTCAGCTATCTTTATGTTTGTACTCCTGCGCATACATCTGTATTGCTGATATTTTTTCATAACCTGATTCAGAGAACGGATGAAGATGCGGAAGAAAGTGAACTGGAGAAAATAAATACAAAGAAAACTAAGGTAGATTATCTTGTTTTCATTACTTGTTATTGTTTTCTCCTCTCTAAATTTATGTTTCTATGATTTTAATTGCCAAGTTCTCAATTGGAAGGTTGTCTTGTGATGTTCTGAGTGTTTAATTTATAAAGTCCTTAATTTGTTGGCATATTCCAATGGTGGTTTACTTTTCTTGATACAACTTTTCATTTTCAATTGGAAATCTATTTATTTTATTTTGAACATCATTGCTTCTAGTTGTCAATAGCTAATGAGGAAGCCAGCCTGGACATAGCCTTTTCACTCTCCGATGTTAGGGACAATTATAAGGTCAGATATATTCTGAATGCATATTGTTGTATTTTTTCCGACTTCATTTTCATATATCAACTTTCTTTTGTTTCTGTTTATATGCCTTTCCCATGTTTGGAAAAAGTCTGTGTTTCTTACTTGTTTTATGCTTTCCTTTTGATTCAGGACGCTACATTATTACCTAAATGGAAGGCATTTCAGACAATTATATTTCTTGAACGGGTGAGCTGTTGGCCTTATTTTTGGGCAATGCTGCTAAGACACACCCATGTCCAGCCACACTACACACCCTTGCAGATTAACTGAATTTCCATATATCTTATGGTTCAAAGCATGGCCCAAGGAAAGAGTAACATTTGCCTCTGTTTTTGTTTGATTTCCTTCACCATCTTGAATTGAAAGGTGTAGAGTTCTTGTATATATGCATGAGTAAAGTAAGACTAAGTTTTTCTTAGTAATGTTCAGATGCAATATGCCATTTCTTTTTGTGCTCGCAAAGCATTGTTGGTGTGTACGTGAAAACTTAACTTCAGCATTTTGCAGGATGATGGTCTCCATGATTCGAATAAAATTGCTGCATTTGATTTTGATGGCTGTCTCGCAAAAACATCTGTCAAGAGGTATACACCCCCTTTTTAAGTCATCCATTGAACAGTTTTTGCTTTTGCAGATTTCTATGAAGTTGTATTTTCTTGGGTTTCTCCTTTTGCTCCATGTGATTAATTGCTTCCACTATCAGTTTTAGTGACCAGACACTTGGGCAGAGTTTTCAACTTGGAATCTTTAACCCTCTATTTCTTTGAGTGGCTGTCTCCAAGTCTTATGTTGAATTTCCATTGCATACAAGGATCAAATTGAGAATGTAATGGATTGCCTCATAATGCTTCTTTGATTTCAGAGTAGGTGCAGATGCTTGGTCCATCATGTTCTCCTCAATACCAGAGAAGCTGCTGAGCTTATATAATGATGGCTTCAAGCTGGTCTGTCTGTTTTCTTGCAAAGGCTTTGTGTCTTAAAATTTGATTTAAAAAAGTATTTTTCCAGCTTCTTGTCACCAGATTTTGTTCCTGTTAATTTGTTTATGCTGTTAAAATGTCATTTATGCCATGTTTAGGTTATATTCACGAATGAATCCAATATTGATCGCTGGAAGAACAAAAGGCAGGTAGCTGTGGACTCAAAAATTGGACGCCTAAACAACTTCATCAAGCATGTCAAGGTTCCAATCCAGGTTTGTTCATTCTGCTGATTTGTTTTATTATTTTTGTTCTTTTGATGGAATCTCTGTTGACATATATTATCCTTATGAAACCCAGGACCTTGTGTCCTTGAGATGACAACACATGTTTAGGTAGATGACATTAAGATATGAATTTCGCGAACATTTTGTAGAATTCCAACTCCTGGAAGATCAGCCTGTACAGTCATTCGTTGTTTCTTAATTGACTACATGTAGCATCTTTTTGTCATGTGATGCAATAGCTGAAAATTTGTCCTTTTTTTTTGTTCAGGGAGGTTTGAGAGAAAAATAAGATATTAAAGCGAAGATTTTCAACCATATCTACTCAAAGACACCAGTATTTTCAAATGCTTTTAGTCTCCCTGGAAGTTATTGATAGCTTCAACTTCCCTGACCTTTTTCTGATATTATCTCAAAAGATTCAAAGTTGTTTGGCTTCTCATCAATTCTGAATTGTTAGTTTCTTGACAAGGTGCCTCTGAAATTTCAACTCGTAAGATCGTGTTATTTGGATGGCCCTACTCAGCCTGATTCTTTCTCCTAGGATCGGTTATATCTATTCTAAGTACTGCAAGAAGAGCAAATGACTAGCTGGTTAACATCCTCTTGCCTATGAAGATCTTTATCATTGGCTATGTTTTTTGGTCATGACTGATGGTTTTGACTAGTCTATTGTATGAAAACACGTTCTTCATCTGTAATCTACCACAGCCCTCACATCACTTGTAGTCCCTTGTCATCTGACATAGTGTATGGATCTGACACAGATAGTAATGCATTTGGTATAAAGAACATGGAAATAATCATTAGCATATTGAAATAATTCACTTGCAATGTCTGCATGCAGGTTTTTATAGCTTGTGGGTATGATGGTAAAGTAGAAGATCCCTTCCGCAAACCCAAACCTGGAATGTGGCAGGTTATGGAGAAACACTTTAACTCTGGCATCTCCATTGATATGGATCAGTTATTTTCCTCTTCCCTTAATTTCTTCATTTCTTTATTTGGGGCCTGTTGGCTTTATAAGATATCACTCTCAACATTTGAAGGACTTTTTAAGGCTGTATTATCGTTACTCCCACCAACAATCTTGTGTAGTTGTGGAATTATAGAATGTTACTAATTTATGAACCAGAATGGTGGTTTGATATGGCTTCTCATTTTGTGCGTTTGTAGATCCTTTTATGTTGGTGATGCAGCAGGGAGACCCAATGATCATAGCGATGCTGACATAAAATTTGCAAAGGTATAGTTAGATTTATCAGTTATGCATACATTGTGATCATCCACAGAAGATCATTTATCCTTATTTCCTGAATAAATTATCCTTCATTTGTCTGTACTGTTTGCGTTTCAATTTATAAGTGGCTGGATTAGTAATGAAAATTGGTTTTGCTTACTGTTGACAATTGGTTCAATGATTTGCTCAAGAGTTAAATGAGGTTTGTTTTGGATGCAGGTTATTGGATTGAAATTCCATGTCCCAGAGGACTACTTTGGTGTCTAAGAATTCGTGGTTAGTGACAGTGGTTCTTGATGTATGACTAACAAGAAAAGATCCAGATCAAAGTTGTAATTAGCGTCGCCAATGATCTTACATCTCTTTTTTGTACTGGAAGCTGCTGATATGCTTTGGATTGATTCATGCCAAGTCTCTCTCCGTCTGCATCCCCAGGCTTCTTTCTATTGTAGTTATTAAAAAGTTTGTAACAGAACTTGCAAAACTAAACGGGGTTAAACCATCAATAACTTGGAGAGGCTAACTCTGTTTTGAATTCGGATAGTTGAGCTGATTTTGTGACTACTAGATAGGTGATTTGCGGTGGCCCGTGCAAGCCGTGGACTGGTTCAAATTCTTCCTCATGTTAAAAAATATATATATATTTAGGTAACACTAACGATCTTAAAGGAGGAAAATTTAAGATCTTGATTATTGACTGATTATTGACTCGAATGAATATAATCAGTTTGGATAATTTAATAATATAATTAAAAAAATATTGATAATAAATAAAGCAAAAATTTTTTGGTAATAATTAACAATAAAAAATGAGTTATTAATATTATATGCGGGAAAATAAAAAAACTTCTTGGAGATTTATTATTGTTTTATTGTGGATATTATCTTACCACTGGAAAAAGATCATCAATATAGTTATTAATTCTATTGTGAGATATTATATGATAACATTGAAAGAGATTGCAGTGTTATAAAAGTAATAGTCTATAAAGTAAAACAAAATGTTATGTTTATTTAATTAATTAATTTAATTTAATCAACAAAAAAACTCAAGATAATCCAGGTTGCTTTCAAAGTTAGTGAAAAACCATATAAAAAGCTAATAAAAAAATTATGGATGAAATAAATAAGCCCGGATGAATTTTTTAAACCTAGGTTACCCGTGAAATCTTAGATTTAAGCTTAATTCCCAACTAATAATGTGAAAAGATGAAATAAAAAAAAATCAATTTCAAAACTTGTCAAAGTAAAAAAAATAGTAATAAAAAGAACAATGATCAAATTTATTAGGAAAAAAAATGAAAGGAAGATGAAATCATTAAAAAAAAATTAATTTTAAAAATTATCTCAAATAAAACAAAATAATAATAAGAATAGGGACTAAATCTGATAGATTAAAAAATCAAATGATGAAATTAGAAAAAAAAATCTATTTTTATAAATTATTTCAAATAAGACAAGTAGTAATAAAAAGAACAATGATCAAATTTGAAGAAAAAATAAATTGAAAGGTTGTTTTAAAACTTGAAGGGTTAGGCATGAAAATCAAGAAGGAAAGATAAAAAAAAAAAAAAAAGCCCGTGAACACAAAACTAGAGGTCCATTGGCTACACGCACCGCCTAGGATAGCAAGAACACCGAGAGGATTCGAATGCTGTTGTGAAAACCTGCTTTCGTCTACCGTGAGATATCATACACACTACCTGAATGATAAGAAAACAATCCACTCGTTGATGCGTATAATATATGCATCTACTATTTTTTAAAAAAATAATATTTTTTACTTGTTCAATTACCCAATTACTCCCAAGTCAATCTGATTATAACAAAAAAACAAAAACATAATGAAAATACAAATAACCCTTGAACTCAATTTTAGTAATTTTTTTTTAAAATATAATTCAATCATTTTATTGTATTTTAAAAAAGAAAAGAGACTAAAAAGCTCATGGATGTTAGTTTAGTTATTTTTGCTTTTAAGTAATTAAGTCATTTTACTTACTAAAAAAAAGATAGAATTGTCCTGAATTAATATAATAATGGCTAATAAATCCTAATAAAAAAAAAATACAAATTTATCCTTATGTCTAGTTTATTATTTTTGTTTGGGAAGAGAAGAAGAGTCATTATACTAGAGGAATTCATAATGTTTTGAGTCTGTATATACAATGAAACATTAAGACTTCATAATTTTTTATAATATTTGCCTTCAGCCAAAAAACCTATGGCCTTGTATGTTTTTTTATTAAGCTCCTAGTTACTACAAAGTTTTTTAAGAAAATCTAAAAAAAATTATTTTAATTTATTTCAAATAAAAAATTATTTTAAAAACACAATTTCAAACACTCTCTAAAATCAGGTTA
>Ga0325401_1004185_pt1 | contig 13531 bp, 10 predicted proteins | sample PopdelMetagenome_FD_205666 | JGI IMG/M metagenome (GOLD analysis project Ga0325401, IMG submission 205666) | Populus deltoides microbial communities from Bellville, Georgia, United States - Xylem-PdKOR-R2 | ecosystem: Host-associated > Plants > Phyllosphere > Stem > Wood/Secondary xylem | place...
AGCCGGCAAAAGCGCCACGTCGCCTCAAGCACCAAGCGGCGAGCCGAACGACGTTAGCAAGTCGACCAACGGCAACGGTACCAACTCCAACGAGTCGAAGCCCGCTTCCAAGCAATAAGCAGGTAACCACGCTTGTTCCTTACACAAGAAAAGCCGGCGAAACGTACGTTTCGCCGGCTTTTCTTGTGCTACCTAGCCAAGAGAGCTAGCTCCCGGCGCGGGCATCCAAGCAGTAGCGGTTGTGCTCTACGTGGCGCAGTAGCAGGAGAAAAAAGATACCGTAAACCATTTGGGTACCCACCGCATCCCAGTTTTCCTGTTGGCTGCTGCCAAACACCAGGGCCATCAGGACGAACATGCCAAGCGCCAGCACTGGCCGCGTAAATAGGCCCAGCAGGAGCAGTAACCCAATTCCGAATTCCAGAAACGGCAGCACCGTAGCAAACAGCTCCACCAGTATTGAGGGCAGCCAAGTAGCGGCAAACTGCTTCACCAAGCCGGTCCGAAAAGCACCTAGCTTAGGGATGCGCACCAGGCCGTGCCCCAAAAAGTTGATACCCAGCAAAAGCCGGCCTAGCACAAAGGCAAGTTCAGCGTTCGTTAATTTCATAGCGAATCAGCACAGCGCGGAATGCCGTTTATCGAGTCCTGGCCAGCCGCGGGCGTTTGCCTTTTGTCATGTCTTTCCGTTTCGCCTCACGGTCTTTCTTCTTTTCGTATTCCGGGCTCTTCAACAATGCGAGGCCACTGGCTACGGTTGTGGCGTCTTCCGTTAGGCCCCATACCGTATCTGGCAAACCTGTAGCCTTGCCTAGGTATTTGCGGAGTGCCAACATTCCATAAGTAGAGGCTACCGCAGCAGTGCTGCCGAGCAATGCGCCTTTCCAGGGCTTGCTGCCGGAGGCTCTGTAAGTGGCAGCCCCCACCAAGGCACCCGAGATAATGCGTCCGCCAAGCACGGGTGGCACGGTCCGGTCGGGAGCGTTGGGGAGCTTGTCGCCCACTATTTCGCCGCCAGCCATTACTTTCAGCACGGTGGCCGTAGTGGGCGACTGTAAGAAGCGTAGGCGCGACTTGCCTAGCTTTTTGGAGGGTTTATTTGCCAAGGAATGACTCAGCAGGGCCGGGGCCGTCATGCTGCGCATGCCAGCTAGCACGCCGAGGCCTACTGCCTGCCAGAATTTGGTTGCCATATAAGTAGTGTTTCGTTTTGTGAAAAGAGTAACTCCCTTAACGCATAAACTCGACCTACGGCTAGAATTCAGTGTTGCACTTAGGCTTGACCTAGGTCTAAACCACTCGGCAACCGGCGGATCGAATTGTTCCGCCGGTTGCTTGGCTGTTGATGAATACGGGCCTGCCGGGCCAGCACTAAACCCGCGAACAGGTCATCCATCACTTACGCCAAACCACTAGATTGCCGCGAAGAAGGTTGCATAGACCCTGTACGTCACGCCTTTATTTGCATCGCCGCTCTAGCTTTCTAGCGCGCCAAATCGGCTGCTACGCGCTGCAAGTCTAGGTCTTGAAAATCGTAGCTAAAGTCGGTGAGCGGTGAAATAGGTTTCATCTTGAGGCTTGCTGCATTGCCCTGCTCATCCAATGTGAAGGCGGCGTACGCGTCGGCGTTGAAGCTTCGTTCGCGCCAGCGCACCACGTAGGTACTGCCGCGGTACGGCAACAATTGGCCCATCAGGCGCGGCGAACGTAGTGACTTCAACCACAAGTCTTTGCCTTGCGTGTAGATGAGCACTTCCCCTAGCCACGGGTCGCGGTAACGGCCAATATACGGCTTGTAGTCAGGCTTTTTCGAGGCCTTTTGTGCCACGGCCACCTGCTTCCACACGGCATCCATCACCTTATCCGCATCCGATTCGCTACTCTTGCGGCGGTTCACCATTTCCTGCACCCGGTCGAGACCCGTCAGACCTAGGTAGTGGTCCTCAATGGCGTTGGTGACGGCGGTGAAGGCTGCGCCGTTTTCCTGGTTCGTCAGCACAATAATGCCGAGGTGCAGTTCCGGTAACAACGTCATCTTCGTTACCATCCCAATTTCGCCGCCAGTGTGTGACACCTCTTTGTAGCCGCGCACATCGCGCAGAAAGAAACCGAGGCCGTAGGCGGAGAAGTGCGTATTGTAAGGCGTTGGGGCGGGGCTCAGGGGCAAAATGGTCTGGGGCGTCCACATTTCCTGCTGCACTTTGGCGCTGAGCAACGAAGGCGGCGCGCCCGGCCCACCGAGCAGCATCTTGGCCCACAAACTCAAATCGGCCACGCTTGAATACATGCAGGCGGCCGGCGCCCACAGCGTACCTAGGTCGCGGCGGACCACTTGCACCTTGCCATCGACTACTGCGTGGCCATCAATGACGTTGCTGGCATCGGGCAGGCGTGAAAAACTGGTGGCACTGTGCGTCATGCCGAGCGGCTTCAGCAGGCGTGCTTCCACGAACTCTGCCCAGGGTTGTCCCGCCACCCGCGTCACGATTTCACCCGCCACGATGTAGAGGTTATTGTCGTAGGCGTACTGGCTCCGAAACGACGACACCGGCCGGAAGTAGCGCAGGTTGTGAATAACGTCTTTGGTCGTGAAGTCGGTTGAGTCGGGGAAGAACATCAAGTCGCCCACCCCCAGGCCTAGGCCACTGCGGTGCGTGAGCAGGTCGCGGATGGTAAACTCAGCCGTTACATAAGGGTCGTAGAGCCGAAACTCGGGGATGTAGTCCGTTACTTTATCGTCCCAACGCAGCTTGCCTTCATCGACCAGCAAGCCGAGCGCCGCCGTGGTAAAGGCCTTAGTGTTTGAGGCAATTCCAAAGAGCGTATTGGCATCCACCGGCGCTTTCGTGTTCAAGGAACGCACGCCGTAGCCCTTGGCCATCACCACTTGACCGTCCTTGACCACCCCTACCGCAATGCCCGGCACATCAAACGCCTTGAGCGTGCGCGTGACTACGGCATCCACGGCCGCTACGTCGAGGGGCTTGGTGGCTGGCGTGGCCATTTGTGCTTCGGTGGGCGCTGCCATCAGCAACGCCCACCCCAGGCTTAGTACACTAAATCGAAAGTTCATCTACTTACAAAAGCTTACTTCTCCCCCGACGCCCAGGCGTCCATCTTGTGCTCCAGCACCGACAGCGGCATGGCACCGTCTTTCAGCAGCTCATCGTGGAAGCTACTGATCTTGAAGTGATTCCCCGACTGATTGCGGTACTTCTCGCGCAACCGCACAGTGTTGCTGGCCGCTAGTTGCTTTTCATACTTGTTGCGCAATTCCCGAATCTTCAGCGCGCCCACCTTATACGACAGCGCCTGCCCCGGAATGGCCATGTAGCGCTCAATCTCGGCCGTGGCGCCCTGCTCGCTGATGGCTTCGTTGTCCATCATGTACTTAATAGCTTGCTCACGCGTCAGCCCTTTGGTGTGCATGCCCACATCCACCACCAAGCGAATGGCGCGGTGCATTTCGTCGCCGAGGGCACCCATGTACTGATAGGGGTCGGTGTACAGACCTAGCTCTTTGCCGAGCGATTCGCAGTACAAAGCCCAGCCTTCCACCATGGCCCCGTAGCCACCGAAGCGGCGGAATTTTGGTAGGTCATTGCTCTCCTGTTGCAACGAAATTTGGTAGTGGTGGCCGGGAATGGCTTCGTGCAAAAACAGCGACTCCATGCCCGAGGTGGTGTTAAAGGTCTTGGCATCCAGAATGGGCACGTAGAAAACGCCGGGCCGCGAGCCGTCCGGGGCGCCTTGGTTGTACTCCGCCGACGCCGACGCCGCACGGAACGCCTCCGTCTGGCGAATCTCAAACGGCGTTTTGGGCGTGCGGCCAAACATCTTTTTCAGGTTCGGCTCCATGCGCTTATGAATATCCTCGAAAGCATTGAGCACCTCCTGCGGCGTTTGGTAGGGCATGAAGCGCTTGTCGTTCTTCATGAATTCGAAGAAGGCTTTTAGGTCGCCCTTGAAGCCTACTTGCTCCTTCACGCGCTCCATCTCACCCCGAATACGCGCCACTTCCTTCTGACCCGTTTCGTAAATTTCTTCCGGCGTTCTGTCGGTAGTGGTATAGTACTTCACGTAATACGTGTAGTCTTCCTTGCCGCTCGGAATGGCCGCAATGCCCGTGCTAGCGCGGCTTTTAGGCAGGTACTCGTTTTTCAAGAAAGCACCTAGCTTCTGGTACGTAGGCACTAGCTGATTCATGATGGCCTGCTTGTAGGCGTCGGTCAGGCGCTTTTGGTCGTCTGCTGAAATGCCCGCCGGAAAGTTCTTCACCGGGTCGTAGAACAGGCTCTTCGTTGGGTCGGTCACAACAAGCGCCTGCATCTGCGGAATCATCTTCACGACCAGCGCTTTCGGCAGTACCACGCCCGTGGCCATGCCCTTGCGGAAGTTCGCCATGGCCGAGTCGGCCCACACGGGGAAGCTTTTCACCCGACCTAGCCAGTCTTCGTAATCTTTGGTGGTTTTGAACGGCTGAATACCCGCGCCCGAGCCAAACTGCCCCATGGTGATGGGCAAGCCCCAAAATTGCTGGAACGGCATCATCCAGGTATTCAGCTTCAGGCCAGCAAGTTGGCTTTGCATTTCGTACTGAAAGATGTCGTAGCTCACCTTGTCGTTTTCCGATAAGGTATTGCGGTCGAAGGCATTCAGCTTATCAAGGTAGCCTTGGTAGTAAGCCCGCAGCGTATCGCGGAAAGCGTGCGTCTGGTCGTTGGGAAGCAGGTTGTTGTAGCGGTTGTCGCCCTGCGCCGTAGCATCGAAGGGGAAGAGTTGGTTGTGCTTCTCCCAATAAGAATCGAACAGTTGACCTAGCTTCTGTTCTTTACCGCCGGCTTCGCCCTGCTTTTGCTGATTGCAAGCGACCAGTAAGGAACTAGCAAGTGCCCCGATGAGGACCAGTTTTTTCATGTACGCGAGAAATAGGTTGTGAAGCGCTAAAGCTAAGGAGTTTGCCCTAGCTTTTCCAGAACAGTGTAGAGACACATACTTGTGTCTCGTCGTTGCTGATGTTGTTATTGCTGCCTTATTCTGAACTGAATTGTTCTAGCGCAAGTCGTTCTATAGGGAGACACAAGTATGTGTCTCTACACTCTAATATGACGAATCCCGCACCGAGCAATACCTAGGTATTGCTCGGTGCGGGATTCGTCATTTCGAAACAGCTACTTCTTACACCAGCAACGCTAAGAAATCAGGCTTGCCGTTCAGGTATTCAAACGAGAAACCTTCCTCCAGCATGCGGGCTTTAATACCTTCTTCGTCGCCGGAGTGCTTCACCTCGATACCGACGAACACAGGACCTTTCTCCTTGTTGTTCTTCTTAATGTACTGAAAGTGAATGATGTCATCTTCCGGCAAAAGCACGTTGTTCACGAAGCTGCGCAGGGCGCCGGGCTGTTGGTTGAAGGTCACCATAAAGTAGTGCTTCAACCCCTGGTACTTCATCGCCCGCTCCTTGATATCCTCCATGCGGGTGATATCATTGTTGGAGCCGCTCACCACGCACACCACGTTCTTACCCTTGATTTCGTCTTTGTACTGACTTAACGCCGAAATGCTGAGCACGCCTGCGGGCTCCACCACAATGCCTTCCTCGTTGTAGAGCTTCAGCAAATCCTGGCACACCAGTCCTTCCGGCACCAGCACGATTTCATCGAGCAGCTCACGGCAGATTTCGTAAGTCAGCAGGCCGGGACACTTAACAGCCGCGCCATCCACGAAGCTGTCAATCTGCGTCAGGGCGCCGTGCTGACGGTCGTAGTAGGCCTTGTGCATAGAGGGCGCGCCCTCCGGCTGCACCCCGATGAGCTTGGTGTGCGGACTCATCTGTTTGAACACGCTGGCCACGCCGGAAGCTAGGCCTCCGCCCCCAATGGGCATAAAGCAGTAGTCGATGGGCGCGTTAGCAATCTTCAGAATCTCCAGCCCGACCGTAGCCTGTCCGGCTACCACGGCGGGGTCGTCGAAGGGGTGAATGAACGTGCTGCCGCGGCTGTCGCAGAACTTCTTGGCCGCCTGGAAAGCCTCGTCGAAGGTGTTGCCCGTGAGCACCACTTCTACTTGGTCTTTGCCGAACAGCCGTACCTTGTCAACCTTCTGCGCCGGCGTGTTGGCTGGCATGAAAATATACCCCGGCAGCTGAAGCGAGTGGCAAGCATAGGCGACACCTTGGGCGTGGTTGCCCGCGCTGGCGCACACAATTTCGCGGGCGCCGTCAATAGGTGGCAACGTGGCCATCTTATTATAAGCGCCTCGAATCTTGTAGGAACGCACCACTTGCAGGTCTTCCCGCTTCAGGTACACATTGGCCTCGTAGGTGCGCGACAAACCTAGGTTTTGCAGCAAAGGCGTTTTGTAAATGACGCCTTTGAGCAGCCGCGCTGCCTTCTCTACTTGCTCCAAACTAACGGCTGCTGTTGCCGGGGCTACTTCGTCTTCCATGGGGGTTACTATTTTGAAGAAGCTAGGTCAGAACTAGCAGCTCCCCTCCTTTTTTCAAGGAGGGGTTGGGGGTGTTCCGGCTAGAGCTAGAAGACTAAACCTAGCATCGTTCTGACGACCTGAACCATCCCCAACCCCTCCTTGAAAAAAGGAGGGGAGCTAGCTTTCTAGTGCTAGCTCCCCCTCTACTTACGCTTCTACGTTCTCCGTTTTTGAGCGGAGCTGGCGCACGGTGGCGCCGGTCTGCCACAACTCAGAGTCGCGTACTTCTTTCAGTTCAGCTTCCAGCTCCTTGCGGTAGCCGGGGGTCGAGCCACGCTCGATGGTGCGGCGAGCTTCCTCGCCGGAAGCTACGCTGTCGTACAGTTCGTTCAGCACGGGCAAGGTAGCGTCGCGGAAACGACCTTTCCAGTCGAGGGCGCCGCGCTGAGCCGTTACCGAGCAGTTGCTGAACATCCAGTCCATGCCGTTTTCGCCTACTAGCGGCACGAGGCTCTGGGTTAGTTCTTCTACAGTCTCGTTGAAAGCTTCCGAAGGTGAGTGGCCGCGCTGACGCAGCACTTGGTATTGGGCCTCGATGATGCCAGCTAGGGCACCCATCAGCACGCCACGCTCGCCGGTGAGGTCGGAGTAAACTTCTTTCTTGAAATCAGTTTGGAACAAGTAACCCGAACCTACCCCGATGCCCATGGCTACTGCCTTCTCGTAAGCTTTGCCCGTAGCATCTTGGAAGATGGCGAACGACGAGTTCAGACCACCACCAGCTAGGAACAGACGACGCAGGCTCGTGCCGCTACCCTTGGGCGCTACCAGAATCACGTCTACATCAGCCGGAGGAATGATGTTGGTTTGGTCGTTGAAGGTGATGCCGAAGCCGTGCGAGAAGTATAGCGTTTTGCCAGCCGTCAGGCGCTCCTTCAGCGTGGGCCACAGGGCAATTTGGCCGGCATCCGACAGCAGGTTGCAGATGATGGTGCCGCGGTCTGCCGCTTCCTCAATCGAGAACAGCGTTTCGCCTTCTACCCAACCGTCGCTCACTGCTTTCTCCCAAGAAGCCGAGTCTTTGCGCTGACCTACAATCACGTTGAACCCGTTGTCGCGCATGTTCAGGGCCTGGCCGGGGCCTTGTACACCGTACCCGATGACAGCAATCGTTTCGTCTTTCAGAACTTCATGCGCTTTTGCTAAGGGGAATTCGTCGCGGGTTACTACGTTTTCTTCTACGCCGCCAAAATTGATGGTTGCCATTGGGAAAGGTTAAATGGTAAAGGTTGAATGTTGATTTTGGTGTAGCACGGACGCTGTGGTCCGCGTTTGATGTCGTACCAGCGCGGACCACAGAGTCCGCGCTATGGGTTACATCGTGAATACTTTGTCGCGGCTGTTGAGGTACTCGTTCTCTGCCACTTCGGGGCTAGGTTCGGTGCGCTCAAATTCGCGCAGTTTGCGGTTGAAGCCTTCACTGCCCTTGATAATGGCAATGCGGGCGCTGCGCACAAACTCGATCAGGCCGAAAGGCTGGAGTACCTTGATCAGGTTGTCGGTTTCCTCGCGGTGACCAGTGGTTTCGAACACGGTGTAGTCCTTGCGAATCACTACTGCTCTCGCTCCGTTTTCGCGCAGCAGGCGCTCTACCAGCGCTTTTTCGGCAATGATGTCGGTAGGCACTTTATAAAGCGCCATTTCCTGCCAGATCACATCGTCGTTGGTGTTGTAGTACACCTTCAGCACTTCCACCTGCTTCTCGATCTGCCCAGCTAGCTTCGCGACGACCTCCTCCGTCTCGTGGATCACAATATTGAAGCGGTGAATCCCTTCGATTTCCGAAGGCGAGACGTTCAGGCTTTCGATATTGATCTTGCGGCGGGAGAAAATGATGGCAATACGATTCAACAGGCCTACCTGGTTTTCCGTGTAGGCTGTGATGTTATATTCTTGCCGGTCAATAGGTTGGTGACTCATGGCTAAGCTAGGGTGTAGAGACGCATACTTGCGTCTCAATCGTTGCTGATGTTGTTTGTGCCGTGTCGTTCTAGTTCAGTCGTTCAACGGTGAGACGCAAGTATGCGTCTCTACATCGTTCTACTTCAGTCTGATTTCCGCTACGCTGCACCCTTGGGGCACCATGGGGAAAATGTTGTTCTCCTTGGTTACCATCACTTCCAGTAGGAAGGAGCCGGGGTGTTCGAGCATGCGCTGAATGGCGGCGCGCAAATCAGTGCGCTCCGATACACGCTGGCCGGCGATACCGTAGCCGCTGGCTACGGTCACGTAGTCGGGGCTGGCGATGTTCACGAAGGAGTAGCGCCGGTCGTTGAACAGCTCCTGCCACTGGCGTACCATGCCCAAGAACTGATTGTTGAGAATCAAAATCTTTACATCAACGCCCGTCTGCATGATGGTACCTAGCTCCTGAATCGTCATCTGGAAACCACCGTCGCCGATGATAGCCACTACTGGGCGCTCAGGAGCACCAAACTTGGCGCCGATAGCCGCTGGCAGCGCGAAGCCCATGGTACCTAGGCCGCCGCTGGTGATGTTGCTGCGCGTCTTCTTGAAGTTTGCGTAGCGGCAGGCTACCATCTGGTGCTGACCTACGTCGGTAACCACAATGGCTTCGCCGCCGGTCAATTCATTGAGTAGCTGCACAACTTCACCCATGGTCAGCTCTTCCGAGGTTGGGAATAGCTCTTCCTGAATGACGGCCTCCACCTCCTGAGTTAGGTAGTCGCGGAAGCGACCTAGCCATTCGTCGTGTGTCTTAGCTTCTACCAGTTCGGTGAGTAGCGGCAGGGTTTCTTTGCAGTCGCCCCACACCGGCACCGTCACAGCCACGTTCTTCCCGATTTCGGTCGGGTCGATGTCGAGGTGAATGATCTGGGCTTGCTTGGCGTACTTATCGAGGCGGCCGGTTACGCGGTCATCGAAGCGCATCCCGATGGCAATCAGCACGTCGCACTCGTTGGTTAGAACGTTCGGGCCGTAGTTGCCGTGCATGCCGAGCATGCCCACGTTCAATGGGTGGTCGTTTGGAATGGCGCTATCACCTAGGATGGTCCAAGCGGACGGAATGCCGCTCTTTTCGATAAACGCCTGAAACTCCTTTTCCGCCGCACCTAGGATAACACCCTGTCCCCACAGCACAAACGGCCGCTGGGCTTGGTTGATGAGCGCCGCCGCCTGCGTGATGTACTCGGGCCGCACGATGGGCTTGGGCCGGTAGCTGCGGATGTGCGAGCAAGGCGTGTAGCCCGGAAACTCGAACTTCTGCTGCTGCGCGTTCTTGGTGATATCAATAAGCACCGGACCGGGGCGGCCGCTGCGGGCGATGTAGAACGCCTTGGCCAGCGCCTCGGGGATTTCGCTCGCATCCGTTACTTGGTAGTTCCACTTCGTGACGGGCGTGGTGATATTGATGATGTCGGTTTCCTGGAACGCATCAGTACCGAGCAAGTGCGCAAACACCTGCCCCGTGATGCACACCAGCGGCGTGCTATCAATCTGAGCATCAGCTAGGCCCGTAACCAAATTGGTAGCACCAGGTCCGCTGGTCGCAAACACCACCCCTACTTTACCCGACGAGCGAGCGTAGCCCTGCGCGGCGTGAATGCCGCCCTGCTCGTGCCGCACCAGCACGTGATTTAGCTGCTCTTTGAAGTCGTATAGCGCATCGTAGATGGGGATGATGGCCCCACCCGGATACCCAAAGATCGTGTCCACCCCTTCTTCCAGCAGCGCGAGCAAGGTTGCTTCGGCGCCGGAAATGGTTTTGGGGGCTTGCTCAAGCAAGGTTGGGGATGGTTGCTCTTTCGTTAACATAGTCTTCTTCGAGTAAATCGGTGATGCAGCCGAGGCTAGCGTCGCTCACGGTGCGGATATACTTGAGCAGCACGCCTTGGCGCACGGGTAGCGGCGGGCGGCGCCACGCGGCGCGGCGTTCGGCTAGCTCATCGTCGGAGAGTTGCACATTAATGGTGTTCTCGTTGGCATCGAGAATAATCCAGTCGCCGTCCTGCACCAGAGCTAGGCCGCCGCCGTCGTAGGCTTCGGGGCAAACGTGACCAATCACGAAGCCGTGCGTACCACCCGAAAAGCGACCATCGGTAATCAGCGCTACTTTATCGCCGAGGCCGGCGCCCATGATGGCTGAAGTCGGTTTCAGCATCTCTGGCATGCCAGGTCCTGCCTTCGGTCCCACATAGCGAATCACCACTACCTGGCCGGCCTGGATTTTATGGTTGACAATGCCTTCGTTCAGTTCCTCTTCCGAGTTGAACACGATGGCCGGACCTTCAAAACGCAATCCTTCTTTGCCGGTGATTTTTGCCACGCTGCCCTTCGTAGCTAGGTTGCCGTACAGCATTTGGATGTGGCCGTCGGCTTTGATCGGGTTGTCCAGTGGGCGCAGCAAATCTTGCTCAGCACCGAGGGGCTTTACGTCGGCTAGGTTCTCGGCGAGCGTGTGGCCGGTTACGGTCATCAAGTCGCCATTGAGCAGGCCGTAGTCGAGCAGGGTGCGCTGCACAGCGGGCACACCCCCTAGCTTCGACAGATCTTCCATTAGGTATTTGCCGCTGGGCTTGAGGTCGGCCAGCACCGGTACGCGGTTGCTCACGGCTTGGAAGTCCTCCATGGTCAGCTTCACGCCAGCCGCGTGGGCAATGGCAATGAGGTGCAGCACGGCATTGGTCGAGCCGCCGAGGACCGTTACCATCACCAATGCATTTTCGAAGGCTTCCCGCGTTAGAATGTCGCGGGGCTTCAGGTCGAGTTCCAATAAGCGGCGTAGGTATACGCCCGCATCGAGACACTCCTGGGACTTCGCTGGGCTGTTCGCGGGCAGCGACGACGACGACGGCATACTCAAACCTAAGGTCTCGATGGCCGAGGCTAGGGTGTTGGCCGTGTACATGCCGCCGCAAGCACCCGGGCCGGGGCATGCGTTGTGAATAATGCCCTTGTAGTCTTCGTCCGAAATCTGGCCGTTTACTTTCTTGCCGTAGGCCTCAAAACAGGATACAATATTGAGCTTCTGGCCTTTGTATTCGCCACCCCGGATGGTACCACCGTACACCATCAGCGAGGGCCGGTTGAGGCGCGCCATGGCGATGAGCGCGCCGGGCATGTTCTTGTCGCAGCCTACCACGCAAGCAATGGCGTCGTAGTAGTGTGCGCCCGCCATGGCCTCAATAGAATCGGCAATGATTTCCCGCGAAACCAGGGAGAAGCGCATGCCCGCGTTGCCGTTGGTGATGCCGTCGCTCACGCCGATGGTGTTAAACCGTAGCCCGACCATGCCTTGCGCGGTCACCCCTATTTTCAAATCATCGGCGAGACCATCGAGGTGCATGTTGCAGGGGTTTCCTTCGAAACCGGTGGAGCAAATGCCCACGAATGGCTTGCGCAAATCTTCATCCGACAGGCCCGAGCCGATAAGCATGGCCTGCGAAGCCGGCAGGCTGTCGTCCTGCGTGTAGATGCGGCTGTATTTATTTAGGATCATGAGGGTTGTTACTGTGGTCCGAAGCGGTGGCGGTGCTGAGCGTCGGGGCGGTTGTACTAGAGCAGTGGTTTTCGCTTGAATTCTTGAGTGCCCCAGCATACACGAGGCAGAATTTCATGCTGCAACTACCCACGTTTGCGTTGGAGTGGAAAATCATTTCTGTTTATTGCTACTATTTCAAAAGGGGATTTTTATTTGAACAAGTATTTGTTTTTAAGCTACTTACCAGAAACATAACTACAGTCTCTAACGCATTTTTGAAGGTTGTTTTATTGTTTTTCCAACCCTCTACAGCCCGTCATGCTGAGCTTGTCGAAGCATCTCTACCGCAATGGTAAACCTGATGCTAGCCAAATGAAGCGGTAGAGATGCTTCGACAGGCTCAGCATGACCGTCCCAGTATCTTAAGTTAGCTGTAAGCAAAAAGCCCTTCTGAGCGGCGGGCTGAGAAGGGCTTTTTATTGGCAAATAAGCAGCTAGTCCTTTCAACCCATTGGCAGAGGAATTCGAATGACCACGACTGAAATGACTTGCTGAAACATGACGAGCGAGAAGCTGAAAAGGAGACGCTTGGACAACAAAAAAGCCACCTCGGGCGGAGATGGCTGCTAGCTACTTGGGGGTACGCACACCGGTCAGCAAACCATCTCCAGGCCCAGTGGAATCACCACCAGGTTGGTAATAATAGTTGCGACGATGACGGCTTGCTTTTTCATACGATGCTGGCAAACATACTAACTTTTTTGAAAGCGCAAGAATTTTTCAGAAAAAATCATCTGCGCTTACCTACTCATTATGAACCTACTACACCGAACGATGTAGAGACGCGACACTTCGCGTCTCCGCGTTGAACGATCGAGAAGGATGACCTAGGTAAACAACATCAGCAATGCCGAGACGCGAAGTGTCGCGTCTCTACATCGTTCGATATGGTGCCATCCTGCCCAAACATCTCCTATATTTAACCGCACTGACTTTCGCTTTTTCCGCTGCATGCAGGCTTTATTACCCATTCTATTTGCGTTCGTAGTCGGCATGGGCCATGCTTTCGAGCCCGATCATTTGCTTGCCGTAAGCCAGCTCGTCGCCAAGCGCGACAACATGCTGCTGGCGGTGAAAGACGGCCTGTACTGGGGCCTAGGTCACACTACCACGCTGGTGATTTTCGGAGGCATTATCATGCTGGGCAAAGTCACCTTTCTGCAAAGCGGCTACTTTGAAGCAGCGGTAGGCCTGCTCTTGATTACGATGGGCATCGGACGTCTCACGAATAAAGCCAACTTCAACCTAGGTCAGCAGGTGAAGTACCAGCACAGCTTCGCCTACGCCATTGGCTTGCTGCACGGGCTAGCCGGCAGCGGCGCCTTAGTACTACTGGTAATGAGCGAGTTGCGCGACCCGCTGCAAAGCCTAGCCTACATCTTAGTGTTTGGCCTAGGTTCGATTGTAGGCATGTTTGGCGCGGCTGCCCTCATGAATATTCCCTTCACGCCCCGCATGCGCATCAGCCGGGTGCTCACCAGCACCGTCATCGTCATTTCCTCCCTGCTCAGCATCGGCTACGGCAGTTGGATGGTC
>Ga0325401_1004190_pt1 | contig 13524 bp, 12 predicted proteins | sample PopdelMetagenome_FD_205666 | JGI IMG/M metagenome (GOLD analysis project Ga0325401, IMG submission 205666) | Populus deltoides microbial communities from Bellville, Georgia, United States - Xylem-PdKOR-R2 | ecosystem: Host-associated > Plants > Phyllosphere > Stem > Wood/Secondary xylem | place...
ACGGCAGCTACGCGCATGACTCCGTTAGGCACCTTCGCCGTCACCACCGACACCGAGTTTATTAACCTATTGGCCACTTGTGGCTGGTTAAATTAGCTATAGCAACGACTCGAAGACAAATTACCCTCGTGCGGTCACCGTGTAGGCCACGAAAAAAGCCCCATTGCAGGACAACGGGGCTTACCTTGCTAGGGCCTATCTATCCCTAGGCACCTGCAAAGCGAGAACAAGCTAGGAAAAGAATAGTGCATAACCAAACCACTAGGCCGTCACGGGTCAGTAGCGAGCCGCTGAGACGAGGGATCCTAAAATAAGGATCAGGGCACCGTATATTTCTGTTCCTCTACGTTGTATTTTAGGCAGCTAAAACTGAGCAGCCTTTTAGTAGTGCACTATGTCGGACGAAAAGAAGCCATTACAAAGCCCCTCTCTGCCAACGGGCATGGGGCGTAAGAGTAACAAGCCCGTGCGCAGCGCCCCCCGTGGCTTTGCGGCCATGGACCCGGCCCGGCAGCGGCTCATCGCCAGCCAAGGGGGGAAGGCTTCGCATCAGAGTGGTAAAGGCCACCAGTTCACGCCCGCTGAAGCGCGTGCGGCGGGTCGTAAGGGGGGAAAAGCGCTCGGCAAACGACAGAAGCCTGGCGATACGCCACCAATGGATCACGCTCTATAGGGGTGCAGCAGCAAGTACTTACGTAGTTCCTACTAGCAAGCAACAAAAAAGCCCGTATAACTACCAGCTATTGGTGGAGCGTACACCGGGTATGATGATCACGCTATTTCATTCGCCCGCTTTCACACTCTACCACGACTCGGATAATCAGTGGCTGCTCGCGCAGTGATGCGGGGCGCAGGACCAAGTCGATTCGCTAGCCGCCTGCGCTATTATTTTGCACCATGCCCAAGCGCTAGCGCTGCCCAAATTACTGTGCGATAGTAGCCAAGCGCTGGACGGCTAGGATGAGCTTGGGCAGTGGGTCAGCACCGCTTTTTTGCCCCGCCTAGCGGCGGTGGGCATCTGTATGATTGCGTGGATCACGGCACAGGATTGGGCCACTAGTCAGACGATCACAGCGTTTACCCAGCAGGCGGACAACCCCTTTTTGGCTATGTTCCAAGAAGGAGCCACCGCTTATGAATGGCTACGTAACACGCACTTTATTTGTCCCTAGAATCTGCGGGTTAAGGCAAGCGAGAATATTACAGCCACCTGGCATCCATTCCTCCTTTGACTTTAGCGGGGAGCGTAGCGGCAACAGCTAGTCGTCCCCACGTGCAGCAACTACTCTACTACAGTCAGGCCCGCAGGCCGTGGACCGAGGCGCAATTAGGGACGTTGCTGGCGCAAGCCCGCGCCTACAACCACGCGCACGCTATCATGGGCGTGCGCTTGTACTCAGGACGGGCGCTTCGTGCAGTTCTTGGAAGAAGCCGCCGTGCAGGCGCTCTACGCCCGTAGCCAGGTCGACCCACGGCACCAGCAGGTGGTGCTGGGCCACCAGCAAACAAGTCCTACGCGCTATTTCACTGACGGGACCATAGCCTTTGCTACGCCTGCCGCTGATGAGTTCTACTGGCTCTTGGATTACCTAGAAACGCGCCAGCAGCGTCTGCTTCTGCCGCCGGTGCCCATCACCGAGCCCGCGTTGCTCACTTTACTGGACGCCTCACTGCTGTTAATGCCAGCTGCATGACATAGGGTCGCCGCGCTACTCACGCGGGCAAAGTGCGCTGAAAATGCAACTGCAAAATATCGCGGATCTTCGCTTTGGTCAGGGGCTTGCTCACCAAACCGGCAATGCCGAGCTCATCCAGCCGGTTCAAGTCCCGTGCGTCCAGGGTCGTGGTGAGCAGTAGAATCACCGTCTTGTCTGTACGCGCCCGCGGCAAACGCTGATACGCTTCCAAGAATTCGATGCCGTTCATGCCGGGCATGTTCACGTCCAATAGCAGGAGGGCCGGCGCGTCTGGGCTTGCCGTCTGCGTGAGCCATTCTAAGGCTTCGGCCCCGTTCGCCACGGTCGTGAGCTGGTCGGTGACACCAAGTTGCTGAAAAAGCAACTCGTTCAAGAAGTTGTTGGTCGCGTCATCATCGACCAGCAGCACACTGGAAAGCTTTTCCATCACGGCTACGATAAGTGTTTAGAAGGGCAAGGAAACGGTAAAGGTACTGCCTACATTGGGTCGGCTTTGCACGGTGATGGTGCCGCCCGCGTTTTCCACGAGGCGTTTAACTGTGTACAGGCCCACTCCCGAGCCTTCTACGTGCGTGTGCAGGCGGCGGAACAAGCCGAATAGACGCGCCTGCTGACTCTCGTTCAAACCCAATCCGTTGTCCTGCACCTGCACTACGACGTGGTCTGATAGGCACTGCACCCGTAACGCAACCTGTGATGCTCGATCCGGGGCGCGGTACTTCAGGGCGTTGCTAAGCAGATTATACAGTACCGAGCGCAACGTATTGGCCGGTACGTGCACGGGCTCGTCCTCGTCCACGGTCAGCGTTAGCGTCGCCGCGGTCGCTTCCAGTAACGGGGCCAAGTCAAGTTGCACGTCCGTAACTAGCGCCGACAAGCGCACGGCCACGGGGGGTTCCAGTTGCTGGAGTTGGACAATATTGGTCAAGTGGGCGATGGTTTGCCGGAACCGGTCTACGGCGCCACTCATCAAGGCTAGTAACCGGGCAACCAGCGGCTCCTGCGTGACGGCGGCGGGCAAGTTGCGGGACAAGGCTTCCAGTAGGCCCTCAATATTGGCAATGGGGGCTTTCAGATCGTGCGAGGCCGTGTAGACGAACGTGTCTAGGTCCGTGTTGGTGCGCAACAGTTGCGTGTTGGCGCGCTGTAACTCCTCGTTGGTGACCTGCTGGGCTTGCTGGGCCAGAACTTTCTCGGTTACGTCCACCAGGAAGGCTAGAATGCCCTGCACCTGCTGCTGCGCATCGAACAGCGGCTGGTAGAGCAGATCCACATGGTAGAGGCGCGTCTCGCGGCGCTGCGGATCGTAGAGCTGGGCGGGCGCGGCGGTGGCGACCAGCGGCTGGCCGGTGGCGTAGACCTGATCGAGCAGGCCGATAAAGCCCTGCGCAACTACTTCGGGCATCACCTCGGCTACGGACCGGCCCAGCGCCGCGCGCCCGGCTAGTGCCTGCTGGTAGGGGGCGTTGAAGAAGCTGAAGCGGTGCTCGGGGCCGCTGAGCGTGGCAATAAAAGCGGGAACCTGCTCCAGGATGTGGGCTAGCAGCCGTTGCTGCTCACTCAGTTGGCGGGTGCGCTCCCGCACGCGGGTTTCCAGTTCTTGGTTGAGTTGTTCCACTTGCTGGCGGGCGCGGACCTGCGCCGTTACCTCAGTGGCCACCACCATCGCCCCGTTGATGATGCCGTCGGCGGCGTGCATGGGCACGTAGACAAAGTCCCAGTAGACGGTTTCGCGCTGGCCATTGCGGTCGTGCTGCGCTTCCATGGCGTGCGCGACGTGGGGCGTGCCCGTGGCCATCACCCCGTCGAGCAATTCTTCATATCCCATCCCAGCCACTTCGGGTAGGGCCTCAAACAAGCCTTTGCCAAGGAGCTGCTCCTGCGTGCGGCCCCAGAGCCGCGCCACCGTCGAATTGGCTAGTTCGATAGTGTAGGTCGGGCCACGATAGACGGCAATCGCCACGGGCGCCTGCTCAAAGATGCGCTCCAACTCCCCGCGTTGCCGCTCAGCCGTGACGCGGGCGGCCTCCGCTTCTTGCGTGCGGGCATGTACCTGGGCTTCTAGCTCTAGTTCTTGGTTGAGTTGCGCTACGCGCTGACGGGTACTTGCCTGCTCGAAAACGGGCTGGTCTGCTGTCGCTTCAACTGTGAAGTGCACGACTAAGCCTTCGTCGACCCGTTGTGCTTGCATCGTATACCGCGTATCGTAGCTATCGACCTGGTAGTAGCCCGTGCGGTGCGCAGGCGCCGCCTGCTGGTAGGCGGCGCGGTGAAAAGCCAGTCCATCGGCGTCCGCCTGGGTGAAGTGCTGGGAGTAGGTGACAGTTGGGTGGGCTGGGAGCTGCAAGAGGTGCTGCGCCGTCGGGTTTAGATAGGCAAAGGTGAAGTCGACCACTGCGCCGGTTGCATCCGTCACGGGCAGATAATAGACTACTCCTGAGGGCAGCAGCTCCAACAGCGCCGGCAGAAAGGTGGCAGGTAAGATAGTAGACAACGGCGAGGGGCCAGTAAGAGGCGAATCTAGTGGACTAAACAAAGATATCCTTGTTGGTGAGGTTGCCAAGATCGGCGCCCAAATCTTGTAGTCGTTCGTACGCGGTTGCTAGGCGGCTACTTGTTCCGGGGTAAGGGCACCGGGTAGTCCTATACTTACCAAACAGGGTGGCCTACTGAAAAGGGCCAATCCGCGGCTTAATCGCTTTCGTACGCGCTGCTACTGTCCTCGTATTTATGCCCGCTGATTTAGTTACAATGCTGGATGCCTTACGTCTGCAGCTGGTTTCCTTGTCCAGCGCGGCGCCCCACTACAGGTCGCGCTTACGACGCCTCACGCAGCAACTAGAATATATTGTGCAAACCTGGCCCGCCGAGCACTGGCCAGTCCGCTCGCCCGGGCCGCCTCAGCCCCTCGTGCGCCACGCGCGACCGCACATTCCTACTCGACCACAGATGCTCGCCCAACTGCAGCAGATCAGCGAAACCCTAGAAGAAGAGGAGCAGATCACAGGCTGCCAGCATCAACTGCTCAATCTACTGCTGTGCTTTCTGTAAAGCCTGTATGTCTAAGAGCTAATTACTAGCCCCTTGTACGATCGACCAGCTTACCAGCAAGACCACACGTCCGCGAGAACGGTTAGAGCAATCAGCAGCGCGAAACATCCCACTACGGTGAGGATGAGGGCGAGTACACAGTCCACTGTAGAAGATACTGTCGGCAGCCAGCGTAGCCCAGCGATGATCATCAAGCCGCTCACTACTACCATCAGACACCCTAGGAGGGTCAGGAGCCCTGAGCTATTATTGAGTAGAAGGGGCGCATTCACGCTACTGTTTAATTAGTTGGCGATAGCAGCAAAACGCTTTCTAGGCAAGTCGCTGTAGCTTTATGCTAGGTACTTTCTCGGAGTTTCTGTGATTCAGAGACAAGGCTGTTCAGGTTGCTACATTGCCCTCTGCTGCCACAAAATAGGTTCAGGAGGCTTTTGCGCGAAACTACGTAGTTCGCTCAGCAAAATTTCGTACTTCTGCCCTCCCTAAGGGCGGCTCCTTGGGCGTACAGAATCTTGTGGAAACTCTTGAACAGCGGCACCGGGCCGTGCGCTTAGCGCTCGCGTTAACGCGTGGCACTCCCTTAACGCCAACGCGCTACGAACGCGAACTGCTGCGCCAGTATGAAGTGGGCCGCTTGTCGATTGAACAAGTTCTGACCTTACTCGAACAATATGGAGAACAGAAAGAGTCCGGCCAATGACCGGGCTCTTTCTGTTCTAATACGATTTTATTCCATACCAATATACTGAAAAAGGCCGTACTATTGCCCCGTTCATGAGCGCAACTGTTCTTGGTACAGTTGCCCGAAAAGCCTCGGCCAACTTGGCCGGGGCCTTTTACCCATTGAGGTCACCTCACGTCGCCGTGTGAGGGTGCTGCGCCAAGTGTTCTTTTACTAGGGCCTGCGGCTCAGCTGTGGTCAATGGCTTTTCTATTTCTTCGGTTCAAGCAGTTGCGGCACCAACTGCAAGGACTTATCCGCTACGGCATTCAAGAAAGGTGCTAAGTAGGCGTTGATGGCTAGGCCTGCCTTTGCTGCTTGGGCGCGTATGGACGCTTCGTTCTCGGGGTTTAAATTGACTTTGATGGTGAGCATACCTCTAGCGAGTTGGTTGCTGTACGGCCGGATAGTTGGGCTCCATGCGCAAGCGCCCGTCCGCTACGGCGTTGACGAAAAACAGTAGATAGGCATTCACCGAGATCCCTTCCTTCGCGGCTCGCCGGCGGATAGCCGCGTTGGTATCTTCTGTCGGATAGAGAAGATCTTCGCCATTACACCTTAGCCCTCGCTTCACTGTTCTGCACTAGGTTCAAGCCTGGATATTGCGGTAGGCGAAATAGCCGCCGAACCGCGGGATTAAGATCCCCGACTCCAGCACCAATCATTCGAGAGAAACTAAATGTTTTAAAAGTTCACATGGCCGAACTCAGCCCAGCACAGGGTAATGAGCACTTATATTTTTTCTAACACCACCCACGCGGTGCATCTCGCAAGAGCCAACGCCGTAAACAACCTACTGTTGACCTTAGTAGTGGCCATAGCGTCGACCAAGCCGTCGCTTCTCTGGCTATTTTATCGCGTCGTCTCCTTTGCCTTTCACCGGTCGCTAGCATTCCTTGGAACGAGCACGTCTTGCGCATCTTACTCCGTTTCCCACCTTATTCTTTCCTGATGTCCTTGCCTACTAGTTACGTGCGCTACGCCGACGGCGTCGAAGAAATCCAGCCCAACGAAGACCAACTCGGCGACGAAACCGTGGCCTCCATGGCGCGAGTGGCGCGCCTGATGTTCGAGAAAAACCGCCACGCCATCCGCGACGCCCACGCCAAGAGCCACGGCATCCTGCGCGGGGAGCTGCACATTGCCCCCAACCTGCCCGAGCACCTAGCCCAAGGCCTGTTTAAGGAAGCCAAAACCTACCCGGTCATCATCCGCTTGTCCACCTCGCCAGGCGCCATCCAGCCCGACAGCCAGCCGTGAAGGGCTTTGCCCTGAAAATCATCGGCGTAGCAGGTACGAAATTCTTGCCCGAGGAGGCCGATGCCCTCACCCAGGACTTTCTACTGGTCAACGACACGATCATCCCGACCGGGGACGTAAAAAGCTACCACGACATGCAACTGCGCATTGAGAAACTGGCTCACGGCCCCGAACTGCTGCAGACCGCGATTAATAAAGTCGGCGTGCTGACCGATAAGGCGTTAGAAGTCATCGAAGACCTGGGCGGCCCTAAGAAAGAAGTAGCGATGGTCGTGCAGGCGCATCCCAATAACCATATCCTAGGCGAAACCTACACCACGCTCGGGGCTATCCGCTATGGTGACTACGTGGCCAAAATCAGCGTAGTCCCGCTCTCCGAAAACCTAAAGGCCTTGGCGGGCAAAGAGATGGAGGTGAGCGAGCCAGGGGCTTATCGCGATATGGTGGTGGACTTTTTTCGCACCCAGGGCGCCGAGTACGAACTGCGCGCCCAGCTCTGCACCGACTTGCAGACCATGCCCGTGGAAGACGCCTCTGTCGATTGGCCCCAGGAGCAGAGCCCCTACCAGACGCTAGGCAAAATTGTGCTGCCGGCGCAGGAGGCGTTCAGCCCCGCCCGCCGCGTGTATGCCGATGACGTACTTTCATTCAATCCCTTCCACTGCCTGCCCGAACACCGGCCCCTGGGTAGCATCAATCGGGTGCGGATCAAGGCCTATGCCTCGTCCACGACCTACCGGCATGCCACCAATGCGACCCCCAAGGTGGAGCCCACAGACATCAACCAGCTACCCGACTAAGCACCCGCTAAGCTACTCTACAAATGCATGAGGCGGATGGTCGGGCGGGATGTACAGGGGCACTTGGGTAATGATGCCCGCAAGGAGCTCAACGTTGTATGTTGAGCTCCTTGCGTTTGACCACAGCAGGTTGATGTACCCGCCGCGGCCAACTCTTCTTACCAATGACTGTGCACTGACTGTTAAAGCGCTAGGGCCTTCTTACGCCAGTCACGCGACCTAAACGATCCCTTTCTAACACAACAGCATCGGCAATCTCGCGGCGGTCCATGTACAGTCGAATGGTAATATCCTTCTGTTCAACACCATCTGGCGTCGCCTTGCCTGTGTACTGTGTGGGCGCTAAGCTACGGGGCGCGGGGGGTGAATACGATGCGCTGCCTCCGCTACCACCACTAGCCCTAGGTGGCGCACTTGCTTTAGCTCCAGCAAAGCCAGAGCCGATACCCAGGGCAATACCAGCTGCAATTTCAGCCAGGCCTTTCACGACGTTACCGATAGCTACATCACCAGCACCAATCAGCACCAGCTTCTTGCCGTACTCAGCCATAAATTCGCTGAGCGTACCGAGGATGGATTGCAGCGCCGCTTTCATCGGATCGGTGCCGTTGGCCAGGGCTGCGCCGATGTTTTGCCCTAGCCCAACCAGTACGTTATCTAGGTTATCCTTTAGCGTTTGGAAGCTGTCGTTGAAGGACGTCTGAAAGTTGATGAAGTCATTACCGACGGCTTTCGCTTCATCGATAGAGCTTTTGTAAAGCGATAAATCAACGGGCGGCAGTTGCTGCGGCACTGACCCAAAGTCCACATCGAAGGCCTTCATATCTTCCCGCTTGGGAAGCTCCGGCGCTTTGTAGCCCTTCGGTAGCAAAGGCTGAATTCGCTCAATGTCGCCGAGCACAATCTTCAGTTCGCGTAACTCGGCTACGTACTTCTGCACCGTACGGCCCGCCGGGTTGAAACCTGCATCGATCAGCGAGGTAACGGCATTTTCCAGCACCTTCGAGCGGCCGGCTACATACTCGTAATCTGCACCCAGCGCCCGGCTCAAGTCCGCATTTACCCGGAAGGCCTCGGCAATTTTCTGTAGTACGTCAAGCTGCGTGCTGCCTCCCTCGGGTATGAGCAGTGCCCCACCTAGGTTCTTGGAAGCGTTCGACAGTCCCGCCACGGCGCCCGCGGCTTCTTTGCTACCGTCGGCAATGGCTTTGGCTGCGGTGGCTACTTGCGCGGCGTTGTCGCGCGTAGCTAGCAGGTCTTTGCCCAACTGCTTCACGTAGGCCGAAGCAGTAGCGAGCCCGCCGGATACCTGGTTCAGTCCGAAGGAAGCGGAGAGCTTGGAGAAGATGCCGAGGATGCCGCCGACTCCCTTAGCCATGAAGTCAATCACGCCCCGCATCGAATCGATGGCGAACTGCTTCACGCCATCCCAAAACTTGCCCCAGTCGCCTTGTATCAATGCCGTGACAATCGAGAAGGTGTCACCGATCAGCTTTAGCCCGGTCGTTACCACACTACCAATCAGCGAAAAGGCCGTTTTTACCGTTTCGACAATGGTCGGTCCGAAGGTTTTCCAAATGCCTTTGATAAACGTCAGCCCTTCCTGGAAACCAGCAATTACGAGCTTCATGCCCTCGCCAACGCCGCTGCGAATCAGGCTCATGCCTTCTTTCACGGCATCAGCCGCTACCTTGAAGGCGTCTTTGAACTCTGTTTGGATATACTTCGCGCCGTCGGCAATGCCATTGAACACATTGGTGAGCACATTGGCACCTGCTACGACCACGTCGGTTACGCCGCTCAGGTTGAAGCCTTCGAGGGCCCCTTGCCAGATGCCGACGTAATCCCGAATCAGCCCCGCTACCGCGTTGAAAGCCGTCTTAGCCGTGGTGGCTAGCTGCCCGAACGCTTTGCCCGTTTCGCCGTCGGTGAAAAACTTCTTCACGGCGTCCCAGTTGTCGATAATGAGCACCGCGCCGGCGGTCACGGCTGCTACGGTGAGGCCCACGGGGCCAGTAATCGCAGCGAAGCCGAGCTTAATCGCAGCCGAATTGCTGAGCAGGGTGCCGACCGCATAGGAGAGCGGGCCGATAGCGGCGGCCACACCGCCAATGATGGTACCTAGCTTCAATGCAGCGGGGTCGAGCTGCGCTAGCGCGCTCAGAATCTCTGCGCCGGATTTCAGCAAGTTTGTCCCTAGGTCGAGAATACCGCTTTCCGACAACGAAATCTGAAAGCCTTCGAAGGCGCTGCTGAATGCCTCTTTGGCGCCGTTGAAGCCTTGCGAGAGAATACTGCCCTGCGCGGCGGCATCTACCTTCTTGATGCTGGCGGCCATCTCGTCAAAGCCTGCGCTACCTTTCTTGGCGAGCAGCAACGCCGTACGGATCGAGTCAGCCCCGAAAATCTGCGTGCCGAGCTGGTTCTTTTGTTGGTCGGATAGCTTGCCGAAGGCCTCCTGAAGCTGCCCTGCGATTTCGCGCAACGGCCGCATTTTACCCTGCGCATCAAAGAAGTTCAACCCTAGCTTCTTGATAGCGGCTTCGGCTTCCTTGCTCTGCGGTACCAGGCGCTGCAAGAAGGTTTTGAAGCTGGTGCCCGCATCGCTGCCCGAGCTGAAGCCCGAGCTCGTAACGGCCAGCGCCGTGTTCATATCCTCGAACGCCACACCTAGGCCACCGGCTACCCCGCCTGCCTGGGCAAGTGCCTGCCGGTAGTCATCGATACCAAACTTACTCGCTACCGTGGTACCGGTGATGTTGTTGACCAGCGCGGCCGCATCCTTGGCTGATTTGCCAAAGTTGTTCATCACGTCGGTGGTGATGTCGGCAGCGGTGGCCAGGGTGGTACCGGTGGCAGTGGCTAAGGCGGTCGACGCATCGGCGGCACCGTCAAGAATTTGCTTAATGCTCAGGCCGTTCTTCGCTAGGTTTTCCAAGGCCTGTGCACCTTCCATGGCCGAGAACTTGAGCTTGGGGTCTAGAGCGATGCCCTTGGCCTTTTCTTTCAGAGCTTGCAACTCATCGCCAGAGGCCAGGGTAGCAGCCTGCACGCGGTTGAATGCTTCTTGAAAGTTGCCGCCCACCTGCAAGGCAGTGAATCCCAACGCGGCCAGCGGTGCCGAAACTCCGATCGACAATTGCTTGCCGATGTCTTTCATTAGCTCGCCGGTTTTGATGAGGCCGCGTAGATCGGCGCGCGCCGAGGCCATTGCCCGGTTAAAGTCGCTGATGTCGGCTCCTAATTTGACGCTGACGCTGGCTAGTATGTCGGCCATGAGGTAGTTCTGCTTGGCGGGGAAGCCAGTGACTACACTAGGCGCCTAATGGCAAGAGACAGCGTAGCAGGTAGCGCCCACGTGAGGAAGGGATGGGCCCAAGCTACGCGCGCACGCGCGAGGGGCGCCGGCTATCCGGTTTTATCGGTAGAGCAAACCACGAACGAGCACTTTGTCGGAAGGGCAGAGGGGGCTAGGGGTAGGGGGTGCAAATCCTCTGGCACGGCAGTTTAGTAACCGTAGCCTAGCGTTAAATTTTCACGTCGTCAAATTAGACCACTTTTTTAATAATTGTACTTTTCAAAGTAAACGAAGCTAAAACGATGTTTTTTGTATAACTCACTCTGTTCTTTACCCTCTCATATCCCTCATCATGACCGCAAATGGGTCCTCTTCATTCTCGCCACCGAGAGCCGATACCTTACTGCGACTGGCTGGCGTCAAGCCGAATTGCGTGAGCATCGCCAGCGCCCGGCGCCAGGCGTCGGCCGCGATACCGACCTGCGGGTAGGCTCGGTGCATCACTCCGCCTTGCTTAGTGTGGATCTCATAACTCAGCCCTTTAGCCAGCACGAACTGCCGGGCCTCGGCCCATTCTGCCAACGCCTCGGTGAGCAGCTGTAGTGCTGGTCCGTCGGCGGCGGTAGTGAGCTTCATGACGAGCAGCACGCCACCGATTTCGGTCCAATACTGCTTAGCGCGTTGACTTAGCCAATCTGGCGGTACAGGCAGATACACCTCGGGCGTGGGCTCGTCCTGATTGGTGCGAGAGGGCTGTAAGGTGCCGCCAAGGGCTTTTTGCGAAGTTGGTTTACGTGGTCGACCGGCCATTTTAGTAGTGCATTGATTATGTGATAGTTGACTGCTTACCCCTTTTGCCTCCATTTTGCACGCATATGTTTTTGGCTCTAGGCTACGGTTACTGGGAAGGAGGCTCGAAGGATTTTACCCCCCCTACCCACTCGGGGCATTTGACTGGGGGCGCCACCCTGGAAAGGGCATAGTTAGGCTTCAATAAGTAGTAGCCAGGCACCTCGGGCGTGGTGGTTGACAGCTCCAACGTGAGCCGCGAGAAGAGCCCGCCCTTCGCGTCGGGATTCATAAACAGCCGCGGGGAAAGCGTATAGCGCGTGACGAACATGGGGGAGTGGCATGACTGCAAAGAGGCCGTTAGGGTTGACAGGGGGGTAACGGGGCGTATATCCAAGTACCAATCGCCCTCGGTGTGTGCCCGGGGCGGCACGAGTTCGATCAGTTGCCGATGCTGTAGACCGAGCGCCGTATACAAGGCCGACGATAGGTGCACTTTGCGGCGTGGGCATACCGTCAGCGTCAGTAAGGGCGCTGTAGAGGGTGCCGGCGTAGTTGCTTCTGGCACGGGAGGAACGTACGCCACTGCATTGATTGGTAGCACTTGACGAATGACGTTCTCCGAGTACGCTTGCTCGCGTAGCATACGTGGCCACACGGCGTTTAACAAGTAACGCGCCGTCTCCAGCAGTGGGCTGCTGGTGAGCAGCGCTCGTACGCGCTCCGCTTCCAGGGGGGTAGCGGCTAGGATGCAGTCGATTGCTTTGTAGGCCAAACGGTGCTCGGCCTGTTGCTGGGCGGTCGCTTTGTCCAGGTCGAAAGGACCGTAGGCGGCCACGGCGAAAGCAGAAACGCCCACGGCCGCGAGCTGCTCTTGGTAGAGACCTCGCAGGTGGCGAAGGGTGGTAGGGCTAGCAGGGAGCGATAAAGCCATGGGATAGGAAGTGCAGAATGCTTAGCGCAGAGGATAGAAGCCTGGGAGCAGCGGGGTCATAGTGGCGAGCCGAAGTGTGAGCTCAGGTCGTAGCACGCCAGCGTGCTGCGGGTGCTTGAAGTGACGCGGCGACAGCACGTAGCCCGTCTGAAAGTGCGCGGACTCAGCGCCGGCAATAATCAACAGCTCGCGGGGCGTAGTCGGCCGTACGTCCAGGTGCCAGCTCCCCCCGTTGCGGGCACGTGGGGGCACGAGCTGAATAGGTTGCCCGGGGCGAAGCACCAAGGTCTGGTAGATCTCCGGTGAGAGCCATACTTCGCCGCGCGGGTTGACGGTAAGGGTTAGTGGCGTAAGGTCGACCGGCGCGGGCTCAGGCGTTGGAGCCGGCGCCAACGAAGAAAAAAGGTAGACGGACATAGGAGCGGCAGGCGCAGCCGCATACCCAGGCTGAGTACACGGCCATGCTGTTGAAGTGGAAACTTGGCTTAGTTGGCGCTGCCGCCGATGACGCCTTTGTAGAGCTTGTTAATGCCAGAGGCCAGGGCTAGCAGCGGCTTCTCTTGGTCGGCATTTTTCACGTGTGGATTGCGAAAGCGAATCATCAGCCCTTTATTCTCGGGCGCGCTCATTTTGTTCTCGGCAACGACGCAGGGAAATTCGCCCGTCGGCTCGTCGTCGAGAATGGCGCTCATGATCAGTATTTGGCCTGGCTCCAAGGTGTGCCATTCTTCTCGGGGCACTGGCAAGAAGTAGCAGAAGTTGCCGTACACGGTGGCATTGTAGCCGGGATCTTGTTGAGCTAGGTTGTTCATAAGTGTCTGTTAGTGAGAAGTATATTATTTGGGTGAGTCAAAGGGTATATCTGGGAGTTATACCCTTTGCAGAAGTTTGGTGACAGTGCTATACTAGCAGGCCGCAGACCTTAGTGATACGTCAAGGCAACGCCAAGCACTTGCAGCTCCGCTACAATGCGC
>Ga0325401_1004192_pt1 | contig 13520 bp, 6 predicted proteins | sample PopdelMetagenome_FD_205666 | JGI IMG/M metagenome (GOLD analysis project Ga0325401, IMG submission 205666) | Populus deltoides microbial communities from Bellville, Georgia, United States - Xylem-PdKOR-R2 | ecosystem: Host-associated > Plants > Phyllosphere > Stem > Wood/Secondary xylem | place...
ATCAAATCAATACAAAACTTTACATCCTTAAAATCATGTGAAAAAATAATTTAATTTCAATTTATACATAAATTAGTTTTACGATGTCCATGACCTTAGAGAAAATAAATAAACGAGAAGAAATGGTCGGCAAAGAGGCCCGATTTTCGGAGATGGTGCAGCGATCAGTGGACAACCAGAAACGTTGGCTATGGCTAAAACTGAAATGCTTGAGAGTCCAGCCCGGTATGAAATGGGCTAAGACCGAACTAAGAGTGTGGAGCCAGTGGCCGAAACAGCTTCCGCGCTGGCCTGGGTGGTCAAGTTGCCAGTTGCCATTTACCAGTGCGGATATACCAGATTGGACCATCACAAAATTGACCTTTCTTCTGCTAAAAAACCATGGAGGACCTAACTGTAGTTGGAAATGGAAACGGAACGTTGTTTTGCCGGCGCTCGCAAGTCAAGAACATACCGCCTTATCAAGGAAATTTAATACTATTTTTTCTTCGATTAAGAAAGAAATTTCATGCGAGTTTCTTCTTTCATAAAAAAAAATATATTTTATGAGTTGATTATAGCAAAACCCTTAAAAGTATCCGAATTAAGTTCATCGAGTCTTTTCTCATCTGCTATGGATGCTTGCTATCTGCTCACCCATGATAGGATGATTATAATAATATAAAACAAACACTACATGTCCTTTATTTTTATTAAAAATATATATATATTCTTCCAATATATTTGGAATTAAATTACATGTAAACTTAAATTCAATTCAACATATAATTTGAATTCAATAGATAACCTATTATAATTTTTATATTTGAAATAAAATACCAAATTATATCATTGAATTCAATTATATTGTTTAGAATACATATGAAAAAAAATGAATTAACAATATTAATTATTTTTCTTTTAATTCGAAAATAAATTTGGTACAGAAACAATAACACAGCAGCTATTTAAAGATTATTTTGTGGACTCGGAAAAGTGAGAGGGCTTAGACAAATAAAGCAATGGACCTAACATCAAGCTCCTAGAGCAAGTATAATTAATTGCATAAATATTTCACATCAATGAAAATCCAAGATTTCAAGCAAACCCAAAGGAGTAGAGCATGCAGATTTCAAGCAAACCATTTGTTACATTATATTTGCGGAACTCGGGGCTAAATTGTGCAGTGCAGCATTTGCAGGATAGAAAATCACATCACAAGCATTGATCACTTTGAGAAGGTACATAACTAAAATTAAAAGAGTTTACTCTTTCATGGTATATACATATTTAAAATATAATGGATTAATACGGTGTATGAGTTTTTTAAAAGATTTATTAATTATTATTAGATTGATTTTTTTAAAATTTGTTATTTATAAAGTTATCCTGTTTTGATTCAGTTCTTATTTTATTATCAAATAAGATTATTAAGATGTTTTAAATATATTTAAAAAATATCTTTTCATAATATTATAAAAAATTATTTTTTATCTGTTATTATATTTTTTTTATCATTATATTATTAAATTAAAATAACTTATTAAATTGTAATTTTTTATATATATAATTATATTATTTAATTAACATATCTTATTAAATTCTGTCGAACGAATAATTCGGTTAAAGATTGTTCTTACTCATTCAGAAACACTATCATTACGTGGACATTTCATTTTACTTGATCTAAAACGTAGCACTGTATACATATCTAGTAATATAACATCATCTAAATTCAAAGACATTAGTTAATGTAGTTATAGTTGAACCGTTCCTTTGACTTCCTCTACCCGTTTGGTACAAAAACTTTAACGTGACCCCACAGACAGGTCGACGTCTAATAAAATCCACCAGGATTTGATCGAGCCTAACATACGTGCTCGGGTCAAACAATTTGGACTAAACAGACCTCGAACACCACCTAGAACTAATCTTTCGTTTGCTAGCGAGCCCACCCCTGCATCCGTCACGAGAGCGGTTTAACAAACACCTCTCACATTCCCCCATACGCACCTCTATAAAATCCCTCAAAACTAACCCTTCCTAGCCAGCTAATTGATTTGCATGAAGTTTTTTTTCTTCTTTTTTCTGAAATGGGAAACTGCATCACATACCACAATTCATCGAATTCAGCTGGGAGAGTGATTCTATCGGATGGTAGGGTCTGTGAGTTTGATAAACCGCTAACAGTGGCTGAGCTAATGCTAGAATACCCACAACAAGTTGTGGTCGAGTTTCACTCATATTTGACTGAAAAGAGGCCAACACCATTGCCTGCTGACAAGAAGCTAGAAATGAAGTTGTACCTAATGCTGCCTATGAAGCCAGGGAAACCAGCGTCATTATCATCAGAAGAAGCGAGACGTGTTCTTTTGAGTGCGAACTCGGTTTTAAGATCACGGTCTTCTTTATCATCATCGAGGTTTCTCCCTTTATTTGCTATGATGTGCCCTGCTGGAGTTGGAGAGGAACAAAAGCTTGTTATGCGAAAGAAGGAATGTTATGTGGAGGAGAAGCCAGCTACGGAGAAATATGATTCTGAGCTAACAGAGATTTTTGAGAGTAGGCCTGAATATTTGAGTAGGCAGCTTTCAGGTAAAGGGACGTGGAAGCCTAGCTTGGGCACTATCAATGAGAAAAGGGTAGAGAAAAAGATCCCTCGCTGGTTGTTTTGAAGGTTTGATCTTCTTCCAGTGAAAGAAGGGCTAATTAATTTAATCAATTTAGGTTCTATATATCATTAATTTGAGATTTGTGCTGTTAGTATTTTAATGTCAATTGTTGAAACGCAATGAAGGGATGATGAGATGTGCATGTTTGTGTCTATTAACGCAAAATAAATTTATATCGTCTTGTTAATTAATTAAGAATTAAGAATTTTTGTTTAACTAAACATCAACATTACTTGTTTTTTTTTTTTTTCAATGCCTTTCTTTCTTTCCTTCTTTTCCATATGATAATCACTGTAACACTGTACGAGCCTCCCATATTTCGATCCAAGAAAACACACCAGAGCCAGTAAGGCACTGTGCACATACATAACACCAGGTAAGGACATTTGGCTGAGAATTATAAGTGAGTGTCTTGAGTGCCGAGAGAAAGCCTTCAACGCCATCACAGGGGGAGCTGGGAGATGGATAGATGATGCTTTGTCTGTTATTGAATTGGTTGAACATGTTGTTTTCTTTCACCAGCCCTTCGGTTAGGAGAAGCCCTTTCAGTGGTTTCTGTAAACCGATGGTTCAATTTGGGGAGAGGAGGAAATAAAGGGAGAGTGACAAAACTGATATGGAATAATATTAACCAATGTCATAGTCATGACCGGTGACTAGTCAACAACCAAATTTCTGTGTTTTGTAATACGGTGGGAGAAGTTGGGGGAAATAAATAAATTAAACAGTAAAAAATAGGACTAATTAATTGTAATAAAGAAAAGAAAAGATAAGAAAAAGAGACAAATTAAAGCAGTTGAAGGACCAGAAGAAGATTACATCGCTCCAATAAATTCCTTCGGCTTTCTGCTGGACTCTTTCGACCCATTGTGAGCCCAAATGTTATTCAGCTCATTGAGATAATAAAGAAAAAACTCAAACGGGATGGTGGTTTTAAACAGTGTAAAAATACTGTAGCTCTGTATTTTTTTTAATAATTAACGTGGGTGTCCGGGTCAGCTTGCGTGTATCTCGACTAATCTCATGGGCCATGAAGTTAACGATTATGTAAGTTTCCAGTGACCATCATATTAACAACCACATGGCTCGAATATGAGATCACAGGAAAGCAAATCTTTTAATCCCAAATTTTTACTATTAGGTCAACTACTAGATGATTGACTCTGTATTTTTATTTGCATTGTAGATTATAAAGGTAAAATAATGATTTTTTCCATATCAACAAAAACAATTAGCCTTGCTACTGGGGATAATAGAATTTTTTTTATATAGGAAAATGATTAACTTATTCTTAGAAGTAACAAAAATATTAAAATATTAGACCAGCTTCAACTTTTCATTGTTTAAAACATGATAAAATAATTTAATTATCCTTAAATTTTAAACTTTTTAACTAATGTTTAGGGGTTTTTTTGCATTTTCCTCCTGATTGTTTTTAATAGAAGCTTATGATCATGACTTGAAGAATAAGTTTTAATAAAAGCAAACAATTATATATTGATATTAATTTTTTTTATGTGATTGTATGTGAAAATAAAAAAAATTAATTAATTTGAGAGAATTGTATAAAAATTTTATAATTAAAAAAATAATTATAAATAGATATTTATTCTCATTGAATATTCATGAGAAAATTTTTATTCATATATAATTATTAATAAAGTAATTACTAACACTACCATAACAAAGTTGTAATGCTATTTGAAAAATATGGTATAATTGTGTGATTCTTAAAATATTAATTTAATTATTTTAAAAAAATATTTTATAATATAAAAATAAAATAATTAAAAGACCTAGAAAATATCAAGAGAGTCAAGCTTAGCCACACCTAGGCTTCAAAAGATAGGCTAAGCATGTGCAAACATTTAGATGATCAGCCCGTGTGCCTAGCCTTTGAATAAAAGATTAGGCACACATGGCCTTGAAAGCTAGGCCTCCAACTCTGATTTTTTTTTTTTTTTTTAAAAATAAGGTATGCCTATACTTGAATTTGTGGGCCACACAATGAATTAGGTCAAAATGTTTTTTTTCCTTTCAATATCATCAATTTTTCTTAGTTTTTTCCTTATCTAGTGTTCACGTTTCTTTTAAATATATCAATTTGATTGGAATATATAAGAAAAACTCTCATATAATTTAATTTTAAATTTAGACAACATAAAAAATCAAGTTAAAAAATTTTAAGATTGATCTAATAGATTAGATTTAATAATAGTGTCAAATATTAATCTCAAACATGAATGTTTTTTATTACATTAAAAAAAATTATTCAACGCGCAACTTAGTGTTAAAAAAATAAAAGAATTTTTGATAATTGAGATATATCTTGATTAATTTGAGAATATGATAAAAAATAAAGTAACAACAATTAAAAAAATATTGTAAAGTTGAGTTAAGTCGTAAAATATTTAACCTGACAGATAAAATTAGGTTAGGCATACAGAAAGACAATATCATAAAAAATTAATTGTAAAAAGAAACTAATAAGCTAACCCGGTCGGTCCCATATATTTCAAACTCGTGACTACATGAAATGATGCAAGCGAACGCATGGTGATGAACACATGGTGATTACGCGAAATGATGCAAGCGAGCACTAGGTCGACATGTAATGTATATTTATCATTTCTACAAGCCTTCTTCCCCTTCTTGGTGGTAACATGTACTATTTGAGGGTTGCCGGAAGAAAGCTAGAATCCTTCGTCATATATGCTTTAGGAAAGAGTTGGATGGGAAAACGTATTCATTTGTCATGAGGATGCTTCACGATAACAACCGGACACTTGACACGCTTGGCACAATGTTCACTCACACTTCCGAGGAGAGCCCTGTAACAATGAATTAGAGAATAAGATCCTTGTTTCCATAGCAGATGAATTATCTTTGTGATTTGTTTAAAACAATTTAATAAGCCAGTGAAAGTCAATCATTACTTTCTCAAGAAACCATAGCCGTGGCTTCCCATGACCAAAGTGTCAGGTTTAAGTTTCTCTACTGTATTACAGATCACATCCTTTGCCTCTCCACTCCCAATAACTCTCTCCACGTTTACCTGCGCAGAGCTTCCGTCGTTAAGCAGACATAAAGGGAAGAAAGCTAGCAAACAGATCAAACGCACGAAAGGAGAGAGTTTGGTGCTTTACTCTTTTGTTGAAGTTCCTGTAGACGGTTTCTGCTCGTTGCATAACTGAGTTCACCAAGTCGGTTCCATATTTTTCCACAGCAGTAATCACATCAGTCGAGAACATGTGCACTGCAATCAAATATTTTTCTTCAGAGATTACTATAGATTCTAGTTAAACAAGGAAGTAAAGCTCTAAAAAAGAGAGAGAAATTATTAGAAACCTGCAACGTCAAAGGAAGAGTACATGGCTGGCGGGGGCTTAACATAGAGGAGGACTAACGTGGCGGTGGAGTTGTGAGAAATAAGGTTGCTGAGACACCATGAAAGAGCATGCATGCTCTCCTCACTCTCATCCACTGCCACCACTATCTTGTGCATGTTCTCCACACTCATTCCTTCCATAATTCTAGTAAGCTTGATAATCTGTTTTCCTTTCTTACTCGTAATTGATTTCCGTACACAGCTCTAAGAGAAATGCTGGCCTCAAAATGTTGATAAGGAAAAAGGCCTAATCGCTAGTTCTATTTATAGGCGGTAATGGTTTTTCTGCGCTGGTTTTGAGCTTACTGGATTAATTCTATCCGTGTATGGATAATTGAATGAGGCTTTCGAAATGAAAAGGGACTGCTTCCGAATAAAGTATTGATATTAAAGAGGAAACGGCGGCAATATCACTTTGACTTTTGAGTTACTTTGCACGATATTTATATATATAGAAAGAATGAAAAGTGACACTTTAGATTACAAGGAAAAAATAAATAAAATTCATATTTAATTTGTATTTTAATGTGAGATTTATGAGTTTAACTTATGTTATGATCTTTGTGTATTTTTAAAGTTTCTTTCTAACATTATCAATTAAAATTTATTAATTTCTAATGATCAATCAAAAATACGTATTTGGGATTGTATTAAAAAATAAATAAATTAAATTAACATATAAACCGGTCCGGTAACACTGGCATTTGACGACTGTGAGAAATAAGGTTTGCCAATCTCGGCGATCGACCTCTGCTTGGCACCTTCTATGGACATGCATGGTTCTCGTCACAGCCGATCCCCATACCAAATACACTTTTTATATTTTTGTTTTTCATAATAAATCGAGGACAATAATTGATTATGACTGTAATCACAGACCTAAAAATATCTAACAGCCGAATAAGCAGGGAGCCCCGGAACACCAAAAGCGTTGCAATCAAAAGCTATCCACAAACCACGAAGATATGTATCAGCATTACGTAGAAAGGCTTGCTTTGGTTGATCGATGAGTTCACCAGTGATCCAAAAAGGCTGCTTCATGAAGTTCCATCAAACTAATATTCCAGCAAAAACCCGAACCCCACGAAAGATTCCTTCGCCCAGGTCTTGTTTTCAGTCCAAATCTGTAGCTATTGCTTGAGCAAGTTGGAGACCACCTGGCATCCTGTGGGGTTGCTTCAGTAGCCAATAAGCAACCTCTATCTTTTCATTCGTTAGAGGTTTATCTTCCAAGATTAATATGCTTTTAATGCGATGCACATGCTGGACGGTGGTGGTTGGGGGGTTAGGGCATTTCAAATTGCTTCTTCAATTATTCCGGTGAGGTTTGGTATGCTTGGGGTTTTCGTCTTTGAAATGTATAGAAAATTTAAAACCATTTTGTTTGGTTTTGAAGATTTTTAAAAATTGGTTGGTGGTTTTTGAAAAATAAAGCAAGTTTTCTTTTTCTATTTTGAAATTTAATCTTTAAAAACAGAAGGTAGAAAATGGAAATGATATCGGACAGTCTCTTTATGATTCGTAATTGGGTTTTGAATTTTTCATGGTTTTGAATTCAGTCTTATCAATGAAAAGATCTACTGTTGGGGAAAAAAACAAAAAAAAAGTAGATTATCATGTTGCAAATTGGATTGGGATATGAGGACTTCAAAATTCAATCCACCAGCAAGTCTCACCAGACATCAAATCTAACCGCAAATAATCAAATTAAATATTTAAATTCAGTTTTATATCATGAATGATTCTGTCCAGAAAAACAATATACAAGTTCATAAGATATAAAAATGGATTTCCAGTACACGCGGCTGATAGAAGAGAATGATTTTTTGAACTTTGAAATTCATTTTAATTCATGTTGAAATGATCAGAATGCATGGTTTCCAATAATCCTCAACCTTTCATGAACAGAACGCTCATGTAGCTTAAAAGAAACTTCAATTCACCAAAATCTCTCATTAAATTAGTACCTTTTGGTTCGAGGTTAAAAAGAAATGTCGCATGGGTGAAACTTTTCGCCGTAGCTTCTGTAGCTAAGCTGGAGTATAAAAAACCTAGGCCTAGGTTGCCTGGGCCTTATGCGGCAGACAAGACTCAGTTCGCCCTTTCACTTGGTCTGGCAGGTGAATATTTGCTGTAATATGGGCTGAGTCCTTGTGCAAGTAATCTAAACCCAACTCATTTCGAGACCACCATTGTCCCATGCAAGAACTTCAAGGCAAAGATTGCTTCGACAGCCATCCTCTCCTAATCACATTATGAATTGTTTAGTAATCCTCTATAACTGCACAATTTAGCATCCTGTCGTGATTGATCTTGACAAATTTACTCAATGGCTTGGCTTACTCAATTCGAATACTTATGGCTTTTTGCACTTTGCCCGTCGCCTAGCCAAATTGGCCTCCTAAGTCCTGATTGGGCATTTGTCAAGTCTCCAACTTAGAGTTAGGTCCGCCTAAACCCATAAATGAGAACCCTAACAAATGAATGCTATTATCTCCATGCCATGGCCAATCGAATTCAAACACCGATTTCCCTCCTAGGAAGAAAAATCATTGGTTCAACGAACACAAAATGTAAATTTGTCAAGAGCATGAATCCGAGAAGGATTGAATGGAGATACATAGCATAGCCTATAGAAATATACGCGACGAACCCTGTCTTAACTCATTACACAAGACGTGGACAGCATCACCTTCCTACACGGATGGAGGTGCAAGATCAACGTAATATGGTGAGCAAGTAATGTCCTTTGCCCACATGTCCCCACAAGGCACAACTTGCCGACTTGCTGCATTTGCTAAACGTTTTGAAAAATCTTGCAAAGTCTCTTCTTAGCCAATTAGAGATCCACATAATTAGAAATATCCAAATTGTAAGCGAGAAAGAGAAAGAGAAAGAGAAAGAGAAAGAGAAAGAGATAAGATCGATGAGGGGATAAGCACAAATGTCAGCATCCCAGTACCCTATATTTGTTTTTGCTGTCCGAAACTTCTTTTGTAAGAATTTAAATTTTTTTCATGCTTTAAAATAAAAAAAAATTAGTGTTTTTAAATTATTTTCAAATAAAAAATATTTTAAAAAACAATACTTACCAACAATTATACTCCAGAAGGGCAGAAATTATTAATAAAGAGGAGGAACTTAAAATAAAAGATGCCACCCACTATTCCTAATTTCCCAGGTAGATAGGTGATCGAATATTTTCATGGAGAGCGGAGTGAGGGCCCAGTGAATCACAGCTATAAATTTTGGTGTTTTCTCGTAAAGCGCGTTTGGAATTTCGTAGTTTTTGTTTCTTAAATTTTAAAGGTGGGATGAGGTGGGGGCCAGTATTTTTAAATTTCAGGTAGCCAGAGAGCCGTTAGTTAATAGCAGATCCAAGCCTTTACATTCAAACCTCCTAAAGAGAACTCGTGTGTCTTGTAATCGGTCTTTTTTCTGTTTTTATTCACCAGTACTATTATTTCTGATTGTCTCCCGTGGAATAAGTAGATTACGGGACTGCCCCTCTGTCTTTTCACAATCATTTTAATACATAAAAATATCTCTGTAGACATACCAACCGTAACAAGATTTATTTTTTTTATTTTTTTATGAACAGTAAAAAAACCATCTGCTTTTGAAACCATTTAAATAGAAAGTCGAATAAAACCATGAGCTCGTTGATCTGCGTTTATAAACGTTTTTAAAGAATATATAATTTTATTTTTTTATATGTTTTTAGATATTTTTAATGTGATAGTATTAAAATTAAATTTTAAAAAATAAAAAATATTATTTTAATATATTTTTAAATAAAAAAATTAAAAAATAACTGTCGCTATAATATCATATAGACTGTATAAAATTACATTTCTTTTATTTGATCCGTCACATGTGGTCAAGAGCTTCATCATTCAATATCAGGTTTTCACGGAAGATGGTTTTGTAATCTTCTTGTTTTTTCTTACAAAATTCATATAGTTTGATTAAATCATTAATTAATTTTCAATTAATTTAGCATGATATACCATACACATAATTAAAATATCTAGACTTGTTCTAATGCACCGATCAATATTAATCATAATAACCTCATTTATTACTATTAAAACCTTCCTTAATTAAGAAAATATTGAACAATAGAATCAAGACATCCTCCTCAATCCAAGAGCTAATGTCCACTTCCTTCGTTTACATTCCAAGACCTTAATTTTCACCGAGTTTAATTACAATATTGTAACACTTTCATGAATTTAAACTAAACCGCAATACGCAGGAATTTAAATGGATAATTAACATCCAATTTATTATATATATAAAATTATTCTACCCCTGATTTTGCAATCCAATCACCATTATTTAACTAATGGAAACACAAAATGTTTTGTTTAGCTCGAAGGAAAGAAACCTACAGACAGACAGAGAAGCAAAGAATTTCACGGACAGAATAAAATTGTATGGTCCCAAAGTACACGCTCTAGAACCCAAGGAAAAGTACCTTGCTACTTTTCTGTATGTATATTACAATTCACAGGCTGTTTGACGAAGAAACAGAGGTTTCACATATCCCTGTGCAAGTCAAGAAACGAAGCTTCACGTTCCAGCTCTACTCAACCGCGTCTCTTGACGTGTTGGGTGTTTGATGCTGTGAAAGATTGCGGTTGAAGAAAATAGATTTAAGAGATATACGTAGTTAAAATTGTCGTTAGATGTACTATTCTTTTGTTTTTTCGAGAAATTCTTTAATATTTTCCATTCTTAAACAATTTTTTAGTATTTTCTTCTGAAATAAAGTGTTTTTTTCAGAATAAAAAACTCGCAGTAAGTTATTGGGAGTTACGGTTATGTTTCAAGTTATCTATTTTAATAAGGGTAGTTTTGGGATTTGAAGCCACTTCCTTTTCTTTTTAAAGCCGAGTGAGTCCAAGAAGACAGAGGGAGGAAAAGTTCGTTTCGAAAAACAGAGAGGAGACCGGAGAGACGTATTTTTGAAAACTAGCTAGATAGAAAGGAAGGAAGGAAAAATTACACAAAAATGGGAGAGATTGTATTGCTCGTGGATGATTTACAGACAAGTTGTGCAATACCACACTGTAGGATTTGCCATGAAGCAGAATTTGAAAGCTGCAAGAGCTTGGAAGCTCCTTGTGCTTGTTCTGGAACTGTCAAGGTAAACAAACAGAATCAATAAACCTCATGCTCTTCTGGCTGCTACCTTGTAGTTTTGATTTTCATCTTCTGTTTATGATTTTTTCTTAAAAAAAAAATGGTATCTTTTTCAGTTTGCACACAGAGATTGCATACAGAGATGGTGTAACGAGAAGGGAAACACAACGTGTGAAATATGTCTCCAGGTTTGAGACTCTTACGATTTATATATTAAAATCTTGATTTTCTTTTCTGGGTTCCCTGCTTCCTTGTTTCCTTTTCCTGATTTGTCTTTTATCTTTCCCCCCTTCTCTGCTGGTAGACTTTTGGTTCTATGAATCAAATATTTGTTCCTGTTTTACTTCGAATTTGTGTTTAATTTCATATTTCTCACATGACCCGTGTTCAGTTTTGTTTTAGGTTTGAATTTTGGAGTCTGCGATCTTGTCTTGATGAACACTGACCTCTTCTATTGATACCTACTGTAATTTTGTTTCTCCCCAACAACACGGAACTTAAATTTCTGTATTAAAAAACTTTCCAAAGATTTTTTTTCGAGGAAACTCGTAATTTGATCCTACATGGGTTTAGTCTTCTTTTAAATTCAACGATGTCAGGTGAGTAATTAGAATGAAATTTGATTTATTTATCTTGCAGAATTATGAACCAGGATACTCGGCACCTTCAAGAAAGTGTGAGATGACCGAGCCAATGACGATTAGGTACATTCTTATTCCCTTCAAAAAATTATAGATAAGAAGAGAACGCGTGGCATTATCCTCCAACTGTTAATGCGCGTTTTAGAATATTGGCGTTCCCTTCCCTTGATTTGCATACTTCCTCAGATAAGTAATATATAAAATATACTAATCGAATTGAAAGCTGCTTTATACAATATACCGAAAATGTCACAGCTGACGCTGAACAATTGTTTGCTACTTGCTTGGTCCATGAACGTCGACTACTCTATGTCATTTTCAAGTCTTTTCAGTCTCTTGGGGTTTTTTTTTATTACATACAAATAGATTATCTTGCTATTATGATTACGATTGTATCAAAACTGTAATGTACTGAAATCATGAATGGTCATGGCAGAGATAGTTTGGAAATCCCAAGAAGAGAACATGATCCGGAAAACCAAGAATTAGGAGGCATAGCTGAAAGAGCCACCGCTGGTGCTGAGGAGTACTCACATTGCTCATCTGCCGCGGACAGAAGCGCCTCTTGCTGCCGGTTTTTGGCTCTAACGGTAAGTTCCTGTTCATCATACGATGCTTGAACGTAATTCATAATCTTAACACTTAGTTTAAGAGGATTGTGATTAAAAAAGAAAAAGAAAAAGAAAAGAGAATGGTAGCTTAGCTATTGACTTGGTGTATTGATGGGGAACTACTATTATATTGTGTGGTTTGGTTGACCGAGTGACTTGGACGGGAACTTTAACATTTAAAAATTCGGTGGGATTGCTTAGCATTCAAAACTACCCAGGACCAGGAGGGAGTCAAATTGAAGGTGAAGAACAGTCGTTTGGGAACCATCATGCGGGCTAGAATCCACGGTTAGGTCATGTGAGGAAAACGTAGACGAGTTTCCCCTATTGTTGCCGTCCCACAAGCAATTCACGTCTCTAATTATTTGAAGAAAAAAAAATCAAGTAAATTCATTAGTAAAAAAAACTATAAAAATAATATTTAAGGATGATAATTGATATCGCAGTTAACACTCAATTTATACCTTATTTATTATTTATTAAATTAAGATATATATCTATTTGAGTATTTATTGGATTAGAAAATTGACGAAAAACTTTCTAAAAATATCCTCACTTCACAATGATGATAATGATAAAAATAAAAAAAAAAACTCTAAAAAACAACTATTTATCTAGGAATAATAATTAGTATTCACGGATTGAATTTTTATTATGTTCATATTTTACTTATTACATAAATAAAATTTAAATATTTATATTTTATTCATTAAATTCTAAATATTCATTTCAATATTAATTTCTAAGTATATATATGAAAATGTATATATTTTAAGTCAAATCAAGATTAATTATATTCATGTTCATCACTAGGAAAATAAATTACCTATCACAAAAACACAAACAAAGATTAGAGAAATATGATTACAATTTGTAAATATGATTACAGTTAGCTATCATTTCCAATTTGAAGAAATAGAAATGGATAAATCCATTGGTGTTTTCTGGGTAAATGCTTACAGTAGGTTTTTCTAGGTGATATGATTACAATTTGTAAGAATGATTGTTCTGTGTTTTTTTCTTTTGGGTTTTTGTTTTGAATGATGATTATGTTTACGGGGCTGTGATTTAAGGATTAATT
>Ga0325401_1004193_pt1 | contig 13519 bp, 13 predicted proteins | sample PopdelMetagenome_FD_205666 | JGI IMG/M metagenome (GOLD analysis project Ga0325401, IMG submission 205666) | Populus deltoides microbial communities from Bellville, Georgia, United States - Xylem-PdKOR-R2 | ecosystem: Host-associated > Plants > Phyllosphere > Stem > Wood/Secondary xylem | place...
TTGTACATAATCCTTGATTGAATCTCTACTTATCTGAAAAGCTACATAGCACACATTTGTATGTAATGGAGCGGATATGCAAGTGGAAGCGCAGAAATCTCCTAGATAGTTGCATGTATATAAGCAGAGGTTGGGAACGTGTTCATAAGCCAAATCATCAGAAAAGCTAAATCATGAGTTGAAACTTATGAAGTGGAATGTAACTAGAAAATTATCAGTTTGGGACATCAACTTGCGTGTGTGCACCCTGTGTATGCATGTGTTTGTTTAGTAGTATATCCATTGTGTTGAGAATTGTTACATAAACAGTATCAAAACCCAAGACAATGGCTATGACACGATGATAATAAAATTGACATCACTTAGGTGTTAGTTCCTTTAAACTGTTCCAAACACATTTGTATCACTTAGATGTTAACTCATTATTAGGACAGATATGGTGTTTGATCAAGACAATGCTTATCTGAACAGCCGTGTTGCACATATTCTTCTAAATGGAGTGGGCATAAACATTTATGCACGGGCACAAACAAATATGTATGTATATATTTTTATGAGTGAATCCTTTTTGTATGAAATCCTAATTGTTCAGAAATAAATTCACATGTCCATATTGCACTCTTCTCATCTTCACTATTTGAATATGTGCCTTTCCTTGTGTATTATTTGTTCAACTATAAATGATATACTTTCAAGTAGGGTTTTATGCTATTGTTCAAACATTATGAAAGTATGCCAGCTGTTCTAGGGTACCAGATGGTGTCAGAATTACTGCAGTAACTAGTCAATTAACGTTGTTAGAAAATTTGAAATCAGTAAATGTATTAATGTCAATCTGTCAGTAGAGTTCTGAAAATGGTTGCTTTTTAGACTTTGGACAAACTTCAAGAACTAGAATTTTGTCTCAGAATGTTGGCAGTATTAATGACAGTGAAAATTCACAATGTTTTCTCCTAAAAGTGACTCTCACTGATTTAATTGTATTGTTATTGGAAACGGAATGAATGTGCAAGAAACCTGGTCTGTTTTTCAGCTGATGTCATTCGCCGTGATGTTCTTTCTTTCTTTCCAGATGTTGCTCTTGTAACTTCTTTGAGGGATGGAATGAATCTTGTGAGTTATGAGTTTGTAGCATGCCAAGATTCAAAGAAGGGTGTGCTCATTCTTAGTGAGGTAATTAAACATTAGTTAAAATGTGTGACGTTTGAATTTTCTCTAATATTTGTGATGTTGTTTATCTCTTGCAATTGTGAAAATGACCAAATAAAGCTCCACACAGAGCATCAACACCAACCCTTTCTGCATTGATTTGGAATGAAAATCAATTATATTTACTATAAATTGTTAATAGCTATATATTTGAATAATTACTATTTTCTATATGTTATGCATTATATGTCTCCCAGTCTTAAAAAATAGGCTTTTTGTATTTTGTAGTTTGCAGGTGCAGCCCAATCCTTGGGTGCTGGAGCAATCCTTGTGAACCCTTGGAACATCACTGAAGTTGCTGATTCAATACGCCAAGCTCTAACTATGTTACCTGAAGAAAGAGAGAAGCGACACCGGCACAACTTTGTCCATGTGACAACCCACACTGCTCAAGAATGGGCTGAAACTTTTGTGAGGTACACTTATAACAGTGTTTTAAGCATAGATTATCTTTGAGAAATGGATCAAAAGTACTTTAGGTCTTAAAACCTTTTTAAACACAAGTTGGTGATATTATTTGTCTATTGTGATTACTGGGGTTATGAGTTTGTAGCACTGTGGAAACCTTTTAAATACAATCCCCTTGTGCAATCATAACCTTTCCCATGTACATAAGGTTGTTCCAGAGACCTTGTAGAATTATTCTGTGGAACTTTTGAAGTAGGATAAATTAAGTCTGGATGAGAAACATTGATTTCAATATTATGGTCTCTTATCATTTTGTTTTTTGAATGCTGTTGGTGCATGTTAATAAATGACTGCATCTGGCATACCACGTGTGTGTAGAATGAAGTATAATTGGCAATAATTGGTCATTACCAATAACATTTAAATAGTTATGAATAGACTAGTTAATTATGTTAAAATGATTATCTCCTGGTGTATTTGCTCAGCAAAGATGGTCAAGCTCTTATATTGCTAGCAGTCATAATTCAACTTCGAAATGTGTAGTACTGTTGTATGAAAACTTCAATACTAAATGTGGCTCTTTTGATATTTTGCATTTTGTAAGACAACAAGAACAGAAAATTATAGCTTTTCAACTATCCTTTTGTGGTACTAAACTTTGATTTTTGAATAATTTCTTCCCAGCGAACTAAATGATACAGTTATCGAGGCACAGCTAAGGACCCGGCAAGTGCCACCTTCACTTCCAGAAGATAATGCAATTAGATGTTATTTGCAGTCTACTAACCGGTTGCTCATACTGGTATGCTCCTGTTTCATATATTTATGTACACTGGTTTGCTCTTCTTAATTTGAACAAGTCATTGTGTCTCTCAGCTCAGAATGAGAAATCCTATTACAAGTATATTTTATATACAAACCAAAAGTTTTGCAACGTTCTTCTGATGAAGCTAGTCAATCTGTTTCTAATGAAGGAATTTTGTTTCTTTCACTTGAATATTTTTTTTCAGCTAGTTTATGGTAGTCTGTGTCCCATTTTTTCAATGAGTACCCTGAGCCAACACGCGCGCGCGCACACACACACCAAATGCTAAATGCAATTAAATAAACATTAAATCACTCTAGGTTGAGCTGAAACTGAAATATTTTGTATCCTTGAGAAGCACCAATTTCTACCTCTATTCCATGTTTTGAAGTCTACTAGCACCGTATTAAAAACTGCATCTGAATGCCGTGAGTAAAGCAGGCTGGCAGTGATGAATAAGGTCAACTTTCTCATCTGTTTTACATGGTGATCATCTTGGCATCACCCATTCCCTCACATAAATTTGTTAGAAAATGAAACCATAAAATCAATAATCTGCTATTTTTCTGAATCAAAGCTTAACCTTGGAAAATATTAAATGGGAGTTACCTGTCATTCTAAACACGTGCTTTTCTTCTTTCTGTTAGGAATCCTGTTAGAGATATATTAGGAATGAATAACTTATACATGAGTTCCCTACTGTAATACTAAGTCTATAGGACAATGAATTGTGAGGAAATGTTTGATTCCCAGTAGATGAGAATAACTGTATATACTCTAGTATAAATATACGCTGCAATCAATAATAATATTCATTCCAGCAAATTCTATTCTTCTCTCATCGATTTACACTTTCAACCATGCTATGGAAATCCTAATGAGGCTTTTGGACAATTTTCGTCATTAGAATTTAAAGTTGAATGGGAATAGAAACATATAGTATCTCGTAATAGATGCTTTAAGTACCTGATTTCTAATGGTCTTAAAATTGTTTCGGTGCTTGCTTTCTTCCCTCATGTACAGGGATTCAATGCAACATTGACTGAGCCAGCGGACACTCCTGGGAGAAGAGCTGATCAAATTAAGGAAATGGAACTTAAATTGCACCCAGAGTTAAAAGAAGCACTGACAGCACTTTGCAGTGATCGAAAGACCACCATTGTTGTTCTCAGTGGGAGTGACAGAAAAGCATTAGACAAAGTACTTTCTCTATTTCACATTCATTTTCTGTTTACCCCGTTATGAAAATGTTTTAACCAAATGTTTTCTCTTATTCAGAACTTTGGAGAGTATGACATGTGGTTGGCAGCAGAACATGGAATGTTTTTGCGACTTACAAAGGGAGATTGGATGACAACAATGCCTGAACACTTAAATATGGAATGGGTTGACAGTGTGAAGGTACTTCTGTTATAATAGCATTCATTTTTACTTATTCATTCTTGCCTATAGCTATATGACACTTTTCACTTCTTTTCAGCATGTTTTTGAGTACTTCACAGAACGTACACCCCGGTCACATTTTGAACTCCGTGAAACATTACTTGTATGGAATTACAAGTATGCAGGTACATGTCATTTTGGAGTTTGGACCAGCTAATCCTTCGAAGTTATGCATCTCTGCTTGCTTCCTTGATGTTTTGTGCTGATATTATTATGCTTGCAGATGTTGAATTTGGAAGGCTTCAAGCAAGGGATATTTTGCAACACCTCTGGACAGGCCCAATTTCAAATGCCTCTGTTGATGTGGTCCAAGGGAGTCGATCAGTTGAGGTTCGATCGGTTGGTGTTACAAAGGTAACTACATGATCAATAAAGTTAAAATTACTGACATTACTGAATTCTCAGTGCACTAGTACTAGAGCTGGTTGTTCTTTATATGACAGCTTCATATTTATTCAGGGTGCTGCTATTGATCGTATACTGGGAGAGATTGTCCACAGTAAATCCATGACAACACCAATTGATTATGTCCTATGCATTGGCCATTTTCTGGGAAAGGTAATTTCAGCTACTTTGATATCACTTGCAATACTAAGCAGAATCCTTGTGAGACCAAAATCTTACATGTGATGTTGGTTTTCAAGACGTGGTTCATGTACTTGGATAAATCTTGATCATGCTGGATTTGTTGTTGCACAATGATTTAGCTTTAATGGGCTTCTATTGTGCAATAAATGGAAATTATTGTGCAGTTGATTAGGTTGGAAAACTGAAATGATTAAATAGCTAACGGTGTGCTTGTACTTCAATGATGGAATCTCATTGTCATGCACTTGATCACCAGGATGAAGATGTGTACACCTTCTTTGAGCCAGAGCTCCCTTCTGATGCCCTAGTTGCTGCAAGAACAAAGCAAAATGATGGGCTAAAATTACCCAATGAAAGACGACCTCCTATGAAGCTTCCAGCCAGTAGAAGCGGGCCAAAATCATCTCAAGGTAAGGCACAACGTGCTTTAATAAATCCCGAGAAGGGAACTCCTAACCACAGCTGTGGGAATTCGCGACGGCCATCAGCAGAAAAGACTTCATGGAACGTGCTTGATCTCAAGGGAGATAACTACTTCTCCTGTGCTGTTGGTCGAACTCGTACCAATGCTCGCTATCTACTGGGATCATCAGATGATGTCGTGTCCTTCCTAAGGAGACTAGCCAATGCATCCACGTGAGACACATAGTGTTGAAGTCGATAAAATGTCTCGCTCCTGCCAATTGCAATGCATATATGCAAAGTTCAAGAACCAGGTCTGGTTTTTGAAGGCAAGCATGGCGAGGCAACTTTAAAGGTCTGAATGTTGTTGTAACATCACTAGTTAGCCTAGAATACTTGAGGAAGTGAATTCGGTGATGGAATCAAACCTGAGCCTAACATTACCAGAGGCATCAAACCAATAACCAAAAAAGAGAGGGAGAGACGAGAAGGGAGAGCAGCAAACCATTGCAGTGACCTTTGTTGAAAGATTGAGGAAGTGAATTCTTAAAGCCTCGATTAATTTCTTCATTTCCGTTCTTTTGCATGTATCGTTGCTGATGTTTATATTTGGTGTAAAATGTGAAGAACTAATGGTAAAATAACAAAACGGAGTTTTTCTGTTAGGTTAGGTTTTCGTCTAAATTGAAGTGTTAGTATTTATTACAGACTAAAAATGGCCTTACCCTTTTGGAATGAGTAGACGCAAATAGTGATGGTGTTTATCCATTAAAGAAAACACTATTCCCCCGTGCATGCGTAAAGACTTGTGCAAGTATGCTTTCAACCTTTAGCGAGAGAGAGTTTTATCGAATATTATTTTATTAGTTATTTTTTAAATTTATTTTAAAATAAATTAATTAATGAATCACAAAAAAAAAATTATAAGAATATTTTTATAAAAAAATAATTAATAAAATATTACTAAATACTATAAAATTTCTCTTTGAAATAGCATGTTTTATGTGTGAATACGATATAAACTAAGATTGTCATATCTCAGGCTTTTAAATTTTTTTTTTTTTTGGATTTGAGGAAACCTCACCTCCCCGGAAAGCGCACTTTGTGGGCCCAGGTGAGGGAGTAAAACCCCGGCTGTCCCAGGCTCTTACAAGAGGTGCACGTCCTGACTCGAACTCAGGCTTTTAAATTGTTTCTGCCTCGTCCTCAAAGTTGCACATAGTGGTCTAAAACTTGTCTTTTTGTCATAAATATTTTTTAAAAAATATTGCAATCTGAAAAGCAAGTTTCAATTAAAAAACAATTATAAATCGATAATTTTTATAAGAATATATCAAAAATTATAAGAACAGTAAATCTAAAAAAAAAAATTTTACTTGAACAAATAAACTTAAAATTTAGATGTCCATATGATTTAAAATCATATGTACATCTAAAAACACATTCCATATCACAAAACATTTTACTTGAATAAATAAACTTAAAATCAAACAAAAAGTTTTTTTTAAAATGAGTCGTGATCAACCGTGAACATAATTCAAGGTAGAAACTATATTCATTGAGTTTTCATCTTAAAAACAAATCCAAAGACGTCAAAATTATAGTTATTGGTGACTGGAATTTAGCTATCCAAGAGCTTACTTTTATTTTTTGTAGATGACTTTATCTCTTATCTATAGACATCCAGGGATTGAAATGCAAAAAAATAAATTTAAAGACCAAATCCTAAAAATCCTAAAAACAAGGATATATATGAAAAAACTTAAACCTGAAGGACCAAACTTAAAGAATAAATTTCAAGTCCTGCTTGATGGGACTTCCTTAATTTTTTTTAAAAAAAAAACTGGTCAGCTAAGTGATTAAACCTTTTTATATTATTTCTTTAATTAATCCATTGACAGAAAAAAATAACTACTCACAGTACATCAAAAATTCTAGCAAGGGTTCCAAATAAATAAAAATAAATTTAAAACCCTTTTAAGGCCTTGTTTGTTTCTAGAAAAATCCCTTTTTAGAAACTATTTTTCTCACTTTTTTATGTTTGGTAAACTTATAGAAGGTTAGTCAAAGAAAAATAAATTATAGTCAAAGAAAAAGTTAAACCTTATTCCAGAAAAGTGTTTTTCTTTTCTTATCATTGGAAAACACTTTCCTTTCTTTACAAAAAAATCATCTCATACGAGTATGGTGTTGTTATTGCAAATCTCTCTCTCTCTCTCTCAAATCTCTTTACTGGAACAAAATCATCATAATTTCATCTCTTTTTATCTGTTATCTGCAACAATCTTCATTGAAGCTCATTGAATCCTCTCATTTCAGGTAACTATTTTCCTCAAATGTCTCTCTATTATCTACTTTATGTATTCTCTTCTTTGTTTGATTTTTTAGCTGTGATTGTGGCATAAATCTTATGATCTTGTTAATTTATTGTGTTTGTTTTTAGAAAAAAAACATAGAAATTAGTCGAAGAGGCACTTAAAGAAAACAAGTCTTCTTCCACCTTCAAAGCAAAATCTTTTATTAAGGTGACTACAAAAATTAATCAAAAGTTCAACGTGCAACGTGAAGTTAAGCTAGTGGACAATCATCTCAAAACTATGGAAAAAAATGGGAAACAATAACCAAACTTTAAAATAAAAATGGTTTTGGTTGGGATGATTGTTTGAAGATGATTACAGTTTTAAAAGATATATGTGAGTTATGATAAATAGTATACTCTTTGTAATTTTTATATTTACTTTTGTTTCCAAAACTTTATACAAGGAACTAAAAAATTCATATTCTAAACTTTATGAACAGACACATCCCAATCATGACAAGTATCTCAACAAAAAAACTTGATATGTATGAAGCAATGACAATTGTTGTTAGAAAAGACATGGCAATTGAAAATTATACCAAATCATATATTGATATCAACTTGAAAGAGAACACTAAAGTGCAATCTATTTCAATTGAAAATGAAAACGAATATGAAAAAACTTAAAAAAAAAGACATCTTTCTCTAATGCACAAAAAAGACAACATATGAAGAAAAATTAATGCTGAAAGATGATGATGTTGAAAAGTTTTTTAAAAAAGGTTGGAGATGTTGCGTTTGCAATTCAAAACTTAAGCAAAAATCAACTTGATATTAACAAGCTATATGCAGAAGTGATGAAAATTGAAAGTTTTGATGAGATCACTCATGATGATGCTTTTAATTACTTGATTCAAAATGAAATGTTGGAAAAGCATTTATGGTAAAAAAAAAAAATGTTAATTTGAGGAAAATTTGGGTTCAAAGTTTTGTGAACCAACACTACTATATGTCTGATTGCTAAAATAATTTTACTATGATGAGGAAGTTTATGTTTGTTATTTGACAAGTATGTTTATGTTAGTTATTTGATCTCAAAACTTAATATTTATGCATTACTATTTGATATAAGATATTTATATTTATTTTTTAATGTTTAATTGATATATATATTAAAGAATTTATTTTCTAAAAACTAAGTTTCCAAAAGGAAACACTTTCAAGCAGAAGAAATTGGTTTCAAAGGGCAAAAAATCATATTTACTGTCTGACGGCTGCTAAAAAGAAAAAGAAGTCCCGGCAATTAGGGGGGGGAAAAGGCAGGCAGAATGTAGAATATCTTGACTCTTGTACGTGTGGTCCTCGAAACCACAGGCCTCTCTAATTCCGCGTGACCCCACACGGTCCTCCTGTACTCCTTGTAGCCTTGAGTGAATTGGAATTTCGAACTCAAAGCGTAGATAGCCCTTTAACTATTTGGTTGAAGTATAAAGAGTCCTTGAATGAAGTACTCAGTATAATTAGTCCATGAACAAATTCGGGGATCTAAAATCTTTCAATTAACCGAAAACTAGATTTTCAGGGTTGCTTAAGGTGTGGTCCAGGTTATTTTTTTGGTTGGAAGAAATCAAAATAATATTTTTATTTATAAAATTTATTTTTAATATTAATTTATCAAAACGATTCGAAAACACTAAAAAAAATTAAATTTTAATAAAAAAACAGGTTTAACCTCAATTCCAACATGGAATTCTTCTACCACATGTTTATTTGCTTACTCCCAACTGGATGGAAAGTAATGACTCCTGTCAAATTTCTTGAAACCCGAGGGCATAACAACAACATAGTACCAATCTTATATTGAAACGCTCAGCGATGAAGAATCAAAACACAAAACATTTGTCTAATATGCAAGATAGCATTTGACCACAAATTTTAAGAACTTATTAAGAGTTTCCTGTGGAAAGGGATGATACTAAGCAAATAAAAATACAAACCGAGATAAGTAACTGAGATAAGTGTTCCTAAAGTAGTGATAGAATTAACCTCCTTACTCTCTAACATGGCAGAAACAATGAGATGAATCTAATAATGAATGGCAGGTAGACCAGAAAATTTTTAATATAATTAGGACACTCGGAGGTAAAGCAATGCAAAATAGGGTCTGCACCTGAATCTTTGGCTTAGGTTCTCTTGTTGGGTTCAAAGACATACTTGATTAATGACTCTTTGATTGGCAGCAACTCAGGGAACTCGTTCTTCAGCTTGGACGCATCCATCTCATTGTTGCTCCGGGGGGCAACTATCACCTTGGCTTGCTCCTCTAAGTCAAAGTTAACCCATGTAAAGTCCGGGTTAATGTAGTTCTTGTACATCTCCAAAATCTCATTATGGCTCACAACACCAGGGTTTGTGAAGTTCCATATGCCTCTCAAGTTCCTCTTTGCCATCTCAATTGAAATAGGTAGAAGTTCGTCCAGGATAGTCATGCTGTTTGGAATGTTCACCACCTTATTATAGCGAGAAATCTTTGTAATGAAGTTGCGTGGGTTGTTCAGGTCTGATGATATTGGCATTCTAACTCTGAGGGTGCACACATTGTCAAACTCTTTCAAAAGCTCTTCGACCTGGTTAAAATTTCAAAGAAAATACATGCAAGTTAGAAATATAATTTCAAAAGAGAGAGAGACAGACAGAGAGAGAGAATCTAAAAGAAAATAATCACCATGGCCTTAGTCTTTGAATAGTAAGAACCAATGAAATTGGGCTTGTCTTCCTCGGTGAAACCAATGCCAGAACCCTCTGGATGACCAGCATTATACTCAAATATGCAGCCTGTAGCAAAATTCATCATCAGGAGGTTGTGCTCTCTGCAAACATCTGCTAATGTCAGAGTTCCAGTAACATTGGTGCGTATAGTTTCTGTCTTATGGGATTCACACCAATCAACATTGGGCCTGCCAGTGACCCCAGCAGCATTAAAAACATGGGTAGGCTTAACATTCTGAATATCTGACAAAAGTGAGGATCGATCTTCCAAGCGCCCCTTTCCATATTCATAGGAAATTCCTTGTTTCTCACACAACTTCCCAAGCAAACCCCCAATCCACCCAGTCCTGCCATAGATCAGGAACTTAAGCGAAGGTTTTCGAGGAGAGCCAGAACCGCTTCCTTTTGAAACTGGAATCACCATCCGGGTCTGATTTGAATTATTTGAGACATAAGAAGCATCTTTCTCTTCAGACCCATCAAAATGTCTCCCACCAGGCATCATGAGCATTCTTGGATGAGGAAGCAGGGCTCCAGAGACATCACCCCACCAATCAGGATTTTGAGTGTACCACTCCATAGTCTTTCTCAACCCCTCCTGCCATGTAGTATGTTCTGACCATCCCAAATTATTCAGCTTCTGATCATCCAAAAAGTACCTCTGGTCATTGAACGGTCTGTTGTCTACAAACTTGATGCTCGTATCAGGGTCCCTTGAGAAAAGGTTGCAAATATCTTTGGCTACATCAATCACTCTCCTTTCCTTCTTTGTCCCAATATTGTAAACATGGCCTACCTCTCCCTTGTGAAGAATGACTTCAAAAGCCTCAGCAACATCTTCACAATACAAGTAACTTCTCACATTAGAACCATCACCATGGATGGGAAGATGCTTCCCTTGCATGGCTAAGAGAATAAACTTTGGAATTAATTTTTCAGGGAACTGATTGGGGCCATAAACATTGTTCCCACGAGTGGTTATCACAGGCAGCCCATATGACCTTCCATATGCCATAACAAGCATTTCTGCTCCAGCTTTGGTTGCAGAGTAGGGGTTGGTTGGGAGAAGTTGAGAGGCCTCATGATTTCCTACAACAGCGTCTTCATCAGTCTCCCCATATACTTCATCTGTGCTCACATGGATAAACCTCCTGATCTGACCAGTGACTTTGCAAGCTTCTAAAAGGACATGAGTTCCATATATGTTGTTCTTGGTGAACTCAAAGCTGTTACCAAAAGAGTTGTCCACATGGGTCTGGGCTGCAAAGTGCATAATTGTGTCAATCGACTCCGTGATCAGGAGGAAGTTGACAAGGTCTGCACTTCCAACATCACCCTTGACAAACTTAAAGTTAGGGGATGACTTGGAAGGGAGGAGATTTTTCAGGTTTGAACAATAGTCAAGCTTGTCAAGCACAACTATTTTATAATCAGGGTAGTTACGGATAAGCCGATTGCAAACATGGGACGCGATAAACCCAGCAGCTCCAGTAATGAGGATGTTCTTCGGAGTATAGGTAGCCATGCCAAAACAACTTCTAAAAAGATAGATCCTAGAACTGCAAGTTAAAAAATATAATAGTTTAGCCCAGAATTTATCTAGAAATGTAGATCTTGATCACCATATAAGACAAAGTAGAATGAATGCTATCAAATATGGGTCCACAGTTATATTTTTCGAGAGAAAAACAATAGCCAACCACCACAGCTCACATTAAGTAAAGAATAAACAGAGAGAGAATGAGAGAAATGGACAATAAATCCGAGTGCAATCTAGGGAGGACGTCCATCATCAATAAACCAAAGGAAAACTAAATCTCATTTTTCCCAGTTTTTCCTTTCAATATAATGAAGCATCAATACAGTTCAACTAAATCTAAAGCAGTGAAATTTCCATGTCATCAAGAAACTACCTATATACTTCAGTTATATATGCAATCAAAATCTCAAGAAAAGCAAACATTAATAACAGTTAGCAAACAAGAAAGCAAGATGACAACAAGATCACCAGCCAATCATCAGAACTCATATATAGTAAATAAGGCAACAATACATCGAAGATCCACAAAAAATGGCACGCAAATGAATGATTCCAAGGGGCAATTTCAACAAAACATGCATAAACCTGATATTTTACAATAGTTCTAAATTATATATTCTTAGTACAAAAGATCCAGATCCAACTAAGCAACAAATGTGGATCGTCCAAATCGAATAGCAAGCAACAGATAATACATAAAGGTTCCACCTTTATTACAGATCTAACAAACTGGAGAAAAACCAAGATCATAAAAAACGCGTAAGCAGCTTGAAAACAACAACAACTGATCAAGATCAAAACTTGCATAAATCAGGCTCCAATTTAGTAAAGGAAAAAAAAGCATTTCAAGACCAAAAAAAAAAAATAACTGTTAACAGAGAGAAGTGACAGGATAGACTTACAAATCTAAATCACGTGAAGATCAAGCAAATCCCAGGAAAAAAGAAATGGAAATTTAAGAGACAGGTAGATGAAATCGGGGCAGAAATGGTGTGACAGAGAAGGATGTTAGGGAGAGTTCATGTATATATAGTGTATGTCTGTTAGCTAGTATTTAAAAATTGAGACAATTAAGGACGACCATTTAATTTTTATTACATGACTAAAATACCCTTAATTGTCAAGTTATTGACTGACTAGTGTCACTGTTTAGAGTGGATGTTGAAGCATGTTTGGGTTGGTTGAATATTTAGGAGAGAGAAAAGAAAGGTAAATTACCACTATGGCCCCCTAAGTTTGAATATTTAACATGCATGACCTCTTCTAGAGCTTTTAAAACGGTGAAATTTCGGTTGAAAATGTGTGCTTGTTGTGAAATTAGTATATAATAAATATATTAAATTAGTGTAGAGTAAATATAATATACATTTTAAATGTTGTTTTTCTTAGAAGAAAATACATTAATCAATTAAAAAGTATAAATTTAAAAACTCAATTACATGTGCTTTTGAAATTGTTTTTAACTTTAAATTAAATTTTTTGATGTTTTTGGATCATTTTGATATTTGATGTCAAAATTAAATTTTAAAAAATATTATTTTAATATGTTTTTAAATAAAAAACATTTAAAAAATAATTTTTATCACACTTTTAAATATTTTTTTTATTTTTTTATTATAGGCCTTTAAGCTCTAACCATATTCTCAAACTTACGTGTAGGTTATATACTAGGGATAATTATTTTTTGTTTGGTTTTATTTTTATCAAAAAATAACCAAACCAAAAAAAATAAAAAATAAAAAATAAAAAATAAGAAATTGAAACTGAACCAAAACTGGTTTAAATCGACCGGTTTTGGTTTGGTTTGGTTTTTTAGGATAAAAACCGGTTTAAAGCAATTTAGCTCGGGTTTTTTTTGGTTTGACTCAGGGTTTTTTTCTGGTTTTTTTTTGTTTGAGTTCAATCCAGTTTGATTTTTTCAGTTTCAGGCTTATAAAACTAAATCGATCAATTTTTTTAAAATTTTTAATCTATTTAATCGATTTTTTTAATAATTTAATTTTTTCAATTATTTCTTTTTTAATTTTCTCAGTTTAATTAATTTTTTAGTTTTTTT
>Ga0325401_1004199_pt1 | contig 13514 bp, 11 predicted proteins | sample PopdelMetagenome_FD_205666 | JGI IMG/M metagenome (GOLD analysis project Ga0325401, IMG submission 205666) | Populus deltoides microbial communities from Bellville, Georgia, United States - Xylem-PdKOR-R2 | ecosystem: Host-associated > Plants > Phyllosphere > Stem > Wood/Secondary xylem | place...
CGCCCGGCCGCTGGATGCGGACGGCGTCGTAGGCGATGTTCCCCTCGTTGTGGCTGAGGTTGTCGGCCCCGATCGTGAGGGAGACGTCCGAGACGGCGATGCCGGGGTCGAGGTCCAGCGCCGCCTCCGCGCGGAAGACCATGCTGCGCGCGTCGAACCGGTAGGTCTGCGTCAGCACCCCCAGCCGCAGCGTGCGGCCGGCCTGGGCGAAGTCCAGCTCGCTTCGGTGCGAGAGCTCGAGCGAATCGCCGCGCCGCACGATGTCCCACCCCGTGATCGCGTCCTCGACGTCGACCGTCCGCTCCTCGCCCGCGTGGGTGAAGCGCACGTAGTTGCCCGTCAGCGTCAGGTTCTCGGCCGTGCGCCCGTCGTGGAAGCGCACGCCCACCGTCACGATCCCCCGGGGCAGGTCGCAGACGATGTCCATCAGGCTGTGGACGAAGCGGGCACGGGCCCCGTCATTCTCCACCTCCTCCAGCCGGGCATGCCCGGCGCGGCGGTAGATGAAGGGGCCGGCGCAGCAGGTGCGGAGGAAGGAGAAGGCGGCCTGCACCGCCTCGGGATGGGCGCGCCACACCGGCGGCAGGGAGAGGAACTCGAGTATCTTCGCGTTGTCGTCGGACCAGAACCAGCGATCCCCCGCCAGCGCCTCCTCGGTCTCGGCGAAGGCCTGCTCACCCCCGAAGCGGGGTCCTGCCGGCTGCATGAGGTGCCGCACGAGGAAGGCCGCGTAGGGGATGGGGTCCGTGGTGAGCAAGAATCGCGGTCTCCGGCCGGGGCGTGCGGGCTAGGCGTCGTTCCGGTTTAGCCCGCACGCGTGGGCCAGGAGAAGGGAGGGCGGCGACGCGCCGTTCCCTTCCGGCCCCGGACCGGACCCGCCCTTCCCCTTCCCCGCGCGGGGGAGGGCGCCTCAATCCTCCTCGGCGAAGGGGTTCTCCGTGCCGCGCAGGTTCATACGGACCGGCACGCCCGGCATGTCGAAGGCCTCGCGGAAGGAGTTCACGAGGTAGCGGCGGTAATCCTCGGGCATCTGCTCGGCGCGCGTGCCGAAGATCGCCAGCGTCGGCGGGCGGGCCTTGGGCATGGTGGCGTAGCGCAGCTTCAGCCGCTTGCCCGTCACCAGCGGCGGCGCGTGGCGCTCCAGCGCGTGCTCGAACCAGCGGTTCAGCGCGCCCGTCGCGATGCGGCGGTTCCAGGTCTCGTAGGCCTCGCGCACCGTCGGCATCAGCCGCTCCACCCCGTGCCCCGTGGCGGCGGAGAGGGGGACGACGAGGATGCCCTTCAACTGCGCGAGCGAGGCGGTCAGCACGTCCTCCAGCTTGCGGCGGGCCACGTTGCGGTCCTCCACCGCGTCCCACTTGTTGAAGGCGACGACGATGGCCCGCCCCTCCCGCTCCGCCAGCCGCGCGATCCGCAGGTCCTGCTCGTCCATGCCCTGCACGGCATCGACCACCAGCACCGCGATCTCGCACTCCTTCAGCGCGGCGATGGTGGCGGCGGTGGACATCTGCTCCAGCGCCTGGGTGATCTTCGCGCGGCGCCGCAGCCCCGCGGTGTCCACCAGCCGCACCGGTTTGCCCGTCTCGTCCGTCCACTGCACGGCGACCGAATCGCGGGTCAGGCCGGGCTCGGGGCCGGTGATCATCCGCTCCTCGCCCAGCAGGGCGTTCAGCAGGGTGGACTTGCCCGCGTTCGGCCGCCCGACGATCGCCAGGCGCAGCGGCCGGTCGGGGTCGTCGCTCTCGTCCTCCTCCGCCGGCTCGGGCGGCAGGGCGTCGCGGATTTCGTCGTGCAGCTCCCCCATGCCGTCCCCGTGCTCGCCGGAGACGAGGAGCGGGGCGCCGAGGCCGAGCTCGTAGGCCTCCAGCGCGTTGGCCGGGCCGTGCCGCCCCTCCGCCTTGTTGGCCAGCACCAGGACTGGCTTGCCCTGGCGCCGCAGCCACTGGGCGAAGGAACGGTCCGCATGGGTCAGCCCGGTGCGGACGTCCACGACGAAGAGGACGAGGTCGGCCGTCTTCAGCGCCGCCTCGGAGGAGGCGCGCATCCGGCCCGGGATGGTGTCGGGTGACGCCTCCTCCAGACCGGCGGTGTCCACCAGCAGCACGTCGCGCCCGCCGATGCGGGTCACGACCTCCTTGCGGTCGCGCGTCACGCCGGGCGTGTCGTCCACGATGGCGATGCGGCGGCCGGCGAGGCGGTTGAAGAGGGTGGACTTGCCCACGTTGGGGCGGCCCATCACGGCGATACGGGGGAGCATGGGGCGCAAGAGCACCCCGGGGGGCCGGGGGTCAAGCGCGCAGGCGGGAGGGCTCGCATGCGAAGGGGTTGCGTGGGCCGCCCGGGAGAGGGATGTCGGCCCGCTACCCGGGCGGCCCGGGCCGGCTAGGCCCCGCGCAGCGCCACCAGCGACCCGTCGTCGGTCACCATGTAGACCATCCCCGCCACCGCGATGGCCGGCAGGGTCACGCCGCCCGGCAGGCGGAGGCGGGCGGCGACCTTGCCGTCGGCGGGATCGACCAGCAGCGCCTCCCCGAGGGAGGAGGGCACGAGGATGCGCCCCCCCGCGACGAGAGGGGCCCCGAAGGTGGCGGGCTCGCTGCGGCGGTCGCGCGCGGGCCGCTCGTCGAGCGGGGTCACCCAGCGCGCGCGCCCGTCGGCGCGGCCCATGGCCGCGAGCTGGTTCTCGGAGGTGACGACGAAGATCCACTCCCCCGCCACGGCCGGGGAGCGGCCGCTGCCCACGTCGCGCTCCCACAGGCGCCGGCCGGAGCGCAGGTCCACCATCAGCGCGGTGTTGCCCTGGCCGACCGCGATCACGCGACCCTCGTGGATGACCGGCAGCCCGGCCACCCCCGCCAGCTCCGCCAGCCCCCCGCGCCGCGCGGCCTGGCCGCCGGAGGAGAGGCTCTCGGTCCAGACCACGCGCCCGTCGGCGGCCCGCAGAGCGGCGAGCTCGCCGGAGGGGAAACCGGCCACGACCGTCTCGCCCTCCACCGCCGGCGCCGGCAGGCCCAGCGGCACCGCGGAGACCGGGCTGGCGCGATAGGTCCAGAGGTTGCGCCCGTCCTCGGTGGAGAGGGCGAGAAGGTTGTTCTCCGTCGTCGGCACGAAGATGCGGCTTCCGGAGACGGTGATGCCGCCGCGCGTGGGCGCGGGGGTGGAGACGCGCCAGCGGATCCGACCGTCGGCGGGGTCGATCGCCATCACCTCGGCCATGCCGGTGGCGGCGTAGAGCGTGCCGTCCGCGAAGGCGAGGCCGGCGCCGACCGCGCCGACATCGTCCTTCTCGGGGGTCGTCTCGCGGGTCCAGCGGCGGGCGCCGGTGGCGGCGTCGAAGGCCGAGACGGTGCCGAAGGCATCCGCCGTATAGACCGTGCCGCCCGCCAGGACCGGCCCGGTGGTGATGCGGCGGCGATAGGAGGAGCCGGTGCCGATGGAGGCGCGCCAGGCCTCGCGCAGCCCCTCCCCCACCGAGGCGTGGCCGGGATCGTGGGCGAGGTTGCCGCCCGCCTGCGGCCACTCGGCCAGGGCGGTCGGGGCCGGCAGGGTCACGGGACGGTCGGCCAGGGCCGGATCCGCCGCCACCCGCCGCTCCGCCTGGATCACGGATTGCCGCTCCCCCGGCAGGGGCGTCTTGCTGGAGCCGAAGATGCTGTCGATCGTCTCGCAGCCCGGCAGGGCGAGGGCGGCCGCGGCGAGGAAGCCTCGCCGGGCCATGATGCGATAGGCGGGGGTCTTCATCGCGTCGCTGTTCCTCGTGTCGGGCCGGAGGGGTCGTTCAGGCTTGCGGGAGCTGGGCGAGCACGCGCGCCGCGCGGTCCCGCAGCGCCTGGGGGGCGGCGGTGTCGGCGGTCAGCCCCTGGAAGAGCCGCCGGGCCTCGGCCGCGTTCCCCTGGCGGAGGGCGACGAGGGCCTGCAACTCGCGCGCGGAGGCGCGCCAGGGGCTGGCATCGCCGGCCAGCGGCGCCACCCGGGCGGCCAGCGCCGAGGGGTCCTGGCTGTCCAGCCCGTGCAGCACCCAGTTCAGCGAGGCGAGGTCGCGGTAGAGCGGGTCGGCCCCCCGGTCGCCCGAGACGGCGTCCCACTCGGCCAGCGCGCCCGGCAGGTCCCCGGCCTCGGATTTCAGCGCGGCGGCGCGCAGGCGGGCCAGGGTGCGGTAGCCGTCGGGCGCCTTCGTCGCGATGTCGTCGAAGCGGGCGGCGGCGGCGGCGAGGTCGGCGCCCTGCCGCTCCGTCTCCCGGTGGACCACCAGGAAGGCATCGGCCACGGCGGCGGATTCCCGGCTCTGGTACCAGCGCCAGCCCTGCCAGCCGGCGACGCCGATCACGGCCACCAGCGCCGCGGCCGCCAGGGCCCCGCCGTAGCGCAGGCCGAGCCGCCGGACCCGCTCCGCGCGCTCGTCTTCCTTCAGCTCGTCGAAGATATCGGGCAAGCGCGTTCCTTCCCCCCGGGGTCTGGGCCATGCCCGGCCTGGGGAGCCAGAGTGGCGGGATCGGGGCGGGGGTATAGCGGGACCGTCACGGGGCGTTAAGCCCGAGGCGTGTTTCATGGCGCATGCGCGCCGTTACCCTGCCCGGAATGGGCCCCCTCCTGCTGCTGTTCCTGGCCCTGCCGGGCTGCGAGGCCGTGGTGCCGATCGCGGCCGCCAACGGGGTCTCCCTGATGCTGACCGGCCGGGCCGTGCCGGACCTCGTCTACTCCGGCCTCAGCGGGCGGGACTGCTCCGTCGCCTACCTCGACGCGGGGGAACGCTTCTGCCGTGCGGAACCCGTGGCGGTGGAACAGCCCCGCTGCACCCGCAGCCTGGGATCGGTGGATTGCTGGACCGGCCCCGTGCCAGGCAACCCGCCGCCGCGGGAGGTGGGACAGGCGGCACCGGGAGCGCCGGTGCAGCCCTGGCCGGAGCGGCTGCTGTGATACCCCTGTCCGGCCGTACAGGGACCTAGGCCCCCGCCCGCGTCTCCGCGAAGCGCACCGGCTCGCCTGAGGGCGCGCCGATCACCTCGTCCTCCCGCATCACGGCCCGGCCGCGGATCACGGTCATGGCCGGCCATCCCCGGCAGGCGGTGCCGATGAAGGGGCTCCAGCCGCAGGGGGAGACGAGCCATTCCGCCTCGATGGTGCGCGTCCGGCCCATGTCCACCACGGTGAAGTCGGCGTCGTAGCCGGCGGCCAGGCGGCCCTTGCCGATCGCGCCGTAGATGCGGGCGGGACCCGCGGCCATGAGGTCCACCAGCCGCGAGAGGGAGAGGCGCCCGGCCGAGACGTGGTCGAGCATGAGGGGCACGATGGTCTGCACCCCCGTCAGCCCGGCGGCGGTGGCGGGCCAGGGGCGCTGCTTGGCGGCCAGGGAGTGCGGCGCGTGGTCGCTGCCCACCGTGTCCACCGTGCCGTCGGCCACCGCGGCCCAGGCGGCGTCGTAGTGGCGGCGGTCGCGGATGGGCGGGTTCATCACGGCCAGGGGGCCGAGCGCGTCGTAGGCGTCCGGCGCCCACTGGGTCAGGTGGTTGAGCAGCACCTCCACCGAGCCGACGTCGCGGAAGTCCTTCATGTACTCCAGCTCCTCCGCGGTGGAGACGTGGAGGATGTGGGCGGGGCGGCCGGTCTTGCGGGCCAGCGCCATCAGCCGGCGCGTGCCGAGGAAGGCGGCCTCCACGTCGCGCCACTCCGCGTGCAGCCTGTGCGGCCCGCCATCGGCGAACAGGGGCTTGCGGGCCTGGAGGCGGTACTCGTCCTCGGAGTGGTAGGCGATGCGGCGGGTGCCGTTCCGCATCACCCGCTCCAGCGTCTCGTCGTCCTCGATCATCAGGTCGCCGGTGGAGGACCCCGCGAAGACCTTGATCGCGCAGACGTTCGGCTCGCGCTCCAGCGTGCCGAGCTCGCCCACGTTGCTGCGGGCGCCGCCCACGTACATGCCGACGTCGCAGTACGCCGTCTCCAGGATGTGCCCGCGCTTCCAGTCCAACTGCTCCGCCGAGGTGATGGAGGGCTGGGTGTTGGGCATGTCGAACACCGCCGCCAGGCCGCCGAGCACGGCGCCCTTCGTGCCCGTGCCCATGGTCTCCACCGCGGGGTCGCCGGGGTCGCGCAGGTGGACGTGCGGGTCGATCAGCCCGGGCAGCACGTGCAGCCCCGCGCAGTCGATCACCTCGGCCGCCTCGTCGGTGCGGAGGTCGCCGATCGTGGCGATGCGGCCGCCCCGCACAGCCACGTCGGCGCGCGCCTCGCCCCAGGGCAGGACGAGCGTGCCGCCGCGCAGGATCAGGTCGTAATGGGCCATGGACGCTCGGGCTCCTCGTGCGGCGGATGGGGCTGGATAGCCCAAGGGCGGCGCCAGGGGCAGGGGCGCGGATCACGTCCGGGCGCGCCGCGCCAACCCCTGCATCGCGGGGCGCCGGCTCGCGTTCCATCCGTCCCCTTGCCCGAACTGGATACCGGCCTTGCGTCGTTTTTCCCTCTGGGCCGCCGCCCTCCTGCTCCTGCCGGTCCTGTTGCTGGCCGGCCTCCTCCTCGCCCTCCCCCGGATCGAGCTCGGCGCCTTCGCCGCCGGGCGCCTCTCCTCCGCCCTCGGCCGGGAGGTGACGGTGGGGTCGGCCCGCCTCGCCCCCGGCCGCTGGACCCGCGTGGAGCTGACGGACGTGCGCCTCGGCAACCTGCCGGGCGAGGCGGAGCCGATGCTGGAGATCGCCCGGGCCGTCGCCGAGGTCGAGACGCGCTCCCTCCTCGGCGACGTCCTCGCCATCCGCGGCGCGGGCGTCGAGGGCGCGCGCCTGCGCCTCGGGCGGGATGGATCGGGGCGCGGCAACTGGGTCTTCGGGGAGCCCGCGCCAGAGGGGGTGCCGGAGGGAGCACCGGAGGGGGCATCCACCGGCGAGCCCGGCCTCACCCGCGCCAACTTCCCCTCCCTGCGGGACCTGGCCCTCGCCGGCAGCGAGGTGACCTACCGCACCGGCAGCGGCAAGCTCCTGCGCGTGCGGATCGACCGCGGCCGCGTCGCCGCCCCCGCCGAGGACGCCCGCGCCCGGCTGGAGCTGGAGGGCGCCTACAACGACGCGCCCGTCACGCTCGGCGCCGATCTCGGCACGCTGATCGAGTTGCGGGACACGTCGAAGCCCTACCCGGCGGTGCTCGACTTCGCCTCCGGCGATACCCGCCTGCGCTTCGAGGGCGGCTTCACCCGCCCGCTCGACGTGGACGGCGCCGACGGGCGGCTGGTGCTGGACGCGCCCGCCCTCACCGACATCCTCCGCATCGCGGGCGCGGAGGGGGAGGCGCGCCCCGCCCTCGCCCTGGACGGCCACCTGACGCGGGAGGGCGACCTCTGGGTGCTGGAGCGCGCCACCGGGCGGCTGGGACGGGCCGAGATCACCGAGGCCATGCTGCGCCTGAAGGAGGGCGCGCGGGGTCAGGAGGACGAGGTGGAGACGGACCTCGCCTTCGCCCGGCTGGACCTGGACTCCCTGCTCGGCGCCGGCGGCGAATCCGGCGGCGAATCTGGCGGCGACGCCGACGTGGCCCTCGCGCCCGACCGCGACCCCGGCGTGCGCCTCAAGGCCCGGCTGGCGGCGCGCGAGGTCGTCTATGCCGGGTACCAGGCCTCCGCCGCACGCGCCGAGGCGGAGCTCCTGCCCGGCCGCATCGCCGTGCCGAGCCTCGCCTTCACCTATCTCGGCGGCCGCTTCGAGGGCAACGCGACGGTCGAGGCCGCGGAGGAGGGCCCGCGCGGCACCCTCTCGGCCGATGCGCGCGTCAGCGGCCTCGGGCTGGACCGGCTGAAGCGCACCCTCGGCCTCGGCAGCCTTCCCCTCTCGGGCGAGATCGCCGGCGCCGCCTCCATCCGCGCCGAGGGCGAGACGCTGAACGCCGCCGCCCGCGCCGCCCGCGCCTCCGCCGTGATCCGCATGGAAGGCGGGAGCGTCTCGCGGGAGGCGATCGAGCTTCTCTCGACAGACATCGCCGGCCTGTTCCGCTCCTCCGACGCGCGCACGAACGTCGCCTGCCTCCTCGCGGTGGTGGACGTGCGGGGCGGGGTGGGCACCGTCTCGCCGCTGCGGCTCCGCACGGGGGAGGGCACCATCGCCGGCGCCGGCCGATTCGACCTCGGGCGCGAGACGGTGGACCTGACCATCGCCTCCGAGGCGCGGACGACGGGGGCGCTGGCGCTGGACGTGCCCATCCGCGTGCGCGGCTCCTTCTCGGACCCCTCCATCGGCCCCGGCGGCTGGCCCAGAAGCGGGCCGCCCTCCCTCCGCGCCGGCATCTCCCGCCTCATCCCCTCCCTCCAGCCCGCCGCGCGCGGCAGCCCCTGCCTGGACCGCTAGAGGCCGAGCATCCCCGCCAGCGCCCCGAAATCCCCGGCGACCGCGTCCCACTCCTCGGCCGGGGCGAGGTCCGTCCCCTGCCCCGGCCCGTGCTCGGTCGGGCGGGGCACGAAGGCCGTCCGCAGGCCGCAGCGCCGGGCGGCGGCGAGGTCGCCGTTATGGGCGGCGACGAGTGCGATCTCCTCCGGCCGCATCGCCAGCACCTCGGCCGTGCGGAGATAGGCCTCCGGCGAGGGCTTGTAGGCGCGGGAGACCTCGGCCCCGAGGATGGCGTCCCACGGCAGCCCCGCGCGCTTCGCCATGTCGGCCATCAGCACGATGTTGCCGTTCGAGAGCGGCGCGAGGAGATAGCCCGCCCGCAGCCGGGTGAGCCCTGCCACGACGTCCGGCCAGGGGTCCAGCCGGTGCCAGGCGAGGTTCAACGCCGCCAGCTCCTCCTCCGGGATCGCGGCGGGGTCGAGACCGAAATCGGGGAGGATCGCCTCCAGGTTCTCCCGGTGCAGCACGTCCAGCCGGGTATAGGGCCGGCGACCGGCGCGGATCTCCTCCATCGCCGGCTGGTAGCGCCGGCGCCAGGCATCGGCGAAGGCGGCGGGATCGGCCACCGCGCCGTGGCGGGTCAGGAAGGGCGCGGCCTCCCGCGCCACGCCGCCGCGCCAGTCCACCACCGTGCCGAAGACATCGAAGACAAGGGCGTGCACGCCGTCCAGGGCCATGGGGGTCTCCTCCGTTCCTTCCTCCCATGCTCGCGCCGGAACGGGCCGGCGTCGAGGGAAGTGCAGGGGGCCGCGGCTTCTGGCAGGATGGGCGGATGATGCCGCGCGGCCGCCTCGTCTCCCCGCCCCAGCGCCGGGCCGCCGCCCCGCCGGCCAAGGCCCCGCCCGCGCGCCACGCGACCGTGCCGAGCCCCGCCGCCCCGCACCGCGTGCCGGTGGACGAGGCGCCGCCCGGCCGCCTGCACGCCGCCTACGTGGTGCTCGGCCTCTTCTTCTCCTCCGGCGCCATGTTCGACCTCGACGGCGCGGGCACGCAGGGCGACCTCGGCAGCGTCAACCCGCTGAGCACGGTGGCGCAGCTCATGATCCTGCTCGGCGGGCTGGCGCTGGGCTGGCGGCACCGCTGGCGGTGCCTGGCGATCCTGCCGCGCTGCTGGCCTCTGCTGCTCTTCCTCGCGGTGGTCGCGCTCTCCACCCTCTGGTCGGATCAGCCCTCTTCCACCTTCCGGCGCTCGATCAGCGCCTTCGGCTTCGGCCTCTTCATCGTCACCACCTACGCCACCTTCCCCGCCACGCGCTTCATGCGGCTGGTGCTGCTGACGATGACGGGCACGGCCATCGCGGGGCTGGTGGAGGCGGTGGTGCGGCCGCAGGTCGGCTTCGACCTCGGCGACTACACGAACGCCATCCGCGGACTCTACTACCAGAAGAACGCGCAGGGCATGGCGCTGCTCGCGGCCGTGCTCGCCCTCGGCTACCTCGTGCTGGACCGCGGGCGCATCCTGAAGCGGGAGGTGGCCCTCCTCCTCTTCCTCATGGTGGTGCTGGTGGCCACGCGCTCCACCACCTCGCTACTCCTCACCATCGTGGGGATCGGGCTGATCGGAACGATCTTCTTCTTCGAGCGCGGCGGCGGCTGGCGGCTGGTGGCGCTCACCGTGCCGGCGGTGGCCGTGGCGCTGATCCTGCCGCTGCCCTTCGTGCTCGGCGTGGCGGACCTCTTCGACCTCATCGGCAAGGACGCCTCTCTCACCGGCCGCACCTTCATCTGGGCGGAGGCCTGGAAGGCGATCCAGCAGAAGCCCTTCCTCGGCTACGGCTACGCCGCCTTCTGGGTGCAGGACACGGACCGCGTACGCGCCATCCAGCGCGTGGTGAACTGGAACGTGCCCACCGCCCACAGCGGCTACCGGGAGGTGATGCTCCAGCTCGGCTGGCTCGGCATCGCCGTGCTGCTGACGATGCTCTCCTGCACCCTCTTCCGCGTGATCCGGACGATCCGCCGGGGGCCGCGCTACGTCGCGCTGTGGACGCTGGTATTCCTGCTGCTGCAGGCGATCCTCAGCAACAACGAATCCTCCCTCCTGCTGCTGGACCTGAACCTCGTCATCTGGATGTTCGTGACCTTCACCCTGGCCAACCCGGTGGCCTCGCGGGCGAGCCGCCCGGTCATGCCGGGGCGGGTCGTGAGCCTGCCATGGGCGCCGGGCGCGGCACGGCAGGGCGCGTCCTAGGCAGGTTCGCGCGGGCTGCCCGTTCGGCGGCCCGGCGTGATCATCGCTCCTAGCGAAGCGACGAGGGCGGGGTCCAGAGGCCTCCAGGCTCCTGGCGGGAGAGGTCCGGAGAGGGGGGAGCCCTCTCAGGGGCCAACGCAACCAGCCTCACCCCCACGGCCCCCGCCGGCGCGCCGCCGGCGCCGCCCCCCACGGCCCCGGCCGCGCCGCCGCGGGCCCACCGCCCCCGGGCATTCCCCCGGCCAGTTCCATCAGCGCGCGCACGCGGTTCTCCGTGCTCGGGTGGGTGGAGAAGAGGTTGTCCATCCGCGCCCCGGAAAGCGGGTTGACGATGAAGAGGTGGGCGGTGCCGGGATTGGCCTCGGCGGCGGGGTTGGGGATGGCGCGGCGGCCGGATTCCAGCCGTTGCAGGGCGTTGGCCAGCCCGCGCGGGTGGCCCGCGATCTCGGCGCCCACCCGGTCCGCCTCGTACTCGCGGGAGCGGCTGACGGCCATCTGCACCACCATGGCCGCGAGCGGCGCGACGATCACGGCGAGGAGGATGCCGATGCCGCCCATCGGGTTGTTCCGGTCCCGCTGCCCGAACAGTCCGCCGAACTGCGCCAGCATCCCGATGGACCCGGCGAGCCCGGCCGTGAGGGTCATCAGCAGCGTGTCGCGGTTGCGGATATGCGCGAGCTCGTGCGCCACCACCCCGGCCACCTCCTCCTCCGGCATCAGCTTCAGCAGCCCCGTGGTGACGGCGACGGCCGAGCGCTCCGGGGAGCGGCCGGTGGCGAAGGCGTTCGGCTGGTCCTCCTGCAGGAGGTAGAGGGCGGGCATCGGCAGCCCGGCGCGGGCGGCGAGGCCGGCGACCATCCGGTGCAGGCCCGGGTGGTCGGCGGGCCCGATCGGCCGGGCGTTGTGCATCCGCAGCACCATCCGGTCCGAGTTCCACCAGGTGAAGGCGTTCATCCCCACCCCGAAGAGGAAAGCGATCACCATCCCCTGCCGCCCCCCCAGCAGGAGGCCGACCCCCGCGAAGAGGGCGACCATGCCCGCCATCAGCACCGCGGTGCGCCCGTAACCCGACACGATCCCGTTCCTCCGTCGTCCCGCCGCCCCGACCCCTGTTCTCCGGGGCCGGTCCGATCCCATCTGGACGCCATGTCCAGCACCGACGAGACCAAGTCCCCGCCCACCCCTCCGGTTTCGCCGGGATCGCCGCCGCCGAAGCCGGCCGCGCCCCCCGTTCCCGAGATCGGCGGCCCCACCGGCCCCGAACCCACGCGCTACGGCGACTGGGAGCGCAAGGGCCGCGTCAGCGACTTCTAGGGAGTCCACCGGGGGCGGGGCGGCGCCCCCCGCCCTCGACATCCGCCCGGTCGCGGGGAAGGATCGCTCCGAAGAACAGAACGGAGGAACCCCATGAACCCCGACCGGCGCGCCCTGCTCGGCGCCGCGGCCCTCGCGCCCTTCCTGGCCCCCCTCCTGTCGGTGGCCCTGCCCGGCCGCCGCACCGCTGCCCGCGCCCAGGAGCCCGCCCTGCCCCCCATCCTCTTCGTCCACGGCAACGGTGACCATTCGGCGCTGTGGATGGCCACGATCTGGCGCTTCGAGAGCAACGGCTGGCCGCGGGACCGCCTGCACGCCCTCGACTTCACGGACCCCCTCGCGCGCGACGACGACGCGGTGGCCCAGCCCCTCCGCTCCTCCTCCGACGACGCGCGGCGCGAACTGGCCGAGGCGATCAAGGCCCTGCGCGCCCGCACGGGCGCCGCGCGCGTGGCCCTCGTCGGCAACTCCCGGGGCGGCTACCCCATCCGCAACCACGTCCAGGGCGGCGGCGGGGCGGAGGTCTCGCACGCCATCACCTGCGGCACGCCGAACAACGGCATCTACGACTGGGACGGCAACCGGAACCGCGAGTTCAACGCCCGGTCCGACCTGCTGCGCCGCCTGAACGGCGGCGAGAGCCAGGTGGTGCCCGGCACCGCCTTCCTCACCCTCCGCTCCGACGGCAACGACCTCTACGCCCAGCCCGACGGCCGCTACGCCGGCCGCCCCGGCGTGCCCACCGGCGTCGGCCCCGAGAGCCCGGAGCTTCGCGGCGCGACCAACCTCGTCCTTCCGGGCGTGGATCACCGCGAGACCGCCTATTCCGCCCGCGCCTTCCGCGAGATCTTCCGCTTCGTCGCCGGCCGCGAGCCCGAACGGCTGGACGTGGTGGCGGAGGAGCGCGCGGTGCTCAACGGCCGCGTCACCGGCACCCCCGGCGGCGTGCAGACCAACCGCCCCGTGGAGGGTGCCGCCGTGGAGGTGTTCCGCCTGCGTCCCGGCACCGCCGAGCGCCTGGGCGGCCCCATCCACGCGCGGACGACCGGCGCGGACGGCCTCTGGGGGCCCCTGACGGTCGGCCCGGACTGGCCCCTCGAATTCGTCGTGGCCGCGCCCGGCCACCCCATCACCCACGCCTACCGCAACCCCTTCCCCCGCTCCTCCGACGTGGTAAACCTGCGCCCCGCCAACCCGCCCGCCGCCGCGGACCGCGAGGCCGCCGCGCTCGTGCGCTTCAACCGCCCCCGCGGCTACTTCGGCCTGCCGCGGGACGTGGTGCTGCTCGACGGGCGCGAACCCGCCGACCTCCCCCGCGGCGTCGCGGCCGGCGCCACGGCCACCGCCCGCCTGCCGGCGGACCGCGTGGGCACGCCGGTCACGGGGGTGTTCAACGAGGAACGCATCGTCGCCCGCGCCTGGCCGCTGGCGGAGAACCGGATCACGGTGGCGGAACTCACCTTCTGAAGGGGCCTTTCCGTCCCGGGCCGGCGCTCCACGCCGCCAGGGGGAGGAAGCAGGCATTCACTCTCCCTGGCCCCCCTCCATCATCTTTTTCTGTCCATTGGAGAGGTCGTGGGGCTGGTGCGCCTGAGGTCCGCGACCTCAGGCGACGACACGATCAGGAAGGGCGGGGCGTAAGGCAGCCC
>Ga0325401_1004201_pt1 | contig 13512 bp, 6 predicted proteins | sample PopdelMetagenome_FD_205666 | JGI IMG/M metagenome (GOLD analysis project Ga0325401, IMG submission 205666) | Populus deltoides microbial communities from Bellville, Georgia, United States - Xylem-PdKOR-R2 | ecosystem: Host-associated > Plants > Phyllosphere > Stem > Wood/Secondary xylem | place...
ATTATTGAACAACATGCTTTTTTTCCATTCTAGCTTGTACTTCTTAAGCAAGTTGATTGTTTGATCCACTTCTTGCTTCAAATACTTCTCTCTAATATCATGGTAGGATGGAGGCTTGAAACCTGCCCCATGCTTTGCAACCAATTCAAGTGCCTTAAAAAACTCAGGGTTTTTTACACAATTAAATGGAATGACACTAGTGTAGAAAAACCTTGCAATTTATCGACATGCTTATTCTCTAATATTCTTTTTTAGCAATTGATTTAGGGTTGTTTGTATACTTCCACTTCCACTAGTTGCTCTCTTTTCTTTGTCCTTGGAGCTAATTTCTTTTATTTCATCATCATCATCATTTCCAATATATTGTTGAGCCTTTCTTTTCTTTTCAGTTGCTTCTAGATTTTTCACCAAAACACCCAAAATCATCTGTTTAACATTTTCTATTACTTGCTGACATGGCTCAACATCCTTACGAGTGCAAGCCAAATGTTGTTTGAAACGAAAAATACCTCCACTGATAATTTTTTGACAATACTTGCACTGAACTTTTCAAGAATTCTTATCAATATATATACCATGTTGTCATCCCACATCAAGCCTATTACCAGAAGAATTTTTTCTAGATGTCATAAGTTCAACAATTCAAGAATCAACTCAAATCAGCCATGTAATCAATCTAAACATTTTATGATTGTAATTAATTTTTTGTTAAAAAAGAAGTACCATAATACATGTGTTAGAAAAATAATGCAGCCAGTAATGGGAACATTTGTAAAGTTAAAACAAATAAACTTTAAATCACAGAGAATCTACATTTTTATCCATATACAGCTTGTTCCATAATTTCCAAAACCATTTGAATTCAAAGACAATTATGAAAATTGTAGTGACAATTTAGAAGACTATAATCATGACCAGTAATATAAATCCCCTAAGCAAAGTGCATCTAGATATTAAACATCCCATATAAGCTATCTCAATGAATTAAAGTTTGTTGCACCACTAAAATCTGGGCAAGAAAAAGAAGATATCTTCTCCAGTCAACAAGCTCAACTATAAACAAATATAATTTAACACTCAAACTATAGTTTAAGTAGTAAACTATCCACTAAGCCAACTAGCCATTAACTACAAATCCAATTCCATCAATCACAGCTTATTCACAGAGAAGAACCAGAGTGCATAATATAAGCAGTAACTAAAGATGTGGAGAACACCACCTCTGATGCAGAACATCTGATTCAACCTATCAAGTTAAACATAGCCCCCTCTATTGAACAAAACAAATCTAGCAATATTCTATAGATTCACGTATAATTAGGCAGTTGAATTAAGAGAGAACCATTATCCATCAATATTCTATAGATTCACAGATAATTCAATCTTCAGTACCATGACATTATAAATGGAACAACTGATTGTGAAGAGAAAGTCGTTGATGATGGAAAAAAAAGGAGACCATTGTTGATGAAGGCTGAAGATTAAGTTGTTGTTAACGACTGAAGAGGAGAGCGGTGTTGATGAAGAGTGAAGAGTTTGAACTCTAAAGACTAAAGAGCGTTGCCGCTGTTGATGAAGAGGAAGTCGTGAGCCATTGATGATGGAGGAAAAAGGAGAGCGTTGCAGACTGAAGAGCGTTGTCGCCTGCTGTTGTTGATGAAGATTGAAGAGGAAGCCATGAGGCGTGAGGCCGTGAGTTGTTAATAGAGAAAGAGATTAGGGATTTAACTTATGTTCTTTGTGTGTGTGTGTGTGTGTGTGTGTGTGTCAGCTAATACAAAGATGAAAGAACGCGATTTATACAATAGCCAATAGTCGCTGGACAGCTAAAGCCTAGAGGAAACAGTAACTGTAGTTTATGTTATTTGTTGAAATCATTAAAACGGTCCTCAAATCGGGTTTTACGTGATTTTACTCAATTTTAACGATTTCATCTGATATCACTCATTTTCGAGTTTTTAGAACGATTTCACACGTTAAGCATATATTGACTAGTCAAATCGCACAATTTTACTAGTTAAATCGTGATTTTATCAGTCTTGGCCTAATCCATATGGTTGCTCAGTTCAATCTCAACACTTACTATGTTTTAAGATTTAATTTTGTTCATTGCCTTATCATCTTCTTAAATTAATCCAGATGCTCTTCTCTTTCTTATACCGTTCATTTTATAACCTAGTTTGAACTATAATTATAAGTTATATGGTTTCTAGCTCACCTTGTGCTCACCATGCTGGCTTTGTCACAAAATGCAGATAATACCCTTGACCGTGTCTAGCTTAATCGAGGCAAATACATACACCTTGCATGCCAAATGTTGTTGCCTAATGCAAATTACCAAATAGAAAACTGTCTATGATTAGTAGTAATTGTTGATGATAATGTGAAAAAATCTCAAGATGGAAAGTAAATAAACTTGTTTGACATTGTCATAGACTATGGAAGGATCAGCAAAATCAATTACTACAGTTATTTTTTTATCGCATGGCAAGATATCACAATTTTTCCATCGACCAACGTTTTGTTTTATGGTCATGTTAAATAAGAGAATAATTAATTCGTTTAATCACTTGTTTTTTGCCCCCGCGATGTTACGAAGCAGGTCTCAAGATTAATAGTTCTATTGTAATTAAAATAAATATAAAATAAGAAATTTGTTGATATTAAATGTAAATTTTAGAAGTTAGCAATAACACATTACAGCATCTACTAGCCTGTTTTTTATTTTTTTTTCCAATAAATTTTTTTAAATATGCAAGCTTTTTCAATGTATTTTTTTATATAAAAAAATTATAAATATAAATCAAAAAGTTTATACAAGCATTTAATTAAATAAATCGATAATAATCTGTATAAAAAATCATTAACGATAATTAAAAATAAAACTGAAAAAATAAGAGACAATTATAAATAAAGATATTTGATTTGACAATATAATATATTTACCTGGTTATGCTCATTGAATTTGTTTATTAAAATTAATTTTTTATTTAATCAAACAATAATAGAAATAGACAAAAGAGAAAAAATAATTATGCAATACTGTACATATTTGAAATGCTATCTAAAAAAAATTTCATTTATATATAAAAAGATTTAGATGAGTCAAAATAATATCTTTAAAAATTAAATAATATACAGAATAATCTTTAAAAATAAACCTCTATTAAAAAAGACTAAATAAGCAAACTAAAAAAATCATAGAGGGGGATAATAACTTAAACATAAATTAAAAAGTTATTTAAAAAATACATATTAAAAAATGTATCAATTATAATAAAAACCAAAAGCATAAAAAAGTAGAAATTAAGGGAGGATATTAATCGGCACATAAATTAAAAAAAAGTTGTTAAAAATATTAAAAAAATGTTTCAATTATAACAAAAACCAAAACCAGAAAAAAAAAAAGAGCAACGGTAATTCAAGTGTCATAAACACATTTTAGAGAAATAAGAAAAGAAAACGACTTGGGTTATAACCTCGATCGGGTTTAATAAATTGATTTTATTTTAATTAGACAATAAAAAAAGATAATGATAGAAACAAATAGCCTTTTCTTAAGAAAAAGATCTCGATAACTTAAAAAACAAACCTTTAAAAGTACAAAACTGGTTAAAAAAAGGCCCGAGTCAAGTCGAGATAGCATGAAGAACATGTAACTTAGGTAATAAGAGGCGAATAAACCTGGGTTGACCCATAAAATTCATAGGTCAGGTTATGAAATCAAAATAACCCGATAGAAAAGAAATTGAAGAAAATCACGAAGTCAATCTTTTTTTAACAAAAAATTATAATGTTGAATGATGAAATTAAAAAGAAAATAAGACAAAAAAGGATATTAGCCCGCGTTAACTTTTCAAACTCATAATACAGGTCATTAGATCAGAAGCATTGTGAATGGAAAAACTGCAAAGCTCAATCCTTAACAAATAAAACATAGAAATATTTGATTGGAGGGTTAATTCCAAAAGAAAATTAACTTTAACAAAAGGAAAAAAAAAATCAAAAGAATAGGAATTAAATTAGAAAAAATAATACACCATAAACTTTGATTGAATGTGTTGTTCTACAATTAATACATAAATAAAACCTAAAGGGTGTGAATTAGGTGTTCCACTAATATTAACAAATAATACAATTCAATTCAATTAAACATAATAACCAACAATATAATTAAAATGTTTAAAATAAATAGGTAAGGAAAAGAAATTGCAAACTCGGTTTTTAACGTGGTTCTATAAACTTACATCCACACTTTAAGCACAAAATTGTACTTGAGCATTGTATTATTTACTAATCCGAGCCAACGATTGCAATGTCTTTGATGAATCATCACCAAGCTTCTTGAATAAATACTTTATTCAAGGTTTTTCCACCTTGATGATGTACCTCACAAATGGCTAAGAGTTTTTCACCTAAATTCTTGAAGGTTTATAATTTTTTGATTTGTAACAATACTCTCTCAAAAAGTAGATAACAAAATTGAATCTATAATCTTTATAACGCACTTAGTAGTACTTAGTGAGTGTAAGAATTTGTACTTTTATGCTAAAATATGAAGGTTCATTTAGCACAACTTTAAAGCATGCACAACTTTAGAGCATTTTAGGATTGATAATTTTTAATTGGTTTTTCTTTTGGAATAGCTTCTATATCATGTATGTTCAAAATCCTCTTTTATTTTTTCAAGAATGAGAGCTATTTATATATTTACAAAAGAAACTAGTCACTAATAACTAAAACAGTCGACTGGTTCATATTGTTCAAACCAATCAGTCGATTGGATCCTACAAATTCTCAAGTGCTTATCCTTGATGAACAAGTGGTCGACTGGTTTACTTGGTATAGCCAAACAGTTGACCATTTCATGCAGAATATTAGTTTTGATAATTTTAAACTTAGTGAATCTTGAGCTGACTAATCTAGATTTTATCAAATTATATATTAATCCTGTAATGCATGTAATGTGAAGTATATAAGTTCATTTTAATTGTGCTATCAAGTAAGATATAAAAAATTATACATTTAGCACTAAAATAAATACTTAAAAACTAAGTCTTCACTTACTTTGCATCTTAGACTTGTTGATTGATTCTTCATTCAATTCTCCATGCTTATTAATATGATCTTCATATAAACCTGTGTAAACTTATTTTCAAATAAGAATATCATTTATCTATTGTTCATTTAATTGTTATCATCAAAATATATAAAAACATTAATATGTGACCCAAAAATTAACAGAATAATGAAATTAAAAACAAATAAAACTTAACAAAAAAATAAAGGAAAAAAATAGAAATAAAAAGAATAAGGATGGAATTAGAAAACATAATGCATGACAAATTATAATTAAATGACTAAATTGAAAACAAACAAAATTTTTATAAAAGGGTCAAGAACAACAATTAGAAATCAAAAAAATAAGGATTTAAATTGAAATACTACAAATAAAAAGGACAAACTTGTACTCTTTTTTTTTGGGGTGGAAAAAAAAAAAAGAAAAAAAAAAACCAACCACCAAGAACAAATCATCACTCCTCCATCTACATGTGCTGGAAAAGGATGAACAGTCGGATGCTGTTTGAAGGGTGCAAATAGCTTTCACTTTGAAGGGTGCAAATAGCTTTCACTCATTGGCGTGCGTGTGTGTTTGTCACTTGCTAATAACTTCTTTTTTATTATTATTTTATATTACTAAAAGATAAAAATGAAATGCCTACAGAAGCTTTAATTTTTTTATTACTAGGGAATTTAAATCTTTTTATTGTTCATAGAAAACATAACGATGATAAAATCCTTGAAACAAAGTTTAAATTTTTTGTTGCCAAAAAATTATTTCAGTGTTCTCATTGTTTAAACAAAATATAAAAAGACCCCATGATCCCTTTGAATTTTAAAATGATACTTGTGTCCTTATGAAAAGTCTATAATACATTAGCCATCGGAACCTCGGCCGAGCCGCTTCCAACGACAACTACCTCAATTGTAACGGCCAGTGACTTCTCCAAAGGAAACTTTCAAGAAAGCTCCGCGTTTGGAAACTTTTTCTCCGAAATTTTCCATCTTTTTGCAAGTACTCCCTCAGGTACTATCTCTCTCATAACTATTTTATTTAACGCAAAAAAGTTTCTCTTTTTGTTTCCTTTTCCGAGATATTATATTAGTATTTTTTTTTCAAGTAAAAACAAGTAGGCTTAGGGTCTCAATATTTTTTAGGGACTCTTGTGTTTCATTTTGGCTTGATTGCTATTTGATAAAAGGATCTGGTGTTTAGGTGAGTTATTAAGTTTGAACTGTTTTGAATATGAATTATCCGCTTGTTTGATTGTGTTTTAATTTTAAGAATAGAATGCATGAATTGAAATGAGAGATTAATAGATCGAAACTTTTTTCATAATGTAACTTATTTTTATTTTGATTGATTTGAACTTGAAATTCTTTTTTGAATGAGATAAATAGAGAATAAGAATTGATTTTGTGCCTTATTTTTCGCTGTGGTTATTGATTTTGAGAAGATGAAGAGTGGCCGATAACTGGATATGCATATCTGTTCTTTGTAGATTTTCTTTTGTCTAGCTTTTGTTTTGTATTCCTTTTTAAGGTCTATATGCTGTGTAGGTATTTTGTTTGGTTGATGGGGTTGTAATTTGTTTTTCGGGGCATTTGGTATGAGTTTTTCTTGACTTTCTGCTAGGAATGACATGGAGGCTGAAAGAAAGATCTTTGTTGGAGATATGGTTCTCTCTCCTGTTATCTTGTTGAGTTGTTTCATTCTTTTCTTAAGAAGCTCCTGTGATGAAGCTTTGCAATTTATCTTGTTGAAGTTTGAGTCCTAATTGCTATACATTGATTGTAGATCTTGTGTTTGATGTGGTTTGTGGTTGATTTTGTGTGTTTTCTTTTGATGTTGTGTGCAATAAGATTAATGATTTTTCTTTTCCAAACTTGTAACATATAACAAGCAAACCTTTAAAACTTACACCAGACAAGGCCTGCAAAATCACAAGACCAATCTCTTACCTAGAGACTCTAAATCAACCATTTCAAAATTAGCAATGTAATGACCTCTCCTTCTTTCTCAACAGATCTTATTCCTGTCTTTCGTTTCCAACATATCTGTTGTTCTTTTCAGGCTCAAGAGCAATGAACTGGGTTCAACGTAAGATCTACCTCTATAATGTCACTTTTGGACTTTTCATGTTGGATTGGTGGGAGCGTTGTCTTTTCAGTATCCTCTTTTATTTTATTGGATCAGATAGATCCTTATTATTTCATCTTTCTGTCTTCATTTATTTTGAATATTGAATTCGATTTTGTGAGTTCCTAAACTTTGGCAGATATTCTGGTGATCGTGTTGATGTGGTTCATTTTCTACAATGGATCGCGATACGTCACTGACTTTTGCAAGAGGTATGTAGCATCAATACTCTCACTATCTTTGAGCTAGAATTGATAGAAGTTGCACCTTTTGATCTTGGAATTCTTTCAGATTTTACCGTTTCAAAACTCAATCAATCCCTGCATATCTAAATTGATTTTTCTTTAAAGATTCAATAAACAAAAATCCGAATCCAGCTGATTTAATATCATATTAGGGGCAATCACTAGTTTGTAGCCCCCATGGTTGAATGTAGAACAAGAAAAATCTCAGTGTCTTGAATCACAATGGAGAGCTACAAGAACGAAAAAGATGAAAAAAATAAAGAGAAATGGAGGCAGACTGCCTATCATTGGAATCTTCAAGTTTAGTTGCATCTTGGGAGGGAGGGGGTTATCTGGTAGCAATAGATACTATACTTACCCTTTGTGCTCTGGTTATTAGGCCTGCTTGAAGTATTCATAGACTGGATTTAATAGAATCCCTTGCTAGATTGGAGAAAGATTATTATACTTCCCAGTTGGTTAAGGAAAGGGGCACTGGAATACGCTCATTGAACCTTCAAGATCTTTACCAATTAAGATTTATGTTTCAAATGGAACTGGAAGTTCCAGACTTTGCATCTGGACCTTCCATTGGGTTTCTTTCTTCCTGGCCTTTATTCCCATTCTGTCAAATCCAGGGATATTAAAACTATGCCCAAGTATGATTAGCTGTCACCTGGGAAGTTAGGGCTATAGTTCAGGCTAGGGGTGAGCAAAAAACCCGATAAACCGATTAAACCGGAAAAAAATAACCAAAAAAACCAAACAAAAAAAAACCGATTAAACCGATTATAATATTTAGAAAAACTTCCAGTTCTGTTCGGTTTGGTTTCGGTTTTGTAATGTTGAAACCGATAAACCCGAACCGAACCGAACCGGTTCATATTAAAAGAAAAGGTACTATAAATGAAAAAAAAATGCTTTATATTCTAACCTAAACCCAGTAACCCTAGCAGCCGCCCCCTCCCTTTAAAGACGAACACGCCACCTTCCAGTCTTTATTTTTTAATTTGTATCTCCACTTTTCAGATCTAGCATCTTAGCAACACTCCCAAACCTTAGCACTCAACAGTAGTCCATCTAAGCGCTCTTTTTCAGTTCTTTACAATAAGATTTCTTTCTCTGTTATTTTGTAATTGTGGATGAGGTTTATCGGTTGTTTTTTGTCCGTACCTTGAGAATGCTTCAAAAACAGCAAGATTATCTTTTTCGTTTATGCTCATTAAATATTCCTGGGGTGTGTGGCTACCACCTCACTGCCCTGCATGTGGGCATAGAAAAGGGAAAGCACTACTTGTGCAAGTCATGGCCGGGGTTGTCATCCTTACCAAGGAGACAACTGTTCAAGCAACAACCATATAAAGCTTTATCAGCCTCAGCTACCAAGGCTGCAGGTATATCTGCAACTTTTGCAGTGAATTATACTAAAAGCCTATTCAAATGGTTAATTTCTTGTAAATATCTTGGTTGTTTTTGGAGATGGTGTTGTGATTAAGTACATATTTTAATGACATTGCATTGCTTATCTTGGTTTTGGTTTTTTCGGGTTTTTGACATAAAAAACCGAACCGAACCGAAACCTGTCGGTTGGAATCGGTTTCGGTTTTTTTTTTGTTTTTTTTCAAAATTTCGGTTTGGTTGTTTTTATAGATAAAAACCGAACCGAACCGAAAATGACCACCCCTAGTTCAGGCAATCTTTCTGGTCCAGTATCCATTCATGTCAAGAATTTGTTGACTTGGGCTCCAAATCCCAAAAGACAAGTCTTTTCTATTATTCAATTGTCTTTGAATTTTTAGGTCCCACCCCTTTAGTGAGTAAGTTGATATGCACAAAGATCATTGCCTTGTTTGTATATAGTGCTAATCATGGTGCATGAGTGAACAAATTATCGTTCTTACTTCTTTCTTTCAAAGCTTGAATGAGTTGGCATGTGGGAATAACGAAAGAGACTTCCAGATATTTATAACCTACTTCCAATCTTCTACTTTGATTTGTAAATAATCTTGTGCTATTGTTTGGTTAATTCTTCTGTATTCCTTTGTGCCATAGAATGAAGACATTCTGGAGATGTGTTTTGGGCTGATGTTATCTCCCTTGAATAATTGGGGAATATAATGTTACTATTCATTCAAAATATTCAAGCAGAAATGCTGCTTCTTGTCCCTAAATTAATTATTTTTTCTCAGAAAAAGAAAATTACAGTCTAATTGCTTTCATGATTTCAGGCATCTTGGGTGAATCCCAGATATGAAATGTAGCAGTAATGTGAATGATCGCAAGGGAAATGGCAATGTGGAATATATGAATGATATAGTGGCATGTCTCCCTTGATATACTATGACTTTATTCTGTACCATCCTTGTAATGATTATGAACCATGGTCTTAAATTTGGCAAGGATTCAAGAATGTATTCTTTCTTGTAGTGATTGTGAAACTTGTCCGACCAATTGCAATTAATGGAATTTTGCATTTCATGTAGCATAACAGACTAAATCTTCCTCTTTTTTTATGTTGGTTCCGCTTTGAACCTTAAAAGAAAAAGGTTGCCGTGTGCGAAAATGAATGTTGGTGCGAGCCTCTACTTCAACTGCGAGCCTCTGCTGCTTTATATTTTGTCATTTTATTTTTTATCAATATTTTTATTATTTTTATTATATTATTAAATTAACTAAATTTATTAAATTTATTAATTGTAGTTGAAGATTTATTGTTGCTTCTCCGTGAATATCAACAGACCACACACATTATTAAAGTAATGATTCAAAAAGCAAATCAAATAAAATATTATGAAGTAAGCATCTCATAATTCAAAAAATATATATTTTTAAAAAGTTAAATTTAATAAAGAATAACAAATAAAAAATCTGAGATAATTCTGATTATTTTTAAAATTAGTAAAATATCCTATAGAAAACAAATAAAAAATAATAAAGTTCAATTTTCAATTAAATAAATGCTAAAAAATAAAACTAAAAAAACATAGGTTTTGAAAAAGAAAAAAAAAAACCCAAACAAACCTGAGAAAATCTTCTAAACTTAGGTTAATATTCCAAGCTCGCAACATGTTAAATTTAAAGATGAAAGATGAAACCGGAAAAAAATATTAATTTTAAAAAATTATCAAAGTAAATAACAATAGAAAAAAAACATAAGGACTGAATTTGATAAGAAAAAAATTAAATGATTTCCAGGTCGATAGGTCGTGGCCTGTCAGATCTTAGTTCGATAGTTATTTGCGTTTAATTTGTGGTGTGGAAAATCCTGACCCACCTTTAAATACCTACCGATCCTTAGGGTTTGGTTATAGAGTTTGGTTTTGGGTTTAGAGTTTGAGGTTTTAGGTTTTAGGATTTAGAGTTTTGGGTTTTGGGTTGGGGTTGAGTTATGTAAACCCCAGGAAAAAATAATATATATTATTTTATTTTATTTTTTACAAGGGTTTACAAGTATGGTTTGGGTTTGGATTTGGGGTTTGGGGTTTCGAGTTACAAGTTTCGAGTTCTAGTTTCGGGGTTCGGGGCTCTCGATTGTGGGTTTTAGGGTTTGAGGTTTAGGGTTTCGGGATTCGAGTTTCGAGTTCGGGTTTGGAATTTAGGGTTTGGGTTTTAGGGTTTTGGGTTTCGGGTTTTGGGTTTTGGGTTTTAGGTTGTGAGTTTTAGGGTTTAGGGTTTGAGATTTGAGGTTTGGGGTTTAGGTTTCGGTTTTGCGGTTTGGGGTTTGGGTTTTAGGGTTTAGGGTTTGAGGCTTCAAGTTTTAGGGTTTTGGGTTTTGGGGTTCGAGGTTCGAGGTTTGGGTTTCTAGTATCGGGGTTGTGGGTTTTAGGGTTTGAGATTTGGGGTTCAAGATTCAGGTTTTGAGTTCCGGTTTGGAATTTAGGGTTTGAGTTTTTAGTTTATGGTTTTAGGATTTCGAGTTTAGTGGTTAGGGTTTAGTGTTTCAGGGTTTCAGGTTCGGGTTTAGGGTTTTGTGTTGTGGGTTTTAGGATTTAGGGTTTAGGGGTGCATTTCTAGAGAGAGAGGTTAGAGAGAAAAGATAAGGAAGGGTGGTGATTTGACAGCCATATCACTGGCGTCCACCGTTGGATCAGACCAAGATTTGGGTATATTGTGTACCTCACTATTGTCTTCATTATGACCGGAGGGATCATCCATATCTGTCGCCGTTTGAGAAATCTAATTGTTTGAAGGTTTCTGGAAACCCCCCCTCAGACTTGTCAGCGTTGCCGACCGATTTCTCCTTCTTCTACCGTTGGATCAACACAAATTTTGGGTATGTTGTGCGTCCCTATAGTTCCTACATCCTGACCAGAGCAATCCTTCATATTTGACTCCACTAGAGAAATCTTACCATTTGAAGATTTCTGGAAAAAACCACTCTCAGAAGAGTCAGAGCTGTCAGCCTATTTATCCTTGTCTACTGTTGGATCAATATGCATTTTTGATATGTGATAAGTATGGTTATATTACACATTCTGAACGGTGGAGATGAGATGAAACCTTTTCAGCAAAGTGTTATGCACGTTCAATAGTGGCTCGTCAATCTCAGGTCAGGTTTGGTCTAACTCTGATCTAGGGAGATCAAACCGTTAACTTGAGCTAATATTTGGATATGTGCTGCATAAGATGTGTTTTTGCCTTTGTATCGTTGGGATTTGTTATTGTTTGAATTGTTGGTGAGTAATTGTTGTTTGAAGCTTTACCCAAAATTTGTCATGGCTTCCAATCCGAAAACCCAAACACCCAAAGCCAACACCACCCTCTTAACCACTAAACATCCCACAAACCAACACCAAAACACCCAAAACACAACCTCCCTAACCTCTACCCGACCCACGCCCCCTCGGGTTTTTGGGCCGATAAGATAAGAGTTACCGAATCTAACACTCAATGCACTCTTGACCCTATTCCTCGTAAGCCGATTGGCTCTCGTTTCAAAATGACTAAGGGATTATGGGGGAAGTCTTCTGCAGTGTGGCATCATTGCCTAGTAGGTTTTTTTTCCTTGTTTTAAGCTTCCTTATTCTGCTATGAATTCAATTGATCACAGGATATGGAAGAGGTTTGGCCTTGAGGATGTGACATCCTTGGCCAATGGATTTACAATGTTTCGTTTCAAAACAGAAGATGACCTACAAAAGGTCATTGAAAATGGTCCTTGGATGTTTGGTGGGAAAGCTATTATTCTTGAGAAATGGCATTCTGGGTTTGTCTTCGACATGAACAATCCATTTTGTAAGATTTTCGCAGCTGTTTTTTTTACGAGAAATGACTCCCACATGCTTCAGAATGATAAAGTTTAATGACATTACTTACCTCATTGTCAGGAATGCATCTTCAAAATATTTGATCAGGACAATATTCGAATATGTAAGGGTCATTCCAATAAAATTTCTTCACTTCGTTCAAAAACTTACTTTTATCTTTAGTACTCTAGTGAGTTGGCAAATCTCCTGTAGCAAGAAAATTGATATTTTTAGCAAACCAAGGCATTGAATTAAGAGAAAGCAAGGATTCATAAGGAAAGTAATCGTTGATTGGTGTGATGTCGGATGTTGAATCTGTTGTCACTCTTGACAAAAGATCCGCATAAACATTTTCGGTGTCTTTTTCATCCGTGATTTCTTCCTGAGAATAAATCATTTGCAAATCTTCAGATTCATCCAACTCAATTTTACTCAAAGTAGATTCAAGTTGATCATAAACTAATTCTTCAATAGAATCTACTTCTTGTAAATCGTTATCATCTCCAGGTTGTTTGCAAATGTTGAAAATATTCATCTCCAATGTCATGTTCCCAAATGATAGCTTCATCAGTCCATTCCTACAATTAATCAATGCATTAGAAGTTGTAAGAAACGAACGTCCTAAAATAACAGGAAATGAATTACATGTTTCAACAGGTTGTGTGTCCAGGACAATAAAATCGACAGGATAAATGAATTTATCGACTTGTACTTACACATCTTCAACTATTCCTCTAGGCACTTTTACAGATCTATCAGCAAGTAAAAGAGTCACAGAAGTTGGTTTTAACTCACCTAGATTGAGACTTTGAAAAACTGAATATGGAAGTAAATTCACACT
>Ga0325401_1004207_pt1 | contig 13508 bp, 6 predicted proteins | sample PopdelMetagenome_FD_205666 | JGI IMG/M metagenome (GOLD analysis project Ga0325401, IMG submission 205666) | Populus deltoides microbial communities from Bellville, Georgia, United States - Xylem-PdKOR-R2 | ecosystem: Host-associated > Plants > Phyllosphere > Stem > Wood/Secondary xylem | place...
GAATATTTCAAGAAGTGTAATAATAGACCTTGTTATGAATGTTTACTAAGATGCGTCTCAAGAGTCAATACTCATTACTCTGCCATCTTAATAACAGTTTTGCAAATAGTTTATGAAAAAGAAAACATAGTTAGTGATTTATTTTATTTTTTTAATATTAACTACTACCCTTTCCCCCCAACCAAAATGAGACATTGTCCTCAATGTCCTAAGGTAGAAAGATAGAGTATAGAAGACATCACCTGAAACAACGAACACTGACAAACCTGAAACACACTTAAAAAAATATAAAAAATAACAAAACAAAATAATAAGATATTAATAAAACCAAAAGACACTAGGTTTCACAAACAAAGGCTCAAATCCAATCTAAGCTTTTTACGGCTTTCCTCAATTGACCAATGTATGCGACTCATGGAGGGATCAATGATAGGGATGAAAGATTGTAGTTGGTCAATCAATTGTTCAGCAGTAGCAGGAGACATTATGATTTGTCGTGCCGAAGATGTTAGAAATTCCTGTTCCACAGCTTGATCAAGAAAAGACAACAATTTATCATAAAAACCATTAACATTTAACAAACCTATAGGTTTATGGTGAATGTGCAGTTGGACCCAAAAGGAAATATGAAAGATATCTTCCAATGTGCCCAGACCACCTGGTAAGGCAATGAAGGCGTTAGCATGTTTAAACATTGTATTCAATCATTCAGACATTATGGAGACCTGTAGTTCCTCTCCAATTGTTTTTCCAAGGAGGTCCTCTTTTGCTAAAGCTTTGGTGACGACCCCCAAAACTTGACTGCCTCCTAAAAATGCAGCTATTGACACACCCCCCATTAACCCAAGACTGCCTCCTCCATATACTAAATGAATCTTTCTCTCAGCTAATACCTGACCAAGATGATTTGCTGATTCTAAAAACTCTTTTTCTTTCCCAGGACTAGATCCACCGAAAACATAAATATTTCTTATTTGATGACTCAAGGAACCTGTCATTTCTACACACTTCGATATCTGTTGAATGTGTGGGTTGAGTAGAAATAAAGGGAAGGAAGAGAAGATTTTAGAGATGAGAAATTGAAAATGCAATCATACCACCTATATGTAGGCCAGCTGGAGCCTCTCTCTCTTTATTATTTTTTTATTATTATTCTTTTTTATTTTTTTATTTTTTTATTTTTTAAATATGTATGTACAAGCAGTTGTGATTGTGGCTCACATCTTCCCTTGGTTTTACGTCCAAGAATGGTTTAAACGCCCTCTATGGGTCGGGGATATGCTTCCCATCCAGTTTTCTTAAAAATTGACAAACAGGGTCTTTTTTAGTCAGATTCCCAAGACTATGTCGAGCATGTTCTTTATGGAATTGTGGCCATATATATGGACAACTCATCATCCATTTCATTAGGAAAAAATCTAGTATTTCATAATAGAAGTAAGCATATTGACACAAAATTTCATTACTTACAAGATTGCATTACAAATAAGGAAGTTGAAGTCAAGTTTATAAAGACACAAGACCAAGTCACAGATATATTCACAAAGCCACTCAAATATAATGTTTTTATCAAAATGAGAGATGTGTTGGGAGTTATGAAGAAATCAAGTTTAAGGAAGGATGTTGAAAGTAAACCATATTTTAGATTCTGAAAAATTCAAAAACAGTCGACCGATTTAGTCGATAGAATACAATTCTTGTTCATATTAGGATTTTCTTATATTAGTTTAATTCATTGATTATCTATGATTTTATGCCTATAATAAGGCTTGTAATTCAGCATTATTAATAAGTACAAAAGAGAGAGAATAACTAAGAGACCTTAGAGAGAAACACTTGATAAAACTATACAATCCTCTCAATCTTCTTCTTATTCTTGAGTTCTTGACCTTGTATTTTTGTGTTGATCTTATATAACACCTGTCTTCCTTACAACAGTTAACACCAATGATCAATTTCAATTTTCTTAAGATTTTATATTTTTTGTGATACGCATACATGCCTTGTGTTGCAACCTAAATTTCAACCCTATTTTTGAAAACATTTTGAGAAAAACAAAAAAAAACCTAAAAAATATGTTATTGATGTATTTGCTTCATTTTCAGCGTCTCTTTCAAAGAATTTAAAATTAAAGAAAAAGAAAAAGAAAACGAAAAAATGCATTTTTATTTTTATTGATTTAATTGTGGAAGGGAGATGATCAAATTGAAAATTGAAAACCCTTTTACTAAGCAACCCATTTTTTAATTAAATGGTCTTCAATCAATTCTTTTAATCCAAGTGTCCATTTTTCTTTGCTTTATCTTCAAGTTATTAAATGAATTGTTGAGATTCATTTTTAAAATTCAATGGTGGATCTTAGTTTGCTTTGCCTTCAAGCAAAAAAAAATTATTTACCTATAAATATGTGGTTACACCACAAACAAAGGGGAAGGAGAAAATTTAGGGAAACCAAAAAAATATCAAAAAAGTATTCATGCATACTCTCCTCACACCCACACATCATAAAACAAACCTAGCCCCCAATAAACCTAAGCGGAGTAGGCACAACAAAAAAAAACTAAATTGCCATCCTCACCCATAGTCTCTCTCTTGTCCACCAAATGACACAAGAAAAAACCATCAAACATCCACCACACCCTCTTCAACTTGTAACAGTCATTCAATCTCAAACAGAACCATACCCATGACCTTCATTCCCTCTTCCACCCATGACATCTTTAAAAACCCCTAATGTCATGCACCCACATGCGACAAAATGATAACTCCACTAGGGAAGGTATTGTTTCTGACATGTATTAGACTAAGTTTTGTGTATTTGATGTCATTTATTTGTTTTGATGTGTTTAAATTGTTGCATTTGACTTATTTTATTTTATTTACATTTTAGCATATTCTATCATGTCCATACATGTATGTTTTCATGCATCATTATTTTATTTGAGATATGTTGCTCTAGGTTGCACACTTGGAAACTTTAGGTTAGGTAGGGGAGTGACGACTTACCTTATAACTTTCAATCAGGGTTTAAGTTTGTGAAACCATCCAACTCTTTGTTAAGTGCTTAAAATGGTAGGGATTGGTAAACATGCCATCTTATTATCTATTGAGCCCTCATATTATCTTCACGAGGGTGATCACTAGGATAACAAAAGACCCTTTTTCAAAGACTAAGTAATAAACCTATCCTCTGTCTTACGTAAAAAGATTAGAACCTACCTTTAGGATGTATGCTCCCTACATATTTGTTTTACATCAAGGCACGCCCTTCTTGAAACATCTTGAATTAGGGATTTAAGGGTGACACAATAGCTGTCTCTTAGGAAATTTATGTTGTAGAGTTTGGGCAATAATCAAAATTCTTGTTTACCATACAAGTGTTACGACCAGGTGTCACTTCTTAAAGGGCAAGTTCACCATATAAAAACATGCTCATACATTTGACATGCATGTATCCTTACATGTATATATACTCGACCAGGTTGAAATATAGGTCCCCTACCTAAGGTCTACTACATTTAACTGGAGTAAAAGATGGAAAATGAAAAAAAGGCTTAGATAGAGGCTCATTATCAAAAGGAAATTGAGAACATCAAAGGTGAAGTAGCTAGACTCACAAATCAACTCGAACAAACATTGAGTTTCAAGAATGGAAAGGGAACATCTACATAGTCTCTCGTGGAAGCATCATCAGCCTATATCCCTCACACATCTCAGAACTTAGGGGCAGACTCAGTAACCAGGCAGTATTTTTCCATTTCCCTCCATCTAGCCAACTCAAGCTCAAGTCACCGTGGATCCAACAACATAAGATCTTCTGATGATAGGTCTACCAGTCCCATAAACCATGATAAATGGGTTGCTTTAGAAGAAAGGTTGAGAGTAGTTGAAGGAAATAATCTAACTGACCTTGTATTAGCAGCTGAAGTTTGTTTAGTTCCAAACATTGTGGTGCCAAAGAAGTTGAGTGCTGGACTTTATCAAGTATACCGAACTAGAATGCCCGAACACCTATCTCTAGTATTACTACAACAATATGGCTAAAGTATTTATAATGATAAGATGCTGATCTATTTTTTCCAAGATAGTCTCATAGGATCCGCCTTGAGCTGGTACATGAGACTAGACAATACCAAGATCAAGACATTACAGACACCTTCTTGAAGCATTATAAATTTAACTTGGAAACTGCTCCTAACATAACATAACCAACCTGATGGCCATGAAGAAGGGAAACTAAAAGTCTATGAGAGCATATGCACAAAGATGGTGAGATAAGACAACACATGTCTAACCTCCACTGATAGAGATATAAATGGTGATGTTGTTCGCCAACACCTTCCAATCCCTTTATTATGAGCATTTGATGGGAAGCTCAGCTTGAAATTTCTATGAAGCTGTGAGGATTGCCAAAGGAATTGAACAAGTTATAAAAAAAAAATTAGACATCCTACCATGGATTCCAAAACAATTACAAGAGATGAATCAGAAGATTGCTTTTAGATGGGAAACCTTAGTTGTGTGGTCCAATCAGGTCTCGTTGTAGCATCAACTGCTCAAATATCTTTATTAAAGATTAGCATGCATTTGCCACTCAAGTTTGTCTACTAGCATCTATTAGACTCTGGACTTGTTTCCCCGACTCCATCAAATCCCATTTAACCAATATTCCCTAGGTGGTATGATCCAGACAAGAGATATGAAATATCATGGTGGGGTCTTGGGCCATTCGATTAAAAATTGCAAAAATTTCAAGTATCAAGTTCGGAAGATGGTGAGCAAGAGACAAGTTGAGTTTGTGAAGGATGGTGTCATCGACAATATTATTACTAGATCATCACGAACATAACAAATATTGATAAGCAATGACAAGACATAAATGTTTACTGGAGAATTAGGGTGTTGTGTTGTCAATGATTTTATTATGGAATTTTTCTATTTAGCACTTTTGTTTTGGGATCACACCTCATCTTTTTAATGAAATATGTCTTTTTCTTACCTCTTTATTGTTATAAAATCAAGGTATGTTTAACATTTTATTTTGACAAAATATTTTTGATCACACTACAACATTCAAAATCAAGGCTAGTCAATCCTAAAAGATTAAAAGTGTTTTGATTTCAAAAATGACTCGATGTTTGTTAAAATGACATGATAAACAATGTGGGGTGACCAAACAAATTTTAAGCTCACATACAAAATTGAACCACACATCATAGAGCTAAGTTTTAGCAGTATGCATAATGACATATATTAGATTTGGTAATTATAGACTCACGAATCGTGATTCTTTATAAGTCCAAATCATTACATTAGATGATGTTAAAATTTATTAGTTTTAGTCGACCTTACTTGAAATGAGAAAAGGTCATCTTTGTTTATGCCCTTCACTATTCTTAAAATATATATCCCTTGCAAATCCTAATTTAAGCTTAATGGAATCTTTCTTTAAAAAAAACATTGATATGGATCACACCTTATATTGGTGGCAAGTGAGGATTTTTATTTTTTGGTTGGAAAGATGAAGACAATGTTAGAATCAATGGTAAAAGAGAATGCTAAGAATAGAAGCCCAATGATTGAGAAAGGACTAAAAGTAAAAAAGCCCTAAATGTAGGGGCATCCAAGAAAACTTTGAGGAAGGTTGTGGGAAAGCCAAAAGCAGACCACACTTAAAGGCAAGTCAAGGTTAAAAGTTGGAAAATGCCTATCAAGTTTAGGAGGGGCAAAAAGTTTTTTTAATTGAGAAAAGGCATAGAAAATGCCAAAAGTCGATGCCGAGGGCAAGTTAAAAAAAGAAAGAAAGAAAAAGATATTGAACTATATGCATGTCTTTTGGTATCTATGATAAAGCTTCTAGTGTCTTCATATTATTGGTTATCCATTAAAAAAAATGTCAGATTTGCATTATAGCCTCTATTAATAGAATATTGATCTTTTAGGTGAACACAGAATAAGTGGCATAGTTATATGTCTTTATTTTACAAAGATAGTGAAATAAAAAAAAAGAAATAACAAGGCTAATGATTGACAAAAATCCCTGACTTCTTCTTTGAATTGAAATTTGAGATAAAGAAGTATTAAGAGATCACTGATGGGCAATGAGTTTTGGTATTCTCTTTAAATTTGAGATTAATAATGAAAGGAGTGGCATGGTTATATGCCAATGTTTGATCTTGATTGATAAAATTGAAAGTTTTTTACTAATAAAAAAAAAATCTTGTTAAGAGTGAGTTTCTTGTCCGGTTTTAAGAAACAAGAATAATTGATGAAATATATGGCATGGTTTGTCATTTCTTCTATAGCAAGAAAAAATAAGTTAATGAATAGTTGATGGTGATCTCAAGTCTTTGAAATCCTTAAACACCTTTTGAGCCTATAAATTTCATTTTCTTTCATAACCATGAGTCAAAGCTTGCAACACGCTTTTAAAAACTCTTTTTTAATCAAGTAAGCAATATGAACCGATAAATGGCGCTCTCAAAACTTGAAGAGCTTTTCCATAAAGGTCGCGGCTTCACGAACTAAGCTACTAGTTATTATGCATGCTGATAAAGTAAGTGCTGAAAATGAGATAAATTTTCAATGGAACCTTTAGTTTTTGCTCAAACCTTCTACTATTGAAATCCACAGAAGGTCACCTCGTCACGTACCATCAAATGACATACCCAAAATCAAAGATTAAATTGACACAAAAAACTATAGGAAAACTATTTTAATCTTATAATGGGTCAAATTTTATTTTCAAAATACAAGACAATCAAAAGATTGCATGTGTTGAGTGGTGTGTGTTAGGTCTTTGACCAAAGAAGCTTGATTTTCAAAAATTAATAACTTTCTTATTTCATTTCAATAATTAGACTTTAACAGACATGATCTTTAAAATGTGTGAGTTGATTCTAAAACAAGAGAAAAATCTCAAACAAAAAAAAATCATGGATCGAGTTTGCAAAATCCTTGATGAAAATGACATCGACGCTTCTTGATCATCCTTGAATAGTTAAGCAGTCAGGGGCAATACAGCGGACCCTGGAAAGGAAAAAAAATAATATTCAGATTAGCCAGCGGGAAAATTCAAGTGATAAATCAGTGAAATCCATCAAAGCTTTGGCAATGGCAAATGCCTCTTGATAATAGAAAAAAGAATGAGTATAATCAGATCAACCAAGATCAATGTTTCACAAGGAAAGTTTATAATTTAATGAACTCCAACAATAGTTGAGAGTAATGATACACTAAGGGGCATCTTCATGTATGAAATCTTGGTTTACCTTCTAAAATATGGTTATGACACCTAAAAGATATGATCGCATGGGTGCATTTAGATAAATACATGCCACCAAGACTGACTATAGGACAATATGCTTTAAAGCCCATTGATTTAAGTTACATCTCACTATATGAATGTGGGTGATAAAAGGGATTGATGATGACAATACATTTCTTTTCATAATCTGGTTAGACAGGTTAAGAGGAATTCATTGAGAAGAACATTGAGCATACAATGATGAGCCTTTGTTACTTGTCTAAATGACAGTTCTATAAAAGTTGATGATAACATATGCTTGAAAAGTATGGATCAACTGAAGGTAACTTCGTGGCTGATTGACAATCTAAGATGAGGTCAGCACTAAAAAAACCTTCTGATGATTGTAGTCAGGATGCACACAGCTGATCATATAGCAATTATTGGGAGAATCCAAGAGTTAATGATTTGTTAAACTTCTTTATGATGAATCAAACAACACCACACTTGGAGGCATGATCAGACTTGATAAATAATGAGAGAAGTAATCATCACGGACAGCCTTGGATAGATACTGCACTTACATTTAAGTGGAGGACTAGCATACGGTAAACTCGAATGAGCCGGTGAATTAGAAAAACTAAAAAGGTTTTGGATAGCAAACAAAGACACCTTATGATGATGGAGCATCAAAGATTGGGGGGGCTATATTTCAAACTAGGTAATGATGAATGCATGTTATGTAACCCCAAAGCATTGCATAAATATTTTAGAATTTTTTTTCAGAAAAAAAAATCCTCGATGAAATCAAGTAAGATTTTGATGAATTTGAGTTGGCAAAGAAAGACTCTTTGAGCTATGATAGCATGGAAATATCAGGTTAACCCTGTAATCAGGAAGCACTAAGTTCAAACCCCGCGATCAGAAAATATCAATTCAACCCTGCCATCAGGAAGGATAGGTCGACCCTTTAGTTAGAAAGCACCAAGTTTTCCAACTTCATGATTAGGAAATTTCAGGTCAACCCTACAATCAGGAAACACCAAAAAATTCAACCCTCCTATCAGGAAGAAAAGTGAGAAGAAGCTTACTATTAGGAATTTCTCAAGAAAAGAAGAAGAACAACCCTGTCATCACGAAGAATCTTCAGGAAGCAAATAATTTTCAAACCCCGTGATAGGGAACATACATTTTGATTCTGTTAAAGGGACCGCCATATGAGATCTCAGGTTGACCGAGTTAAAGACAAAGACCAAGGTTTTGGTTAAAAAGGGTCTCTAGATTGTGATTGCAGGTTAACTCAACCGAACGCAATATTTTGATTCTGGTTAAAAGGGATTGCCAGATGGGATCTTAGATTGACCAAGCTAAACACAAAGACCAAGGTTCTGGTTAAAAAGGGTCTCTAAATTGAGATTTTAGATTAACCCTATTGAAGGTAATATTTTTGTTCTGGTTAAAAAGAATCGCTAGATGGGATCTCAGGTCCTAGTTCTGGTAAAAAGGAATGGCCAAATTAGGATTTGAGAATAACCGAGTTATAAATAGTTTGATCATAGTTCTTGTTAAAGAGGAGGTCGCCTGTGAAAATAGATCAATGTTTGGATGAGCAAGTCGCCCGTAAAAATAGACCGATCTTTGGATTTCAAAATGGGTAGGTCACCTGTGAAAATAAACGAGTTTTTGAATGGACAGATTGCTTGTGAAAATAAACTAGTTTTTAAATTTCAAAATGGGTAGGTTGCCTGTAAAAATAGATCAATTTCAAGATAATATGGACGTTTACTGAAGTTCTTTTTGGAATTTAAAAAGGGCAAGTCACCCATGAAAATAGACCAATTTTTTAATTTCAAATGGGCAGGTCGCTTGTAAAAATAGACCAATTTCAGGGAAGCATGGACGCTTGCTAAAGTTCTTTTTGGAATTTGAAAAATGGCAGGTTGCTTATAAAAATAGACCAGTGTTTGAATTTGAATGGGTAAGTTGCCTATGAAAATAGACCAGTGTTTGAATTTCAAAATGAGTAGGTCGCCCGTGAAAATAGACCGATTTATTGAATTTCAAAATGGTGGCAGGTCACCACTGATAATAAGACTTTTTCTTCTTTGGATGGGTGGATCACCCAACAAGTCAGGCATACATTTTTTTTCTTTACAAGTTCATTATGCAAAACCTTGATGAGATTTTGCTTCGTAAGCGTTATAGAGAGGTGCATCTGTTGCAACCCAAATTTCGACTTCATTTTTGAAATTTTTTTTTAGAAAAACCAAAAATAGTAGAAAACAACAAAAAACCCAAAAAATATATTCGTGATGTATTTGTGTTATTTTCGGCATCTTTTCCAAATAATTAAAAAAAATACATTTTTATTTTTAGTGATTTAATTGTAATTATGGAAGGGAGATGAGCAATTTGAAAATTAAAAATCTTTTCACCAAGCAATGTAATTTTTTTAATCAAATCGTCTACAATCGATTCTCTTAATCCAATAATATATTTTTCTTTGCTTTGTCTCCAAGTAATAAAATAAATGGTTGAAGATTCATTCTTGAAATTTAATAGTTGATCTTGGTTTGTTTTGCCTTCAAGCAAAAAAAAATTTATTTATCTATAAATATGTGATTATACCATATCACATAAAGAATGGAGAAATTTTAGAAAAATTAAAAAAATATTTACACTTACTTTGTATTTTCTTTACACTCACACAACACAAAAAACCCTTATCTATAAATATATGATTATACCATATTACATAAAGAATGGAGAAATTTTAAAAAAATTAAAAAAATATTTACATTTACTTTATATTTTCTTTACACTCGCACAACACAAAAAACCCTAACACTCAACAAATGTAAGTGGAGCCACCGCCCAAATAAAACCCAAAAAAAAAAACTGAATTGCCACCCTCACCGATGGTCTCTCTCCTGTCCACAAACCGACACTAGAAAAAACCAGCAAATACCCACCACACCCTCTTCAACCCGTAACAGTTCTTCGAGGATCATGTTACTAGCAAACCACTTTTATCTCTTTTAAATTGAGCCTTTGTCTTTTAATCTGAAGGGATATTTTCGTAATAGATAGCTGTTTGTTTTACCTTTGGAGAGGCACTTGTATTATCTACATGTCTAATTCTTATCATCAAAGCAAAATCACTAAGATAATCATCGTGCAGGTTCAGCAAGGAGAAGCACAAGAATCAAACTCTATCATATACGCATATCCAAGGAAAAGCATGCCCAACGTGTCATGCACTGCATTATAGAGCTGGGACATCACTCACATTAAGCGATCATGATTCATGAAGTAGAATATTCTGGTTAAGTGTACAAAGGCTTTAGTTATAGAAGTGAAATCATGAACAGAAGTTATGAAGAAAGATGCTACAAGGATGTGTTGCCATCTTCAAATAGAATCAATTTCCCCTTAAACCCAACAGAAATGAAAACCTAATCACAGCTTTAGTTAAGAGAGAATTTTGGTTTTTTTAGTTTGTTTGGTTTCCAAACCTAGTTGAATAAATTGAAAACAGAAATTATAAAACTAAACTAACCCCATGACAGCGGTTCGGTTGTCTATCGGTTTGGTTCCCCCTACGGCCCTCATGCACACCCCCGCCGTGGCCCATGGGCATGTTCCCTCGCGTGGTGTGATTTTTGACTTGTTCTTTGTTTTGTTTTCTGACTTTTCTAAAAGTCTACTTTATGGTTGGCTACATGGCTGGCTGGCTTCACGAAGAAAGGGGTACTCTCAACCTTTATCTAATTAATTTATATCCCACCAAATTATTAGCAAGTATAGAAGTGTTGCTAGTCTTCTCTTAAAAAGCACACCATGGAAGAAAGGGATTATGCAGCCTTCCTTGCTGAATTAATTGTTATGTGCTCAAGTCCAATTCCTAAAGATTAATGAGAGTGATTGCTGCATCCATTGTTCATATGAACAATGCTTGCTATGAAGGCTTCTCTTGCATTCACATTCACAATCTCAGAGCATTACCTACCTGGTCCATTAAGCTGCTTCCTTCCCACTGATTACACGAGTGACTTGTTCGTCTCCTTATTCCGTGATAAAAAGGTATTTAATTAAATGGATATAAAATAAATCTATGTATTTTCACATGTACAAAGACATGGACTTCCAACTATTTCAGCATCTTCTTCCCCGGCAAAGACGGAAAGTAACCCATCACTGTCTTAGTGGCCTCCTCATCTACATGTAACCGATGTAACCGATATGTCTTAAGATACGTCGGCTGCTGTTGTGTACGGTTGTGGAAGGTGAAAAGGAATATGGGCTGTTTGGTTTACCCATCAGCAATCATATCATTTTTGCTCCAATACTTGCCTCCTCTGGGCATACTTTATTATTATTATTTGGTGAGACATTGTTTCCCTCCGCCTATTAAATGATATCTGCAGAAGAAGACAGCGAGGCCATTCTCGGCTGCTTTCCAGCGAATGCCAGCAATTGCAGATCTCTCAATCCATTTGGGCTTGGGTTTAAGTAACAAATTCGAAAAACAATTCACGATTAATTTTATCACGTGTATACACACAATGATGTAACAATCCGGACCCAGATGGCTTGTCGGTTAGGCAAATTGACTTTTATTTATACATTAATAAATCAACTCAAGCCATGTTTTTTTTTTTAAGGAAAAAAATCCAAAACCATCTTGTTCAACTTAAACTATACTTTAAATCAACGAATTCCTAAGATCTGATTTTATAACATTGCTAAAAGATAATTTTACTTTGCCTAAGAATTATTTTAACTTGCACAAGTTTTACAGTACTTAGAGAAATGGATCGGTCGAAGCAGCTCTGCTCCTATCATTCTCTCCATATTAGAAAAAATCTATTCATATAGTAAAATTCAAAACAAATATAAATATCCATCATCAACTACTTGTGTCACCATCAAAGGTAACAAAAAACAATCCACGACCTACGAGCAAATTAAAAAAATAAAAAATAAAAAAGACTGGTTTTTCTTCAACTCATCTCTATCCAATATCCATAGCTAGTTGTCTATCGAGGTGCCAAAGAAACAGTAATCTGGTCAGAAAATCTCAAATCTTCAGCCCACTTCCTCGACTCCAGATACCACCTCGAAATCTTCCCTGCCACGCGTCCCATATCTGGCCGCTTATCTGGATCCACTTCCACACAATCTAACCCTACACGTGTCATCTTCTCTGCTACTTCCACGGGGAACGAGTCCTTTAGCCTCCCGTCAATCCACCTCCTCAACCCCCCCCGGTCACCAATCGCCGCTCTGGCGGTCTCAATTACCGACTCCCTCATATAATCACCTCTGCTTTTGTCATACTTGTACTTATATGGCTCTTTACCGGACAACAACTCCAATAACACCACCCCAAATGCGTAAACGTCCGATTTCTGTGTTGCTATTCCCGTAGCTTGATATTCCGGCGACATGTATCCTCTCACGCCTTCGAATTGCATGATCCCGCTGTTAGACCTCGCCAACTCCTTCGACCCTTTTAGCGAACGAGGAGGAGGAGAAGACTTGACGACATCATCATCATCATCCAGTTCAGTGATTTCACCGATCTTGCTTTTTTTCTTCATCATCATCTCATTCTCATCGGCTTCTCCACACAACTGGGCACACCCAAAATGGCAGATTTTAGCATTAAAAGACGGCTCTGTGATAATGATACTGCTGCTTTTAATGTGGTTGTGTACCAAGCTTATGTTTAAGCCAGTTTTGTTGTGGATGTAATCAAGACCGTACGCAAGATCAGCGGCCACCTGCATTCTTGAAACCCATGTCGAAAGAACTGTGAAGTTGGGGTTTTTAGAATTTCTCAAGCAATTAGAAAGATTTGCGCCGGGAATGAATTCATAAACGAGGTACATATAATCTCCAGATATGGAAGCTCCTAAGAGCTTTACCACGCTTGAGTGATTACTTCTACAAATTACTGAAAGCTGTTCTTTCAGTTGAGACATTTCAATTTTGCGGCGGAACTTGCGTTGGAAGATGATGGTGTTGTTGTTCCGCAAGTCGCAACGCCAGCAAGCGGTGGAGGAGGAGGAGTGGCGTTTGGACAGGAAGTTGTTGGTGGCTGTACGAATTTCGGAAATGTCGTAGACGTTGGGGTTTTGAGAGAGGGAATCACGGAGGTTGGAAAGAGAGGTTCGGTTTGAAAGAGTAGATGTTGTTGTTGTGTAATTAATGGTGTTAGACGTCGAAGGATCTGAGGAGGTAGAAGCGGTGGTGATGG
>Ga0325401_1004212_pt1 | contig 13503 bp, 6 predicted proteins | sample PopdelMetagenome_FD_205666 | JGI IMG/M metagenome (GOLD analysis project Ga0325401, IMG submission 205666) | Populus deltoides microbial communities from Bellville, Georgia, United States - Xylem-PdKOR-R2 | ecosystem: Host-associated > Plants > Phyllosphere > Stem > Wood/Secondary xylem | place...
AATTGATAGAAAATTGCTTTTGATTTGTTAGTCATTGATAAAATTAAAGGTGTTGGAAACATGTGGTTATTATTTAAAAAAAACAAAAAAACAAAAAGTTCATTTTAGTCCATGTACTTTTGAAGATATAGCTCTTACGTCCCTTTGGTTTAGGAAAATTAAACTTTGGTCTTCATTTATCAATCATAAAACAAAGTTTAAATTTCAAATTCATATATAAAACTATAAAAATATTTTATAAATTAGAAATTCAAACATTACATTAAAAAAAAGGGGATTATAACTCTAAAACAAAGATTGATCCAACGGAATCGAAGAACACCCTACACTCCACTAATCGCAATTCAATTCCCATTCCTACGTACTAGCTCCGGGATGACTAGGAATTTCAACTGTGGTTTTTGGTGACTGATAAGTCTGGATGTAGCTGTGGGTGTTGATGGAAAAGGTGTTTGAGAATGAATACTGTGTCAAAATGTTCTTATTATGTTGAACAAAACGTACGTAAAAACAATGAAAGATTTATTTTATATATAGCTTCTGCCTTTTAGTTTTAAAACAAGACTGAAACTCCAACTCGTAATATTTTACTTCACTGTGAGAATGGTTTAGAAGTTGTGGTCTCGAGTGGTAGACAAATCAATGGAGATTTCTTTGTATTTTTTCTTGTTCCACATGTAATATATATGAAATCTAACAATCTAACAAAGCTGAGGTCTTGGCAATTCAAAAGGCTATGCTTTTGAATAATAATTGCAGTCAATGGGTTATATATAGAATCAAATTCTTACAATGGCGCCATTACCTGGATTAAAAGGAGAAATTAATGCTTGGCATTGGCACTTTCAAATTGAATTCAATGATATTTCCAATGCATGCAATAGGCTCCCTTTTGTGTGTTTTAAACATGTTTTTAGAGAGAAGAATCATGTTGCAAATTATTTGACCAAGCAAGAAGTTCTTAATTAGAGAATATAAGGTGGTTGTCTTGTTATAACTTCTTTTATTCAGGGTTTATTATGCTTGATTATATTTTTGTGGGTTTGGTTTTCTTTTTTTTGGTAGTGAGTTCTTTCTTACTCTTCTAGTTTTTTGGTTTTTTTTAATAATTGAGGAATTTTATTAAATAAAGTTCCAGTGCCATGAAAGTAATGACAAACCAGCACGGGAAATACATACAAGACTATTTACAAACTACTATAAAATAAGAACAAAACCAAGTTGGGATCGAGGAACTTCATCCAGTCGACTTAGTCCTCCGTACCTTAACCAGCTACCATTCAACACGGTTAAAATTAACAACAAAACTCATGAGTATACCGGAAAAGGGTGACCAATTGTGGGAAATAATCATGAAGTTCTTCTTTGAAGGAAAGTCTGCCTTGGCGATCAAATGATGCTGACTGAAAGTGCCCTTACTTCATGTCAAGTAACTTAAGTCATATGAATTGAAGTTATGAATTCAAGCACACAAAGATTGCAGTAGTTTCTGTCATGTGTTGCATCATTTGATTCATACAGCTCTATGTGAAGGCTGTGGAAGCTTATTGTGAGTTAAATGTTGCATTGTGCTATGTTGGTGTCCCCGTTCTACGTGATAAGAGAGGAAGATATATATATTTCCTTCTCGTACAGGATGTTTTTTGTCTATTTAGTTCTGCATGTACAGATAATGCTAGCCTATAAGTATTGACAAGTACACATAGATTCTTCATACTTTGTTGGCTTTGGAGTCTAAAATATAAGACTGCTGAGTCTAAAATGAGCACTAATATGCCGGTTTCATTAGACATTAATTAATTAGAAAGTCTTTGTTCAGGTGAAAACAGCGATTAGGATATTCATTCGGTGTAAAAGTGCAATCCATTCCATTTACAACTAAATAATTAACTATTAAGCTCTTAGTTTTTCTAATGGATTTCATTGTCATAGGTAATGTTATGATTCTTTGATCAAAATGTCAGATTTCATGAGCATGAACAAGGTATGTGTAAGAGTTTCTGGAGCTCACAAGCGTTCTTCAATCTTGGTCAAAGAAACCCTAAACCACCGTATGAAGGTTTCTGAGTCGATACAAGAAAGTTGCTGAACTTGTATTCATATAATCTCTTCCTTCCCTTATGCAAATATAGGGTAAATTCATAATGAGGTGGTCTATTAGAGTCTCATTGATCTATATATAACTCCATGAAGCCTTGCACTTCATTGCAAGAGTCTCTCCATCGTCAGTAGCTTTTTCATTAGACTTTTAAGGATGTTCCATCAGAATCAAATTTCAGTCAAAATGTTACTGAATCTTTTGTTGCAATTCATGCAAAAATTAAGGAAACCGGAATTTGCTCATCTCGCCATAAACATGCCATAACCCTACATTTTCATGATGATAGTTTAATTATTATATAGATTCATATAGAGGTGGTAACATATCAAGTTAATTTTGTATGTTGTTTTACCATCTCCCAATGTAAAAGTACTGCAAAAATATGCGATGCTAGTTGCTGCAGTAACTTTTCATGTGTTATTTTAATGCATTATGAGCTGCTAACAGCTCGTTTATGTTTCCATCAGCTTAGGGCGATGATAGGAATGCATCACCAGAAGAAGAGCTTGATGTTAATAACAACGTCATAGATCCTCAAGCAGAAGATCAGGAATTGAAAGGTCAGCTACTGCGCAGGTACGGTGGATATTTAGGCTGTCTCAAGCGGGATTTCATGAAAAAGAAAAGGAAAGGGAAGTTGCCTAGAGAAGCGAGGCAACAGCTGCTTGATTGGTGGAGCGGGCATTAATTACAATTGGCCATATCCATCGGCATGCACATCTTGTATCCTCAAACTTCATTAAAGCCTTATTTTATTGTGCCTTAGTGTAGCTGTGTTTTATAGTCAGTAGGAGCTATGGCTTTGTCGATTTCGAGTAGGGTTAATTTTGCGTTCTTTTGGATCATTTTCTGGGTTTGGTCGCTGTGGTGATTCTTCTAGTCTTGCCAGTCAGTCATTTCGAGCTTCTCATGGTAAAGGAACTTGCTTTACAGCGATTGAATCGAGGGTTTTCTTTCAGATTTTTAGCTTTTGTTTGAGTTTTGTTTACCTTTATTGTGACAGATTTGTATGGACACGTTTCTGGGCATTGCTTATTTTCTGCAGAATCTTCTAGCTTTATCAAGGTACGTACTCATTGAGCGTAATCTTTCTTTCTTTCTTCTTGCACTCCACTTCTGAACTTGGAGGGTGTGGGTTATTTATGTGCAGCTTGTCGATCTCCATTTGGATTTACTTTGACTGATAAATGCCTTGTGTTTTGTTCTTGCATTGGAAATGAACTTACGAGCTGATGGTATATCGCGTTTTAATGCAGGGTGTAGTATCTTCCCTCGCTTATCAGAGGCTTTCGTTGCCTAAACTAAAAAAAAACTGTTAGCCTTAAAATGTTCATGTATTTAAAATATCGTAGCCATTAATTCTAATTTTTTATGATTGAATAAAGACATCCACTCATATCACAAAGAAATCTAGAGTAACATAAAGTATGCAAAGGTGATTAGGAAATAGTGAAAAAAACACCAATCACTGTATATAAATTTGTTTTTTTTTTTTAAATACAATATGCTGTACCAGAATTATTAATATCTGATGGTCTTAGGCTGTCCTTCCTTTTCTACCTCATCGAGTCTCCACAAATCAATCTAAAGCAAAAAAACAATGGCTTCAAGGGACAAGAAACCAGCAAAGCCATCAAGCAGTGGAGCAGGCAGTATCCGTTCTCTCTCCGATCTGGACCGGTGGTCTGGACCTGAATCTGACAGCGATGATGAGGATGCTCCTGAATAGTACTCCACTGGTGGCGAGAAAAGGAAACAAACAACTACTCTCCCTTGAACCTAACTTTATATTCAAATTTATTTCTTCTGCTTTTTCAAAGTTTTGATTTTTAATACAAAAATTGCAGTCTTTTTTGGTGTGTCGCACAGTGTGATACTAGTAGTGCGGTGTTAGTTTTGTTGGCCTGTGGAAACAGTTCTGTCTGTTGGATGGATTTTAATTTTCATTTTGATTCTGGTTCTAAGAAGTAATCTCTGAGCTCGGTGTATTGAAAATGCATTTGGGGAGGTTCCAAGAGCATCCGGATAACAGCATTAGTAGAGTCTGGATGACGATGGGATTTATCTATAGAGCTCACTTTTTCCTACTTGATTCTGGAGCTGTAGCATAGGTAGAGAAGAAGCACCTTATTCAGAGTCTCAAGACTAGGCTTGTAGACTGGGTGCTCAGTGCTGACCAAAGAAAGCTTTGTGGTCTTGGAATGTGTATAGATAATGGTTCTTTTGTGCATTTTTAGCATTATTTCAGCCTTGTATTTATCAGGTTGTGTCATCAGTAAATCCGTTATATTCTGTATTCGAAGCATTTGTAATTTTCAACCTTAATTTCATAATTCTATGAAGAACCAAATTTGATATTTGCTTATTTTCATATTCTCAACTATTTGTTAATTCAATTTTTTTGAGATTTTGCTCTTTCAATCCTGTAATTGTGGCACCTGATATTATCCAACTCTTTTGGTAAATTCCCATGATTGCACATAAAGCTTTAGTTGCTATGCCTATGTCTATCATTTACTTTTATCTGACTCGAATCCCTTGGTTATTCCTTCCTATGTATGAAATGTGTTTATATTTAAGTACTTCTCATACTTCTAACACTAATTTTAATTGTTGAAGTGGTATGCTCGTCCAAGATCCTACAAAAGGTAATGATGTGGATGCAATTTTCAATCAAGCTAGACAACTTGGAGCCGTTGAAGGTCCTCTGGAGAATCTTAATCAATCTTCAAGTTGAAGAAGCTTTACTGGAACTGGTAGATTACTCTCAGGGGAGACTGTACCATCTGCTCCTCAAGAACCCGAGGCTGTTGTTCACAATATTGTTTTCTGGACTAATGGTTTCACTGTAGACGATGTGGCCCCTTGAGGAGGCTGGACGATCCTGAAAATGCATCTTTCTTAGAGGTAATAGCAACATAGGTTTAAAATGAAATAAAAGATTTTTTTCAGAAGTTTGACTTTTGCTTTGGAGTTGGAGATACCTGTTTCCACCACTCTGCTGTGTTTGAAAAAAATTCAAAGCACTAATGAAGCATTCTCAATCAGAGTCTTTTCACTATTTTTCTTGAATCAACAGATCTAGTTACATAGGTAGTTCATCCCTGGGATTCTTTTTCTACGTACTCTTGAACCTTCACTTATAGCAACATAAACTAGTGCAGCTTTTATTTTATTTTGTTGTGCTTTGCTTTCACCCTCACTCTTATGTCATCATCTGTATTGTTTGTGATGATGTTATGATATTGTTATATCTCAGAGCATAAGGAAGTCTGAGTGTCCAAAGGAGCTTGAACCTGCTGATAGAAGGTCTTCGGTTCATGTCAATTTGACTAGGAGGGATCAAAACTGCCCGGTGAGTCTCTCCCTCTACCAGCTTTCTTTTCTTAGTATTTACTAAGACTAACAATTCTTTGTGGAACTTTAGAAATTACCATCCTGTTTGTCATCACCAATTCAGTGTTCTAGTTGATAGTTCTTGTCCAAAAAATGCATCAACATGCTTTCACATGTGTGCATTTGAAAGACATGAGTGTATGCATCAAATTCAACTTGGGTTGGCTGATGGGACCCGCATGGTGGCCCACTTCAATAATAGCCACACAGTCAATGACATTGGATCCTTCATTGATGCATCCAGGCCTGGGGGTGCTCGGAATTATCAGCTGCAGTTGATGGGATTCCCTCCGAAGCTTCTTACTTATCCAACTCAGAAAATAGAGCAGGCAGACCTTCCAGTTTAGTTGTTATTCAGAAATTGTAGCAAAGCTGCATGAAGGCCGCACACTATCTCTAGTTGTTATTGAGCTGTCTCTTGTAGTAAGTTAACCAATTTTATGAAAAATATCCGTTTCCTTGTATACGAAAGGGAGGGTTTTGGTGGCTGGACGGTTGGACGATGGAGTTGAATTTTCGGCGTTGTCTTGTAAATTGTATGCTGTTGTTTTGCTTGCTTGACATGTTCTCTCTTCCCACTTTTTCCATCACTGCTGGTATCATTTCTCTCTCTGTTCATTGAAGCATATGACTGATATATGGAACTATTTATTATACCTTGCTGGATGAGACCCATCTCTTACAAGCCGAGTCCCGAACGGAGGAAAGGAATGTTAGCCTTTACAGGACGGCTCAGTTACACTCCATCCCATAGATCAGATTCGAGCCCAGAATTGCAGGTCCAAGTTAACAATCTAATAAATGTCTCTTCTTGCCTAGCTAACATCCTATGCAAAGTAAAAATTCTCCCATGTGTGAGTACCACATATTGTTCGAGTCTACTAGAAGCCTGTCTCTGTTGCTGATGCACGCATGGTATCTGATTTCACTACCTGGTAAGGCATCTCATGATCACAGTGACCTGGTGAGGCATCTCAAGACACTCCTCATCGTTTCCATCTCCATTCATAGTGCCATGGATTAGACATGATAAAGCTTCCTTTGTCGGCCAGAAGAAGCATTTGTGCTCCCATTTCAATTTTCTTTCCCTCATAAGGGCTCAACCGGCTAAAGGGTCCCTCTAAGCCCATGTGCAAACCATGCATCACATCACAACCTTGCCTGATTTTACATTCCAAATCCCAGCTTTAACCATCTATGTACATGAAAAATATTTAATTGCATTTTATCCATGCACAATTCTGTTGCACTATATCAACCAGCATGAAATTGGTCAAGACAATTCATTTACTAGCTTACACACAGACCAGGATGGTCATGTTTATGGATCGTTTGTTTACATGACCAACCTTGTTTTAAATTGCAGTTTGCGGTGAGCTCGTTTGATGTTATAATAGCAGTTATTTTTTAAAATATTTTTGATTATTTTTTAAAATATTTTTGTATAAAAATATATCAAAATAATTTTTTATTTTTTAAAATTTATTTTTAACATCGACACAACAAAATAATTTGAAAACACCGAAAAAATAAATTAAAAGAAAAAAATAAATTTTTTTAATTTTTTTTCAAAAACATTTTTAAAATACAAAAACACATGAATCTATTGGTGGTCAATGGCATTACATGATCTAAGATTGTCAATATTTGTTATAAGGATGAGAAACTTCAGAGTATTATAGATAAAGAAGTTTGTGTTTTGGCTGGTAATGGTGATGGTAGTAGCTTTTGGAATGATGTGTGATTGAGAGAATACATGCCTTCAGAGTATTTCATTGTTTCCCTTGGATTTCGTATGTTAAAATGGATTGTTGATGGTTATTTCATTGGCGCATCCTAGACTTGCTTGTATTAAAAGGGTTCTTCACAATCCTAAAAGCTTAGTGCTTGGCTTTTTATTTGATTGTGGTGGGATTAAAGATTCAAATGAAGCCTAGTTGCTAGCTATGATTAAAGCTTTTGAACTATCTTCTTTGATAGATGATTTTATCATAGTAAAGTTCATTTCTGAATTTAATTTTATTTTTGTGATTAACTGGATGAATAAGTCATTTAATAGGCCATGAAAATTTGATGAGCTTTTTATCCTTGCATTTAGATTTTCTTCACAACTGGATTCAATGTTTTTTTTCTCATGTTCCGCGCAATGGTAATTAATTATATGGTTGATGGTTTTACAAAACATGGTGCGAATAGAAGTTGTGAATGTATGGCCTGACACTGATCTTTTGGGGTTATTTACTCCATAAGACTCTGCTTGAATTGATTCTAATTCCTTTCTTTTCATCTTGGGTTGTTGTCAATGATGTTATTCATCATCATTACTTGGAATCTCTAGTACAAAAAAAAAATTATAGCGTGGACATGAATCCCATCCTTTGTTTATATTGTGTCCTAATTTTGTAGTTTTCTTGGTTGAGAAGAAGTGGTGGCCATAGATTTTGTAGATTCGTTTTTAAAAAAAAAAAAACATTTTCACCTCTCTTTTGTCATATATATATATATATATATATATATATATATATATATATATATATAAAAGGTAAGCTAGCTGTTCATGAAGCAGATAAGCATTGACATCCTCCTGTTACGAATTTATGGACCAATCCAAGACCATTAGGGAAACACTTTGATATCCGCGATATAAAGTAGGTGTGGTGCCATCCAACTTTCTAAGTGAAATCAATCGATAAAATAATTAGAGGAGTAGTGGTTGCATTGATTGAAGATCTTCTGCAATGGGGTGCGCATACAATTTTGAAAAGAAAATTAAGACCCCACTAATCAAACTTGGTTTCCATTGATGGCTAATTTCTCTTTAATTTAGAAGTTGACTGTACTTTACATTAATCATAACATCCCATTTATGGTCAAGTTCATGTACTGTTTGCCAACCATGTTGGCCTCCAAGCTGAATCTAGATAAGTTGACAACACAGTAGCTACTGGCCTGCTGTCAAAATCATTAGGAGCTGCCTTAATTATCATTTCCATGCCTAAAACCCCTAATAACACCTCCTCCTTCCCCTGAAAATTATGCCTTTATAAGCTGTCAGTGAACAAAAGCATGCAATTATCATTAATCTCAAGTAATCAAGTGGTTCTTGTAATAACGATCGAGTAAGGCCTTTGATTAATTTGATGAGACCCGCAACTCATCTCATAAGCTGTAAAGGAACACGAGCATGCGATTCCCATCAAGCAGAAATCCTTACAACAGCTAGCTAGCTGCTATGGACACTCCTGGAATGTTGGAATTTGCAAGGATGGTATACGGCTTGATGCATTTGGTCGTTTTATAAACATGAATTTTTTTTTCATTTCTCTAAGAGAACTAAATAAGGCACGTGTAGATAAATTAACAGGCATCAATTTAAAGATTATCCAATTGGATATCAATCTGGATAAACTTGATAACCCCTTGATTCGCAAAAGCTAACCAATGACATATATGTAACAGAGTTCATGATCAGTTTTTAGAACATTGTAATTACTTACTGCTTGTTTGAAATTAAATTAATTCTCTATTATAATTTAATATAAACACCATTTAGTACACCATTTAGTAATGTGTTAAGGTTATTTTCAAATTGTTTTTTATTTTGAAAATAGTAAATTAATTTTTAAGTATTTTTATTATTTTAAAGTATTAATATAAAAACAAAACAATATGCATTGCATTCTTAATTTAAATTCACTTTTAAAAAGCAATAAACACAGTTTGAATTCAATTAATAAATAAATCAATTTATTTTATTTTCTATATTACTCTTTATTATTTTTATACTATACCTTCAAATATCTCTAAAAAAACAAGTAGATGAATATTTTAAAGAAACTAAATTTAATATTAATTTAATTCTTAGTATAATAAGTTAAAAAGGTTAGTATTTAATTTATTTTTATATTATTTTTAGAAATTAAATTCAATTTAAACTTTAATTATTAATATTTAAAATAATCAAACATAAAATTAAATTAGAATTATTAGAGAGAGTCGTAAAAACTTAAGATCATTGCATATGAGCTATCCACACTCAAACCCGTAGATCCTCCATATAAAAATGTTAATGGGTCATATCTTTGCCTTGTTGTTAATTAATTTAAGCTCAGCTAATAATCATGTCATGTACTTGACGATTCTGCCATCATGTTCGTTTGTATTTTATGGTAGAATATAGAAATAATTTTTTAAAAATATTATTTTAATATATTTTTAAATAAAAAATATCTTAAAAAAGCTAAGATAAGGTATCATCAAACATGCTCGAAATCCACCCTTATGTGCGCACACAGAAAAAATGAGATGATAGGATAGGACAACAAACCCTAGATGGTAGGCTAAATCATGCCCTAATTTTGAGCATGAGCTAAAGCTTTATTTATTGCAAGCCAAGTGGACCACAAATGATCTCTTAAGATTAATGGGGTCATTCAAAGAGGAAAGGAAATCGGAGCTGGGTAGCCGCTTATAAATTTTGTTCATAGCTATTGCCCCCTTTTTGTGGGACAAGATTGAATAATTTGGATTAAATATTGCAATACAAGGGATGTTAGAGTTTCTGTGGACCTGTAATAAATTTTACTGGCTTGTCTTCTTCGTTGTTTTGGATGTTCTTGTTGATTATGACTACTCGTAAGGGAGGGGATTAGGGAAATATATGGAGTACGAACATTTCCAGAAGTGATGGCGTGTAGAATATTTCCATATCAAAGAGAATATATACATATATAGAGAGGGCCAGAGGAGGAGCGGGAGGTTTTTTTTAATTATTTTTATTGATGAGGTAGGTGCCAAAATATTTGGATTAATGTTTTGTTTTCCTTTGTTTTATTGCTTTAATCTAATGTCTAAATAGACTTTAAATTGAAGGAGAAAATGTACAAAACTGAAAAACAAAAAAAAAAGGGGAAGAAAACCCTTTACGTTATATCATGCAACTGTTGATAGAGAAGACGTAAAGTGGATCAGAAAAGCTAATAATACAGGAGGTTGAAAGGGCCTTCCTTTCATAGCTAGGGCTTGCTGTCCCTTCCTTTCCCTTCCCGATAATAATATACCCTCTGCATTCCCCTGCTCTCAACACAAAACTTCACTGATGACGTACCTCCTCTCTCTCAGCTTTTCTCTTGTTTGCTTCCCGCTGTTGTGACGGATTCGCGTACTGTGACCCTCTCCAAATTGTCACCCTCGCCCTAACCCTAACCCCTCCCACCAGTATGGTGTCATCAAAATTTATTGCTAAACCCCTGAAACATTCACCTGTTGCTAATGGTTTATGATTACCCTCTTGTGTTTCTTAAATTTTCCTCAAGACCCCTAAAGCATCTTTCAGGATTTAAATCCAAAACCTTCTAGTCCTAAATTGTTTTTTGGTGCTAGCTAGGTTAAAAAAACTGAGAAAATATTTTTCGTCTAGACCAATTTTTCAGTGTTTACCAAATATTAAAGATTGTTGAAAAGATGTTTTTCACAAAACGAATGCACCCTTAAATTGATAATCTAATTTATATATATATATATATATAAATAATATTAGTTTTATCATTAGGAAGAAATCGTACAGAACTCTTGTCTTTTAGAATAACAATCCTTACCATATGCAAACTGCAAAGAAAGAATTTGAGAGTTATGTTCCCATGCGAGCTTGTGTGAGAGCCTGTACAAAAACCCAGCAAAGTGTCCAGCTTGTGCTCCATCAGGAACCACACACTTCCTGCACCCGATGCCACCACTTTGCGGATCTTGTAGATTTTCTGTTCTTGAACAGGATCATATGCTTGGGTTTGTAGATGGACGACATGACATTAACCTTGCTTGCCTTTCATGGACATATCCCTTTTCTTGATAGATTCACAAACAAATATTTAGGCATAGGTTTAATTACCTATAACTAGCTCCTTGACTCATGTTGGCCGGCATTGTCTAGCTACAAATTCCTTGATCCCGTTTCTAGTTTTAAATTCCTAGGGGAAAAAACTAGATAGTGAAGATTGAGAGAAGAACCAATCAACTTTAAAAGAAATATCAACAGAAAACAACAATTAAGGGATTAAATTAAGGCTTTTAAAGAGGAAAGATCATGTTATAATTTCGTTCAAAAGTAGGGAATAAAGGATGTTTTACTCCCCGTTTTTCCAAGCGACTAGACACTGGCATAAAAAGGAAAATGGAGAGCACATGATGATGGATTCAATCAAGGTTCACCACGTAAAACAAAAGAAAGCACCATTACTACCAGTTGATGACTAGCAAAAGAAAAGGCACTTTAGGTCTCTCCTCTCTTATTATAGGTTCTCTAGTGGATGTGGTTTCTGAAAATAACATTTACACATTAAAATAATTTTAAAAAATACAGTATTTAAATACGTACATGGACAGTAGTCTCCACTCTCTCCGTATGCAGGTCCTGTGGCTAAATGCCTTCCTCTCGCACTTTTAGTATTCCCGTAAGAAGAAGAGACAAGTTGCTGAACATGAGCCATGATTCTTTGAAGATAGGGCTGCCATCCATCCTTTTTTTTTTGCTCTGAGAGAGAGAGAGAGAGAGGCAGAAACATTCGGACTGTCCCACAAGCTTTATCAGCTTTTTAATCGGCGGTAACCCACCTTTTATCTCTGCTAATAAAACAGCTTGGATTAGATGCTATGACTATGACTAACCTAATAATTAGGCTGCAAGAAAAGCTACACATTTCCTATCCAATCCTGCAAAAAGATTTTCTTCATTCTGTTTCTTTTTCGTCTTTACTTGTCCATCAGCCGTAGAGTATTCATGCTGTTGTTGCTAGCGTTGTATTATTATTATTATTTTTTTTTATGTTGAATATATAACAATAAAGTTTTAATATTTTTTAAAACTCTTGTAAAATATATATAAAAAAATAGGCTCGTAGTTGAGTGAGCTTACATGTGTTTTGTCATTGGAGGAGATCACTAGAGATTTTGCATTTCTTTTTCAATTGATGGAAATCTGATTACAGGAGAAGAGAGTGCAGTTTTTCTTGCTATGTAAATATAAGGATGTGATTAGGTTTTAAATTTATTTTTAAAAAATTATTGGTTTGGGTATTATAAGCTTCAAGGTTATTAAAAATTTATCTGGTTATTAATTTTAGGGTTTTGAGAATTAGTCAAGATGTTTATAAACTGATCTTATCTGGTTATTAATTTTAAAATCTCAAGTATTAGTCGAGATATGTGTAAATTGACTAAATATTTACCATTATAAAAAAAAAAATACGGTTAAATACCAGATCAATGCTTTAAACATGGCGTATCAGCTTCTTCAATCTTGATGTTCTTTTTCAGTTATGTATTTGTTGGCTTTCTTTTTCTTTTCTTTTATATTTCCTTTTTGTTTTTGTGATTCTCTTTTTTTTATGCATTTTTTTCGTATATCTTGTTTTTAGCTACCTTATAGTTAACCTTTTTAATATATCAACTTATTTTTTAAAAAAAAAAAAACGGTTAATTTGGCATATGAAAATGTCACTGATAGGGACAGATTTTTTATCCATCCATATATAATATCTGCTATTTGCCTCCATCCTTGATTTGTTCGGATAGGGCACCTGATCCTACATCTTCTTCTTTTTTTATTAAAAAAATTAATTCTTAAAAAGTTAGATTTCCACTTAATTTGGATCTTTATCTATCGATCATGAAACAGAATCTAATTTTTTAAAAAAGAAATACATGTATAAAATTGCAAAAATCTTTCATAGATCATAAATTAAAAGTCCGTACATTACATTGAAAAGGAATTACAAATACTGAATAAAATAAATTAAAGATTAAAAAATTAGATTGCAAAATATTTTTCCAATTAAATACATGTTTTGTTTTTAGATTTTAATATAATAAAAATAAAAATTAGATTTTAAAAATATTTTTTTTTTTGGGATTTTACCAAACACATGTTCTATTATTAGAGTCAAAGGTCCTAGAAGCTCTTAAAAATATAAAAGTCATGCCATCCAACGGTTCCATTACTTATGCATTGA
>Ga0325401_1004213_pt1 | contig 13503 bp, 13 predicted proteins | sample PopdelMetagenome_FD_205666 | JGI IMG/M metagenome (GOLD analysis project Ga0325401, IMG submission 205666) | Populus deltoides microbial communities from Bellville, Georgia, United States - Xylem-PdKOR-R2 | ecosystem: Host-associated > Plants > Phyllosphere > Stem > Wood/Secondary xylem | place...
CACGTCGTCTCCGCGGCCGCCGGCTCGGGGCGCTCGAGCGTCACCGTCACCTTCCCCGACGGCCGTACGGCTCCCGCCACCGTCGTCGGCACCTCGGGGACGAACGACCTCGCGGTGATCAAGGTCGACGGCGTCTCCGACCTCAAGCCCGCGGTCTTCGCCAAGTCCGACTCGATCAAGGTCGGCCAGGCCGTCGTCGCCGCCGGCGCCCCCCTCGGGCTGGCGGAGTCCGTGACCAGCGGCATCGTCTCCAACACGGCGCGGCCGGTCCGCTCCGGCGACGACAACGACGCGGTCTACCTCGCCGTGCAGACCGACGCCGCGATCAACCCCGGCAACTCCGGCGGCCCGCTCGTCGACCTGAACGGCTCGGTCGTCGGCATCAACTCCTCCATCGCCAGCACGAGCTCCGGCTCGCAGGGCAGCCAGTCCGGCAACATCGGCATCGGCTTCGCCATCCCCTCCGACGTCGCCGTCCGCGTCGCCAGCGAGCTCATCGCCAACGGCAAGTCGGTCAACGCGGCCCTCGGGGTGACGGTCGGCGGTGCGGACAACGGCATCTCGACGGCCACCGGCGTCCCGCTCCAGAGCGTCACCGCGAACGGCGCGGCCGCGGCGGCCGGGCTGCGCGAGGGCGACACGGTCACCAAGGTCGACGACTTCCACACCACGACGCCCGACGGCCTCATCGCCGCGACCCGCTACTACGCGCCGGGCACGACGGTGACCGTCACCTACGTCCGCGACGGCGGCGCCCCGCAGACCGTGGACGTCAAGCTCGGCAGCGCGTGACCTGCTGACCCGGGTCGACCCCCCTCGACCCGCGCACGCGGCCGCGGCTCCTCACCCCCTCGAGGAGCCGCGGCCGTCCTGCGTCCCGGGCGACCACTGGCGTCCGAATCGAACGTGTGATCTGATAGCCGGGTGCGGTGGGCGGGTCAGTCGGTGGGCGGGGTGGTCTCCGACCCCGACGCGCTGCCGGGCCTGGAGGAGATGCCCGGCCTGGTGCGCACCGTCCGGACGCCGGAGTTCGCCGGGGTCACGTTCCACGAGGTGATGGCCCGCTCGGCGCTCAACCACGTGCCGGCGAGCTCGGACAGCCCGTTCGACTGGACGGTCAACCCCTACCGGGGCTGCACGCACGCCTGCGTCTACTGCTTCGCCCGCAAGACGCACTCCTACCTCGACCTCGACACCGGGGTCGACTTCGACTCCGAGATCGTCGTCAAGGTCAACGTGGCCGAGGTCCTCGCCCGCGAGCTGGGCCGGCCCTCCTGGGGCCACGAGCCCGTCGCCCTCGGCACCAATACCGACCCCTACCAGCGGGCCGAGGGCCGCTACCGGCTGATGCCGGGGATCATCGAGGCGCTCGCGGGGTCGGGGACGCCGTTCTCGGTCCTGACCAAGGGCACGACGCTGCGCCGGGACCTGCCGCTGCTGGCCCGGGCGGGGGAGCGCGTGCCGGTCACGCTCGGCGTCTCCCTCGCCGTCCTCGACGAGGACCTCCACGCGACCCTCGAGCCGGGCACCCCGTCGCCGCGGGCGCGGCTCGAGCTGGTCCGCAGCATCCGCGCGGCCGGCCTGCCCTGCCAGGTGCTCGTCGCGCCCGTCCTGCCGCACCTGACCGACTCCGACGACGACCTCGAGCGCGTGGTCGGCGCGGTCGCCGACGCCGGCGCCACGTCGGCGTCGGTGATGGCGCTGCACCTGCGGCCCGGGGCCCGGGAGTGGTTCCTGCGCTGGCTCGGCCGCGAGCACCCCGAGCTGGCGGAGCCGTACGCGGAGCTCTACCGCGGCGGGTCCTACGTGCTCAAGTCGTACGCGTCCGACCTCGCCGAGCGCATCCGGCCGGTGCTGCGGCGCCACGGCCTCGACCGGGCCACCGGCTGGCGCCGGCCCTCGCAGGTCCGCGCCGCGTCGTCGGTCTAGACGACGCAGAACTCGTTGCCCTCGGGGTCGGAGAGCACGAGGTGGTCGAGCCCGACCGGTCCGGCCACCTCCTGCACCACCGCGGCGCCGGCGCGGAGCAGCAGGTCGGCGCGGTCGCGGATCAGCCGCTCACGGACCGCCTGGTCGACGTCGCGCCCGCCGGTCACCTTGAGGTCGAGGTGCAGGCGGTTCTTCGCGGTCTTGGGCTCGGGCACGCGCAGCAGCGACAGCGGCGGGCGCACCCCGGCCGGGTCGACGAGGTAGGCGCCGTCGTCCCACTCGTCCTCGGGCACGCCCTGTCCGACGAGCCACTCCTGCCAGCTCGCCCACCCGGGCGGCGGGTCGGGCTCCACGTATCCGAGCGCGAGCGACCAGAAGGCCGCCAGCTCGCGGGGTCGCGCGCAGTCGAGGGTGAGACCCAGCTCGGCGGGCCTCGCCGCGCTCATCGCGCGCGGCGCTCCACGCGCTCGACGTCGAGCAGGGTGACCGAGCGCGGCTCGAGCCGGATCCAACCGCGGGCAGCGAAGTCGGCCAGCGCCTTGTTCACGGTCTCCCGCGACGCCCCGACGAGCTGGGCCAGCTCCTCCTGGGTCAGGTCGTGGTGCACGTGCACGCCGTCGTCCTTGCGGTCGCCGAAGCGCCGGGCGAGCTCGAGCAGCTGCTTGGCCACCCGGCCGGGCACGTCGGAGAAGACGAGGTCGGCGACGACGTCGTTCGCGCGCCGCAGCCGGGCGGCGAGCTGGCCGAGCAGGCTCCGTGCCACCTCGGGGTGGTCGCTCAGCCAGGCCATGAGCTCGTCGTGCTCGAGCACGCGGACCTCGGCGGCGGTCACGGCCGTCGCCGTGCTCGAGCGCGGGCCCGGGTCGAACACCGACAGCTCGCCGAACATCTGGCCGGGGCCGAGCACGGCGAGCAGGTTCTCCCGGCCCGCGGAACCGCTGCGGCCGAGCTTGATCTTGCCGGCGACGACGACGTACAGCCGGTCCTCGGTCTCGCCCTCGCGGAAGAGGATCTGGCCCTTGGTCAGGCGCAGCGAGCCCATGGCCTGCTCGAGTGCCGCGGCGCTGGCCTCGTCGAGCTCCGCGAAGAGAGGAGCCTTGGTCAACACCTCGGGATCCACCGGCGCCCTCCTGTATCCCTCGTCACAGTGAACAACAACCTACCGTCGTCGCGCAGCATCGAGGAGGACGGGACCGCCCGAGGTCGGGCAGCCCCCTCACGTTAGCGGCGGATCCCCAGCGGAGGACGAGAGGTCGCCGGAACGGGACTCGGACGTAGGGTGGCGCGGTGAGCCCGAGCGACAGCCGGACCGCCCTGGTCCGCCGAGCCCGCGCCATCGACAGGACCCTCGCGGGCACGTATCCCGACGCGCACGTCGAGCTCGACTTCACCACGCCGCTCGAGCTGCTGGTGGCCACGATCCTCTCCGCGCAGAGCACGGACAAGCGGGTCAACACGATCACCCCGACGCTCTTCGCCCGCTATCCCGACGCGGCGGCGTACGCGGGCGCGGACCGCGCCGAGCTCGAGGTGCTGATCACCCCGACCGGTTTCTTCCGCGCCAAGACCGACACCCTGCTCAAGCTCGGCGCCCAGCTCGTGGAGCGCTTCGACGGTGAGGTGCCGACGACGCTGCGCGAGCTCGTGACCCTGCCGGGCGTCGGCCGCAAGACCGCGAACGTCGTGCTGGGCAACGCGTTCGGCGTCCCCGGCATCACCGTCGACACCCACTTCGGGCGGCTCTCGCGCCGCTTCGGCTGGACGAGCGACACCGACCCGGACCTCGTCGAGGCCCAGGTCGGCGCGCTCTTCCCCAAGAAGGACTGGGTCATGCTGTGCCACCACGTGATCTGGCACGGCCGGCGGCGCTGCCACGCCCGCAACCCGGCGTGCGGTGCGTGCCCGGTCGCGCGGCTCTGCCCCTCGTACGGGGAGGGCGAGACCGACCCGACCAAGGCCGCCAAGCTCGTCCGCGAGCCGCGCGGATGACGGCGCGGGCACGCGCGGCGGCGCTGGCGCTGCTCGCCGCGCTCGTGCTCGCCGGGTGCACCGAGACGCCGAGCGTGGTCCGCGGTCCCGCCGCGAGCGGCTCGGCCTCCGGCGGCGGGGCGGTGCAGGCCCCGGCCGACGCCGACCCGGCACCGAACGTCGACCTGGCCACCGCCAAGCGCGCAGCCGGGATCCCGGACTGCCCGACGAGCGGGGCCGCACCGGTCGAGGACGGGCTGCCCGAGGTCACGGTGGAGTGCCTGGGCGGCGGACGTCCCGTGACGCTCTCCGGGCTACGCGGTCCGATGCTGGTCAACGTCTGGGGGTCGTGGTGCGGCCCCTGCCGGGCGGAGGCTCCCTTCCTGGCGGAGGCCGGGCGCTCGAGCACGGTCCGGGTCCTCGGCGTCGACTACCCCGACGTGCCCGAGGCCGCCGTGGAGTTCGCCGGCTCGGCCGGCTGGACCTATCCCCAGCTGTACGACGCTGACCTCGCCTTCCGCACCCGCCTCCAGGTGATGGCCCTGCCGCAGACCTTCTTCGTGCGCGAGGACGGCACGGTCGCCGGCCGGCACGCGGGCCCGTTCACCTCGTCGGCGCAGCTCGACGACCTGAGCCGTCAGTACCTGGGCGTCGCCCCGTGAGCGCCGCCTCGCAGACGGGCGCCGAGCCCGGGGTGCCCGGCTGGGTCGCGCGCCTGCGCGACGAGCTGCACCGCGAGGACCGGACCTGGGTCGACGCCCTCCGACCCGCGCAGGGTGCCCGTCAGTCCGCCGTGCTCGCACTCTTCGGCGAGGGGTCGCCGGGGCCCGAGGTGCTGCTCGTCGAGCGCGCGCTGACCCTGCGCTCCCACCCCGGCCAGATCGCCTTCCCCGGCGGTGGTGCGGACCCCGAGGACGCCGACCTCACCGACACGGCGCTGCGGGAGGCGTACGAGGAGTGCGGCGTGCTGCGCGAGGGCGTCGAGGTGCTCGGCCTGCTGCCGCCCGCGCACGTGCGCGTGAGCGGCTTCGACGTGACGACGGTCGTGGCCTGGTGGCGCACGCCGCACGCGGCCGCCCCGGGCGACCCCGCCGAGGTCGCCTCCGTGCTGAGGGTGCCCGTCGCCGACCTCGTGGACCCGGCCCGGCGGGCCACCGCGGTGCACCCGCTGGGCTACCGCGGCCCGGCCTTCGCCGTGGCCGACCACCTCGTGTGGGGCCTGACCGCCCACCTGCTCGACGCCGTCCTCGACCTCGCCGGCTGGAGCCGGCCGTGGGACGCGGCGCGCGAGGTGGAGATCCCCGACCGCTACCTGAGCGACCGCCGGGCCACGAGCCTGGCCCGAGACGACGGAGGACCCGATGTCCACTGAACCCACCCGGACCCCGACGCGCGCCGACCGCACCCCGCGGCCGATCAGCGACGCCGACCGCGCCGAGCTGGAGGAGCGCTGGCACGCCGTGCTGCCGCACCAGGCCGAGCTCGGCCAGGCGCTCGTCGAGCGCTACCGCGAGCCGCACCGTCGCTACCACGACACCCGCCACCTGCTGGCGGTGCTGCGCCACGTCGACGCCTTCGCCGGCGACCAGGACCTCTTCCTCGTCCGGCTGGGCGCCTGGTTCCACGACGCCGTCTACGACGTCCCCGAGCGCGAGCTCACCAACGAGGAGTCCTCGGCGCGCCTCGCCCTGCGCGAGCTGAGCCGGGCCGGCTTCGAGCAGGAGGACCTGACGCAGGTCGCCCGGCTCGTACGCCTGACCGCCGACCACCTGCCCGGCACCCGCGACCCGGAGGGCGACCTGCTCTGCGACGCCGACCTGGCCGTGCTGGGCGGCACGCCGGAGGAGTACGCCGCGTACGTCGCCGACGTCCGTGAGGAGCACGCGGCCGTCGGCGACGAGGCGTTCTTCGCCGGCCGGCTCGCCGTGCTGACCCCGCTGCTGGAGCGTGAGCTGTTCCGCACGGGCAAGGGCAAGCAGCTCGCCGGGCGGGCCCGGACGAACCTGCGCACCGAGGTCCTCGAGCTGTCCGAACGGCTCGGCGTGGAGCCGCCGAAGGCCGCGCGGGAGGCCTGAGCCGGGGGCTCCCCGGGGCCGGCGACGGGGTCGGCGGGCCGCCCGGGCGTCGTGGCAGGCTGGCCCCATGACGGCCTCGACGACACCGACGACCTCGACCGGGACCAGCGCAGGGACGGGGGTCGAGCGGGCCGAGGGCTGGTGGCGCGACGCCGTCGTCTACCAGATCTACCCCCGCAGCTTCGCCGACAGCAACGGCGACGGCACGGGCGACCTGCGCGGGATCATCGACCACCTCGACCACCTCTCCGAGCTCGGGGTCGACGTCGTGTGGCTCTCGCCGGTCTACGCCTCGCCGATGGACGACAACGGCTACGACATCTCCGACTACCAGCGCATCGACCCGCTGTTCGGCTCGCTCGAGGACATGGACGAGCTGCTGGAGCAGGCCCACGCCCGCGGCATCAAGATCGTCATGGACCTCGTGGTCAACCACACCAGCGACGAGCACGCCTGGTTCGAGGAGTCCCGCCGGCCCGGGTCGGCCAAGCGCGACTGGTACTGGTGGCGCCCCGCCCGCGAGGGCCACGAGCCCGGCACCCCCGGCGCGGAGCCGACGAACTGGTCGAGCTTCTTCTCCCCCTCGGCCTGGCAGTACGACGAGGCCAGCGGCGAGTACTACCTGCACCTCTTCACCCGCAAGCAGCCCGACCTCAACTGGGAGAACCCGGAGGTCCGCCAGGCCGTCTACGCGATGATGCGCTGGTGGGTCGACCGCGGCGTCGACGGCTTCCGGATGGACGTGATCAACCTGATCTCCAAGCCGGTCGAGCTGCGCGACCTCGAGCCCGAGGCGGGGCACGCCTACGCCTTCCCCGGTGCGGAGGTCGCGCACGGGCCGCGGCTGCAGGAGTTCCTGCGCGAGATGAACGAGGCGGTCGGGCTGGACCGCCACCGCCTGCTCACCGTGGGGGAGATGCCCGGCTCGACGATCGAGGACGCCCGCGCCATCACCGACCCGGGCGCGGGGATGCTCAACATGGTCTTCACCTTCGAGCACATGAACGTCGACGTCGGCCCCAGCGGCAACAAGTTCGACCCGGTGCCGCTCGACCTCGTCGCGCTCAAGCGCAACCTCGAGAGCTGGCAGGTCGGCCTCGCCGACGTCGGCTGGAACTCGCTCTACTGGGACAACCACGACCAGCCGCGCGCGGTGTCGCGGTTCGGCGACGACTCGCCCGAGTACCGCGTCGCCTCGGCCAAGACGCTGGCCAGCGTCCTGCACGCGCACCGCGGGACGCCGTACGTCTACCAGGGCGACGAGCTGGGGATGACGAACACGCAGTTCGTCGACATCTCGTCCTACCAGGACGTGGAGTCGCTGAACTACCACGCCCAGGCGACCTCGCTGGGCGTCGCGGCGGAGGAGATCATGGCCGGCCTCGCCGTGCGCAGCCGCGACAACGCCCGGACGCCGATGCAGTGGGACGACACGCACCAGGCCGGCTTCACCCAGGGCGTGCCGTGGCTCTCGGTCAACCCGAACTACGTGGTCGTCAACGCGAAGGCGGAGCGCCAGGACCCGGCGTCGGTCTTCCACCACGTGCGGCGGCTGATCGAGCTGCGCCACGAGCAGCCGGTGCTCGCCGAGGGGCGCTTCGAGCTGCTGCTCGGCGACGACCCGCAGCTCTGGGTCGTGCGCCGCACGCTGGGGGAGCAGACGCTGCTGCTCGTCGCGAACTGCTCCTCGGCTCCGGCGACGGTGGCGGAGGGTTCGCTGCCGGCGCTCGACGCCGCCCAGCTGCTGCTGGCGACGCACGGCGACCGTCGTGGTGCCGAGCTCGCGCCGTGGGAGTCGCGGATGTTCCTGGTCTGACCCAGGCCGCAGACGACGAAGGGGACCCACGCGCAGCGGCGCGCGGGTCCCCTTCGTGCGTGCTGGGCGCCCAGGGGCGATCGCCCTACTTGCGGGCGATCGCCTTCGTGCCGTCCTTGCTGCCCTTGATCGCGGCGAGGGTCTGCTGCGCCGACGTCTTGATCGCGTCGACGGTCTCCTTCGCCTGCTTGATCGAGCGCTGCGGCGGCTTGACCTTCTTGATCATCGTGTAGCCGACCGCGCCCAGCAGGCCCGCGAGGAGCAGGAGCGCGCCGCCGACGATGAGGAACGAGGCCCACTCGGGCAGCCCGAGGCGCACGAGGACGTAGACCACGCAGAAGTAGAGGATGAAGACGGCCGAGACCCCGAAGAAGGCCGCGCCAGCCAGCAGCCCGGCCCCGATGCCCCCGGCCTTGGCCGCCGGTGCGAGCTCCGTCTTCGCCAGCTGGACCTCGTCGCGCACCAGCTCCTTGACGTCGCCACTGATGGCGCGGACGATGTCGCCCACTCCCTGATCAGCCATGCTGCTCCCTTCGTCGGTCGCGAGCCTAGTGGTTGGGCCGGGTCCCTCACGGACGCGCCCGCCCGAGTCGTGTCCCGGGCGCCCGCGGCTACGGGTCGACGACGACGGCGGGTGCCGCCGGGCGGGTGCGGGCGAGGAGCAGCAGCCCGCCGACGACCACGGCGACGACGGCCGTGGCCCAGCCGAGCGCGCGCCAGCTCGCCTCGGTGGTGAAGCCCGCGGCCGCGAACGAGCCGCCGACCTGCGCGGCGATGCCCAGCACCTCGGCGACCGGCTGCACCCGCCCGCGCTCGGCGGCGCGGTAGGAGGAGGCGATCATCGCGCTGCCGCCGGAGTAGGCGAGGTTCCAGCCGACGCCGACCGCGAACATCGCGGTGAGGTAGAGCGGGAGCGCCGCCCCGCCGGCCGCGGCGAGGCCCGCGAGCAGGATGACCGCGCAGCCCAGCGCGGCGACCCGGCGCTCGCCCAGCCGTCCGATGACCCGGGGCACGAGGAAGCCGGGCGCGAACATCCCGACCAGGTGCAGCTGGATGGCCAGCGCCGCCTGCCCGGGCGTGCGGCCCGCCGAGAGCCCCAGGATCGGGCCGGCGGTCATCAGCGCGAGCATCGTCAGCGCCGCGGCCACGGCCGACGCGACGCCGAGCAGCAGCACCGGCTGGCGCCAGAGCACGGCGTACGGGCGTGGGGGCTGGGTCGGCGCGGCGGCCGGGCCGGTCGTCGCCGAGGGCGCCGGGAGCCGGAGGCGGGTGTTCCAGAGCGCGGCGCCGAGGCCGAGGGCGGCGACCAGGAGGTAGGAGGCGACGTAGGGCGTCGCGGTCACGTCGCGCAGCGCGGTCGCGACGAAGGGCCCCGCGACCGCGGCGACGAGCCCGCCGGCGAGGACGGTGCTGACGGCGCGGGCCCGGGCGCCGGGGTTCGCGTCGGCGGCCAGGTAGCGGTAGTAGCCGGCGGTCGCGTTCGACGCACCCACGACGGCGGTGCCGAGGCAGAAGAGCGCGAACGAGCCGTGGGCGATGGCCACCGCCGAGACCGTGCCGCCGAGCGCCGCCACCAGCCCCGAGGCGACGAACGTCGCCCGGTGGCCGAAGCGCCCGATGCAGCGCGACGCCACGAACGTGGTCAGGCCCGCGGCCACGAACAGCAGGCTGAAGGGGAGCGTGGCGAGGGCGGGCGTGGGGGCCGTCGTGGCGCCGACGATGCCGGTCAGGGTGAGGTCCACGCTGGAAGCCGCGACGAAGAAGGCCTGCGCGACCGCGAGGTGCCGGACGACGTGCGGTGCTCGGGTCACCGGTGCAGCCTGCCCTGCCGGGCGGGGCGCGGCCAGCGATACTCCTCCGGTGAGCCGGGCGGTCGAGGAGCGCAACCGCGCGATGCTGCGGGCGCGTGACGCGATGGACGCCGCGTACGGGCGCGAGCTCGACGTCGCCGAGCTGGCCCGGATCGCCTGCTGCTCGCCGAGCCACTTCATCCGGACCTTCGCGGCGACGTTCGGGGAGACGCCGCACCGCTACCTCCAGCGGCGCCGGGTCGAGCGCGCGATGCACCTGCTCCGCACCACCTCCATGCCGGTGACCGAGGTGTGCTGGGCGGTCGGCTTCTCGAGCCTGGGGACGTTCACGCGCACCTTCGTGCGGGTCGTGGGCGAGACGCCGACCGCGTGCCGCAGGCGGGGCCCGCTGCCGCCGGTGCCGTCGTGCTTCGCCATGGCCTGGCTCAGACCGAGCAGTTTCGGAGAAGCGGACCGCGCAGCGGCTGGATAGCGTCGCCGCCATGATCACCTCGCTGGCCATCACCTCTCTCTACGTCCTCGACCAGGACGAGGCCGTCGACTTCTACGTCGGCACGCTCGGCCTCGAGGTCGCGAACGACCTCGACCTCGGCTTCATGCGCTGGCTGACCGTGAAGGTCCCGGGCGAATCGCGCGAGATCCTGCTCGAGCGCCCGGGTGCCCCGGCCATGGACGACACGACCGCCGGGCAGGTGCGCGAGCTCGTCGCCAAGGGCGCCAGCGCCGGCACGTTGTTCTTCCAGACCGACGACGTCCAGGGCCTGTGGGACTCCTTGAAGGCCAAGGGCGTCGACCTGCCGGAGGAGCCGGTGGACCGCGGCTACGGCCGCGACTTCGGCTTCCGCGACCCGTTCGGTAACCACGTGCGCGTGTCGCAGCCGCCGCGCTGACGGGCTCCCGCCGGTTTTCTTACCGGCATCGCGGTCGAGGGCCTCCTGGAGGGCCTTCTCCGTGCACTGCGGTAAGAAAACCGGCGGCCTAGTCCTCCGAGGAGGTCGTCGCCAGGTTGCCCTTGATGAGGTCCATGACCGTCGAGTCGGTGAGCGTCGTGACGTCGCCGAGCTCGCGGTTCTCGGCCACGTCGCGGAGCAGGCGGCGCATGATCTTGCCCGAGCGGGTCTTCGGCAGCTCGTCGACGACCATGATCTGCCGCGGCCGGGCGATGGCGCCGATGTCCTTGGCCACGTGCTTCCGCAGCTCGTCGACCACGTCCGGACCGCCGTCGCCGGCCTCGCTGCGCAGGATGACGAAGGCGACGATCGCCTGGCCCGTCGTCTCGTCGGACGCCCCGACGACCGCCGCCTCGGCGACCTTGGGGTGGCTGACCAGGGACGACTCGATCTCGGTGGTCGACATGCGGTGGCCGGAGACGTTCATGACGTCGTCCACGCGGCCGAGCAGCCAGATGTCGCCGTCGGCGTCGAGCTTGGCCCCGTCGCCGGCGAAGTAGACGCCGGGGAAGCGGGACCAGTAGGTGTCGACGTAGCGCTGCTGGTCGCCCCAGATCCCGCGCAGCATCGCCGGCCACGGCCGGTCGATCACGAGGTACCCGGCCGCGTCGTCGCTGACCGGCTGGCCCTCGTCGTTGACGACCTTGACGCTCACGCCGGGGACCGCGCGCATGGCCGCGCCCGGCTTGCCCTCGGCGACGCCGGGCATGGGCGAGATCATGTGCATGCCCGTCTCGGTCTGCCACCACGTGTCGACGACCGGCGTGCGGTCGTGGCCGATGTGCTCGCGGTACCAGACGTACGCCTCGGGGTTGATCGGCTCGCCGACCGAGCCCAGCAGCCGCAGGCTCGACAGGTCGGCCTTGGCCGGGATCTCGGCGCCCCACTTCATGAACGTGCGGATGGCCGTCGGCGCGCAGTAGAGGATCGTCACGCCGTACTTGTCGACGACGTCCCACCAGCGCCCCTGGTGCGGGGTGTCGGGGGTGCCCTCGTACATGACGCTCGTCGTGCCGTTGGCCAGCGGGCCGTAGACGAGGTAGGAGTGCCCGGTCACCCAGCCGATGTCGGCCGCGGTCCAGAAGACGTCGGTCTCGGGCTTGAGGTCGAAGGTCGCCCAGTGCGTGTACGCGACGCCGGTGAGGTAGCCGCCGGTGGTGTGGAAGATGCCCTTGGGCTGACCGGTGCTGCCGCTCGTGTACATGATGTAGAGCGGGTGCTCGGCCTCGAACGCCTCGTACGCGTGCTCGGTCGGCTGGCGGTCCACGAGGTCGTGCCACCACACGTCGCGGCCCTCGGTCATGGCCGTCTCCTGCTCGGTGCGGCGCACCACCAGCACGCTGCGCACCTCGGGGCAGCGCTCCAGCGCCTCGTCGACGGCCGGCTTGAGCGCCGACGCCTTGCCCTTGCGGTAACCGCCGTCGGCCGTGATCACGACCTCGACGCCGCAGTCGAGGATGCGGGTCGCCAGCGCGTCGGAGGAGAAGCCGCCGAACACGACCGTGTGCGGTGCGCCGATCCGTGCGCACGCGAGCATCGCCACCGCGGCCTCGGGGATCATGGGCATGTAGATGGCGACCCGGTCGCCGGCCTCCACGCCCAGCTCGACGAGGGCGTTCGCGGCCTGGCAGACCTGCGCGGTCAGCTCGGCGTAGGTGATGGTGCGGGTGTCACCCGGCTCGCCCTCGAAGTGGAACGCGACCCGGTCGCCCAGGCCGGCCTCGACGTGGCGGTCGAGGCAGTTGTACGCGGCGTTGAGCCGGCCGTCGGCGAACCAGCGCGCGAACGGGGCGTCGCTCCAGTCGAGCGTCTCGGTCGGCTCGGTCTCCCAGGTCAGCCGCCGGGCCTGCTCGGCCCAGAAGGCGACGTCGTCGGCGGCCGCGGCCTCGAACGTGGCCTCGGTGACGTTGGCGTGCTCCGCCAGCTCCCGGGGCGGCGGGAAGCGCCGCTCCTCGGCCGCCAGGCTCTCCAGCCCCTGCCCTGCCGCGTCCGCCACCTCAGGCCTCCTCGCCTCGCTCGTCCGTCGCGGTCACCCTACGACCGGCGCCGTGGCGGGGAACGCGGTGGCTAGGACGCGTCCTAGGCGGAGCCGCGGTCGACGATCGCGGTGGGCATGATCGTCACTCGCTCGACCTCGCGCCCCTCGACCAGGTCGATGAGCACGTCGGCCATCCGGCGACCGACCTCCAGGGTCGGCTGGCGCACCGTGGTGAGCGGCGGCGTCGCGTTCTGCGCGAAGTAGTCGTCGTCCACGGTCACCACGCCGAGGTCGCGGGGGACCTCGAGCCCGTGCTCGCGCAGCACGCCGAGCGCGCCGGAGGCCAGCTGGGCGCTCGCCGCGAACAGCCCGTCGAAGGGCTCGCCCCGCTCCAGCAGCCGCCGGGCCGCCTCCGCGCCGCTGGCGGGGGAGAAGTCGGCGCGCTCCACCAGGTCGTCGGCCAGGCCGGCCTCGGCCAGCGCCTGGCGCCACCCCTCGAGCCGGTCGACGCCGGCGCCCATGTCCGGGGGACCGGCGACGGTCGCGATGCGACGCCGGCCGGCCTCGACGAGCCGCCGCGTCACGTCCGCGGCGGCGGCGACGTTGTCCACGTCGACGTAGCAGGGCAGCTCGCCCTCCTGGCTCATCGGACGCCCGCCGAAGACGAGCGGCAGCCGGCCCGCGAGGTGGGAGTACGAGCGGTCGTCCTCGTGGTGGGAGAGCACCAGCGCGCCGTCGACGCTGCCCGCGCGGAGGTAGCGGCGGACCTTGTCCTCGCTCCCGGCCGCGATGAGCAGCGCGAGGGTGAAGTCGGTCTCCGAGACCCGGGTGGCCGCGCCCTGGATGACCGAGGCGAAGTAGGGGTCGGTGAAGAACGTCGCGGTGTTCTCGGGGATGACCAGCGCGAGGGTCTGCGTACGACGGCTGACCAGCGTGCGGGCCGCCCGGTTGGGCGTGTAGCCGAGCTGTTCGATCG
>Ga0325401_1004215_pt1 | contig 13501 bp, 14 predicted proteins | sample PopdelMetagenome_FD_205666 | JGI IMG/M metagenome (GOLD analysis project Ga0325401, IMG submission 205666) | Populus deltoides microbial communities from Bellville, Georgia, United States - Xylem-PdKOR-R2 | ecosystem: Host-associated > Plants > Phyllosphere > Stem > Wood/Secondary xylem | place...
GACGCCCGGGTGCTCGAGGTGGTCGAGATGCTCACCGGCGGCGGCGACCCGCGGGCGATCGGCCCGGTGCTCACCGCCGGGCACGTGTCGCTGCGCGACGACTTCGAGATCTCCACGCCCGAGCTCGACGCAGTGGTCGACACCGCCCTGGCCACCGGCGCGCACGGCGCCCGCATGGTCGGCGGCGGGTTCGGCGGCAGCGCCATCGTGCTGGTCGAGGCCGGCGAGGTCGACCGCGTCGCGGCCGCCGTGCAGCCGGCCGGGGGCAGCTACCGCACGTTCGTCGCCGTCCCGTCGCCGGGGGCGCACCGGGTGGCCTGACCGCTCGAGGTGCGGGACACAACCGTCGCCCCGATGATCATGCGGTGCTCCTCACGGCTGCGGACGACACGTTCCGCCTCGACGCGAACCTCGTCGACTACCTGCTGGTCGCGATGTACTTCGCGGTGGTCATCGCGATCGGCTTCGCCGCCCGGAGGCGGGTCAGCGACTCGATCGACTTCTTCCTGTCCGGGCGGTCGCTGCCGGCCTGGGTGACCGGGCTGGCGTTCGTGTCGGCCAACCTGGGCGCGGTCGAGATCATCGGCATGTCGGCCAACGGCGCCCAGTACGGGCTGCCCTCGATGCACTACTTCTGGATCGGCGCCGTGCCGGCCATGCTCTTCCTGGGCGTGGTGATGATGCCGTTCTACTACGGGTCGAAGGTGCGCAGCGTCCCGGAGTTCATGCGCCGCCGGTTCGGCACCGGCGCGCACCTGGTCAACGCGATCAGCTTCGCCGTCGCCCAGGTGCTCATCGCCGGCATCAACCTGTTCCTGCTGGCCACCGTGGTCAACGTGCTGCTGGGCTGGCCGCTGTGGGTCTCGCTGGTCGCCGCGGCCGCCATCGTGCTCAGCTACATCACCCTCGGCGGGTTGTCGGCGGCGATCTACAACGAGGTGCTGCAGTTCTTCGTCATCGTCGCCGCCCTCGTGCCGCTGACCTGGATCGGGCTGTCGAAGGTCGGCGGCTGGGACGGCCTGGTCGACAAGATCACCAGCTCGGGGGGCGCCGAGCAGCTCAACAGCTGGCCCGGCAGCGAGCTGTCGGGGTTCTCCTCGCCGATCTGGTCGATCGTCGGCATCGTGTTCGGCCTCGGGTTCGTGCAGTCCTTCGGCTACTGGACGACGAACTTCGTCGAGGTGCAGCGGGCGATGGCCACCAAGTCGATGTCCGCGGCGCGCAGCACGCCGATCATCGCCTCGTTCCCCAAGATGTTCATCCCGTTCGTGGTGGTCATCCCGGGCATGGTCGCCGGCGTCTCGGTCTCCGAGGTGGTGGCGCTGAAGTCGGGGCAGGACTCGGGCGTCGAGTACAACGACGCGATCCTGCTGCTGGTGCGCGACGTGCTGCCCAACGGCCTGCTGGGGGTGGCGATCGCCGGCCTGCTGGCCTCGTTCATGGCCGGCATGGCGGCCAACATCTCGGCCTTCAACACGGTGTTCAGCTACGACCTGTGGCAGACCTACGTGAAGAAGGACCGCCCCGACGGCTACTACCTCGCGGTCGGCCGGTGGGCCACCGTCGGCGCGACGGCCATCGCGATCGGCACCGCGCTCATCGCGTCGGGGTTCTCCAACCTCATGGACTACCTGCAGACGCTGTTCGGCTTCTTCAACGCACCGCTGTTCGCCACGTTCATCCTCGGCATGTTCTGGAAGCGGATGACCCCCACCGCCGGCTGGACCGGCCTGGTCGCCGGCACGGTGTCGGCGGTCGCGGTGTTCGTCGCCAACCAGGTGGGGGTCTTCACCCTGCCCGGCCAGGGTGCGGCGTTCCTCGCCGCCGGGACGGCGTTCGTGGTCGACATCGTGGTCAGCGTGGCGGTCACGATGGTCACGAAGCCCAAGCCGGTGGCCGAGCTGGCCGGGCTGGTCTACTCGCAGACGCCCAAGGAGGTGCGCACCGACCCCGACGCGCACCGCCTGCCCTGGTACCAGTCCCCGACGACGCTGGCCGGCATCGCGCTGGTCATGGTCGTCGCGCTCAACGTGATCTTCGACTGAGAGGCCCCGCATGAGCCAGGAGCAGCAGGAGAAGCACACCGCGGGGGCCTTCGACGTCCGCAACGTCATCGCCGCCCTGATCGGCGCCTACGGCGTGGTCCTGGTCCTGATGGGGCTGTTCCACGACACCGCCGAGGAGGCCGAGCGCACCGGCGGGCTGGCCGCGAACCTGTGGGCCGGCATCGGCATGCTCGTGTTCGCGGTGGCCTTCGCCCTGTGGGCGCGCCTGCGCCCGGTCGTCGTCGACCCGCCGTCCGAGCCGTCGGGCGAACCGGACGCCTGACGTGGCCCGGCAGCACCCCTTCTACGGGGAGGCGGCCCGGCGCGGCGGTGGGCCGGGCTGGACGGGGTTCGGCCGGGGCCGGGGGCACGGGTTCGGGCGCCTCGACGACGTGTTCGGCTGTGCCGGGGACCGGGCCGGGGTGGCCCGGTGGGCGCGGGACCGGGGCTGGGTCGAGGTCCCGGCCGACGACCGGCCCGCGGTGGTGGGGGAGCTGCTGGCGGGTGCGCCGGTGCCGCTGGGTCCCGAGCACGTCGCGGTCAACCTGCGCACCGGGGTGCACGCGGGGTGGTCGGTGCTGGCCTTCGACGTCGTCGTCCGCACCGGGCAGGGGGACGTCCCGGAGTGGGCGGTCACGGCCCTGGGGCGTCCGCGCACCGCCGACCCCTACCACCTGCACCCCCGGCGGCTCGGCGCGTTCGCGCTGCCCGGCCGCGGGCGCCGCGTCGACCTGGGCCCCGGCGAGCTGGCCGACCGCTGGACGGCGACCGGCGCCCCCGACGTCGCCCGGGTGCTGCAGCAGGCCGCGGCCCGGGAGGCCCTCCTGGGCACCGACGACGGCGACGAGGTGTGGGCGACGGCCACGGCGCTGGCCGCCGTCCGCCCCGACGGCCACCGCCCGGCGCTCCTCGAGCACCACCTGGCCCTGCTGGCCGCCCTGGCCGGGGCGGAGCAGGAGTGCGGCAGGCCGTAGGCGTCGTCGGCCGGCGATGGCACGGTGGACCGCGTGACCGACCTGGGACGGCTGCGGGACTCCTACGACCGGGTGGCCGACGTGTACGTCGACACGGGGGCCGGGGACCTCGCACCGCATCCCTGGCTGCGCGCCGTGCTGGACGCGTTCGCGCAGGAGGTGCGGGACCTCGGCCCGGTGCTGGACGTCGGGTGCGGGCCGGGGCAGGCGTCGGCGTACCTGGGCGGGCACGGCGTCGACGTCTCCGGGGTCGACCTGTCACCCCGCATGGTCGAGCTCGCCCGTCGGGCGCACCCGCACCTGCGGTTCGAGGTCGGCTCGGCCACCGAGCTGCGCCCGGCCGAGGCCTCGCTGGGCGGGGTGCTGGCGTGGTGGTCGCTGTTCCACCTGTCGCGTGCGGACGTGTCGTCGGTGATGGGAACGCTCGCCGGGGCCCTGGTGCCCGGCGGCCAGCTGGTGTGGGGCACGCACGTGGGGGACGGCGAGGCCCACCGCACCGACCCCTACGGGGTCGAGGGGGTGTCGTGGACGACGGTCCGGTGGCAGCCCGAGGAGATGGCCGCGGTGCTCACCGCCGTCGGGCTGCAGCCGGTGGTCGAGCTGCGCTTCCCCCCGCTGTGGGGAGGCAGCCCCCAAGCGCTCCTGGTGGCCCGCCGTCCGGCCTGACCCGGGCATCGATCGACGGTGGTCGACCATTCCGCCGGAGGAGTGATCGGTGACCGTCGATCGACGGTCACCGGCGCAGGGTGGGGGTCCCTCAGCGGACGGCGCGGCCGATCGCGGTGGCGGCGTCGAGCACCGCGCCCACCACCTCGGGGCTGGGCCGGCGGCCCAGCCGCTCGACCGGGCCGGACACCGAGACCGCGCCGAGCACCCCGCCGGTGGCGTCGCGCACCGGGGCCGACAGCGAGGCCACGCCCGGCTCGCGTTCGGCGATGCTGTGCGCCCACCCGCGCCGCCGGACGTCGAGCAGCGTGCGGGCGGTGAACGAGGACGAGGGCAGCAGCGGGGTGACCTCGTCGGAGGGGGCGAAGGCCAGCAGGGCGTGGGCCGCGGAGCCCGCGGTCATCGGCAGCCGGGCGCCCACGGGCACGGTGTCGCGCAGCCCGCTGAGCCGCTCGGCCGCGGCCACGCACACGCGGGCCGACCCGTCGCGGACGTAGAACTGCGCGCTCTCGCCGCTGGCGTCGCGCAGCGCGACCAGGTGCCGGGTGGCGGCGTCGGCGAGGCGGTCGGCGAGGTCGGCGCCGCCGCGGCCGAGCTCGGCCAGCGCGGCGCCCGGGGCCCACGACCCGTCGGGCAGGCGGCGCACGAGGCGGTGCCCCTCGAGCGCGACGGCCAGCCGGTGCGCGGTGGCGCGGGGCAGGCCGGTGCGCTCCACGAGCTCGGCGAGGGTGGCCGGCTCACCCGCCACGGCGTGCAGGATCGCGACCGCTTTGTCCAGCACGCCGACGGGGTTAGGCTGTCCCACGAGCTGATACTTGCATCCCACTCCATGAGATGCAACCGAGCCGGAGGAGGCGCAGCCGTGGGGCAGACCCTGGCGCAGAAGGTCTACGAGCAGCACGTGGTGCGGCGCACCGAGGGCGAGCCCGACCTGCTCTACATCGACCTGCACCTGGTGCACGAGGTCACCAGCCCGCAGGCCTTCGACGGGCTGCGGGCCGCCGGGCGCACCGTGCGCCGTCCGGACCTGACGATGTCGACCGAGGACCACAACGTCCCGACGACGAACCTGCTGGCCCCGATCGCCGACCCGGTCAGCCGGGCCCAGGTCGAGGCGCTGCGCACCAACACCGCCGAGTTCGGCATCCGGCAGGCCCCGATGGGCACCCGCGACCAGGGCATCGTGCACGTCATCGGCCCGCAGCTGGGCCTGACCCAGCCGGGCATGACCATCGTGTGCGGCGACAGCCACACCTCCACCCACGGGGCGTTCGGCGCGCTGGCCTTCGGCATCGGCACCAGCGAGGTCGAGCACGTGCTGGCCACCCAGACGCTGACCCAGCGCCCGGCGAAGCAGATGTCGGTGCGGGTCGACGGCGAGCTGCCGCTGGGCGTGAGCGCCAAGGACGTCATCCTCGCCGTCATCGCCGAGATCGGCACCGGCGGCGGGCAGGGCCACGTGATCGAGTACCGCGGCAGCGCGATCGAGGCGCTGTCCATGGAGTCGCGCATGACGATCTGCAACATGTCGATCGAGGCCGGCGCGAAGGCCGGGCTGATCGCCCCCGACGAGACGACCTTCGCCTACCTGGCCGGCCGCGACCACGCCCCGAGCGGCGCGGACTGGGACGCCGCGGTCGCCGCCTGGCGCGAGCTGCGCACCGACGACGACGCCGTGTTCGACCGCGAGGTGGTCATCGACGCCGCGTCGCTCACGCCCTACGTCACCTGGGGCACCAACCCCGGCCAGGGCCTGCCGATCGGCGACTCCGTGCCCGACCCGGCCTCGTTCGCCGACGAGTCCGAGCGCGACGCCGCCGAGTCGGCGCTGGCCTACATGGGCCTGACCGCCGGCACGCCGCTGCGCGAGATCAGCGTCGACACGGTCTTCCTCGGCTCGTGCACCAACGGGCGCATCGAGGACCTGCGGGTCGCCGCCGAGCTGCTGCGTGGCCAGCACGTGGCCGCCGACACCCGCATGCTCGTCGTCCCCGGGTCGGTGTTCGTGAAGCAGCAGGCCGAGGACGAGGGCCTGGACGCCGTCTTCACCGCCGCCGGCGCCGAGTGGCGCGGTGCGGGCTGCTCGATGTGCCTGGGCATGAACCCCGACCAGCTGGCCCCGGGCGAGCGGTCGGCCTCGACCTCGAACCGCAACTTCCAGGGCCGGCAGGGCAAGGGCGGCCGCACCCACCTGGTGTCGCCCGCCGTCGCCGCGGCCACCGCCATCACCGGGAAGCTGACCGCCCCGGCCGACCTGCAGACTGCTGGAGCCTGAGCATGGACGCCTTCACCACCCACACCGGCACCGCCGCCCCGCTGCGGCGCAGCAACGTCGACACCGACCAGATCATCCCGGCCGAGTACCTCAAGCGGATCACCCGCACCGGGTTCGAGGACGGCCTGTTCGTCGCCTGGCGCACCAACGAGCCCGACTTCGTGCTCAACCAGCCGCAGTACGCCGACGCATCGATCCTCGTCGCCGGGCCCGACTTCGGCACCGGCTCCTCCCGCGAGCACGCCAACTGGGCGCTGCTCGACGGCGGCTTCCGGGTGGTCATCAGCGCCCGGTTCGCCGACATCTTCCGCAACAACTCGACCAAGTCCGGCCTGCTCACCGTGGTGCTGCCGGCCGCCGACGTCGAGGCGCTGCAGGACGCCTGCGAGGCCGACCCGGCGCTGCCGGTGACCGTCGACCTGGTCGCCCGCGAGGTCCGGTGGGCCGACCGGGCCGTGGCCTTCGAGATCGACGACTACACCCGCTGGCGCCTGCTGGAGGGCCTCGACGACATCGGCCTCACCGAGCGGCACCTCGACGACATCGACGCCTTCGAGGCCACCCGCCCGTCGTGGAAGCCCCGCACGCTGGCCTGACCCAGTCCGCACCACCGGAGGCCGTCGTCCCACCCCGGGACGGCGGCCTCCGGCGTCGCCCGGGAACCCACGGGGCCCGGCCGACGACCAACGGGTGACCGACCGACACGCGACCGAGAGGCCCTCCGTGCTCCGCACCCGATCGATCCTGCTGGCGTTGCTCGTCTCCGCCGCCGCCTGGCTGGCCGCCACCGGTACGGCCCAGGCGCACACGTCCCTGAGCTCGTCGAGCCCGGCCGAGGGCGTGACCGTCACCGAGCCGCTCTCGATGGTCACGCTGACGTTCAGCGGCGGGGTGCGCGGCCCCGAGGTCACGGTCACCGGTCCGGACGGCGCCGTGGTCAGCACCGCGCCGGCCTCCGACGAGGGCAGCACGGTGAGCGTGCCCGTCGCGCCGACGGCGACCGGGCCGCACACCGTCACCTGGGCGGTCACCTCCGCCGACGGGCACGACCTCACCGGCACGCTCGGGTTCGACTACGCCGGCGCGGTCGCTGCGCCGGTCGCTGAGCCTGTCACCTCGGTCCCCGCGTCCGCCCCGACGCCGGAACCCGGCTCTTCTGCGCCCAGCCCGGCTGCACCGACCTCTGCGCCGCTCGACGAGGCCGGCGCCGATGCCCCCGAGGACGGGCCGAACCTGCTGGTCCGCGTCGTGCCGGTCGTGCTCGCCCTGGGCGTCGGCGGCGGGGTCTGGCTGCTGCTCCGCCGGCGCCGCGGCGTCCGCCGGTGATCACCACGGCTCAGGTGCTGCCTCCGCGGCGTCGAGGCCGCACCTGAGCGGAGATGATCACCGGGGCCGGCCGGTGGGACCGGTCGGGTCGCTCAGGCCGGGGCGTCGGGGTCGGCCGGGAAGTCGCGGTAGTAGTCGGCGAGCAGGGCACCGGGCCGGCCCCCGAGCACCCACACGCTGCCCTTCGCCGAGGGGGGCCACAGCGTGCCCGCCGTCCCCGGGTAGCGCACGCCCAAGGCCATGAGCACCGAGGGGATCGCCCCGCCCTGGCTGCACACCAGGGTGACCCCGGGCGCCGGGCGCGGCTCCAGCCAGCGCTCGACGAGGTCGATGCCGGCCTGCGGGTCGTCGCCGAAGCCGTCCTCGCCCAGCTCGGGCACCGCGCCGACGGGCAACCCCAGCTGCTCGGCGACCGGGGCCACGGTCTGGCCGCAGCGCAGCGGGGGAGCGGCGAGCACCTCGGTGGGGGCGAAGGCGGTGAGCACCTGAGCCAACCGGCGGGCCTGCGCGCGCCCGCGCCCGTCGAGCGGGCGGAGGTCGTCGGGGCCGTCGAAGTCCGACCGCTCGCCGGCGCTGGCGTGCCGCACGAGCACCAGGGTGGGCGTGCGGGGCACGTCGGTGCGGGCCAGGTCGGCCAGCACGGCCGCGTCGTGCGGGTGGGTGACCAGCGAGGACGCCTCGGGCACCGGCAGCCAGCGCAGCTCGTCGACCTCGTCGTTGGCCACGAACCCCCCGCCGACGTGCTGCATCGTCCAGTAGTCGACCCGCTTGGGACCGTGCCGGTGGGTGTAGCGGGTCTGCACGCTGCGCCGGCCGACGGCGACGTCGAGCCCGGTCTCCTCGCCGACCTCGCGCACGGCGGCCTGCAGCGGGTGCTCGCCGGCGTCCAGCTTGCCCTTGGGCAACGACCAGTCGTCGTACTTGGGCCGGTGGACGACGGCGGTCTCGAGCGCCCCGCCCTCGCCCACCCGCCACACCGCGCCGCCGGCGGCCGGCTGCACGCGGTCAGCCAGCGAGCTCACCGGCCATCATGAGCGCCTGGAAGTCCTGCCGGCCGGTCTGCGTCCAGCGGCCGTCGGCCCCGAGGGAGAAGCTGCGCACGTCGTCGGCCATCGCGCCGTCGAACATGCGCTGCAGCTGGTCCTGGGCGTGCTGGTCGCTGATCCGCAGCAGCACCTCGACGCGGCGGTCGAGGTTGCGGTGCATGAGGTCGGCGCTGCCCAGCCACCACTCGGGCGAGCCGTCGTTGAGGAAGTTGCACACCCGCGAGTGCTCCAGGAAGCGGCCCACGATCGAGCGCACCCGGATGTTCTCGCTCAGCCCGGGGACCTGCGGCCGCAGCGCGCAGATGCCGCGGATCCACAGCTCGACCGGCACCCCGGCGGCCGAGGCCTCGTAGAGGGCGTCGATGAGCTGCTCGTCGACCAGCGAGTTCACCTTGATCCGGATGCCGGACGGGCGGCCCTCGGCGGCGTGCCGGGCCTCGCGGCGGATCTTCTCCAGCAGGCCGGCGCGGATGCCGTGCGGGGCCACCAGCAGCGAGCGGTAGGTGGTCTGCCGCGAGTAGCCGGTGAGGGTGTTGAACAGGTCGGTGAGGTCGGCGCCCACCCGCGGGTCGGCGGTGAGGATGCCGAGGTCCTCGTAGATGCGCGCGGTCTTCGGGTTGTAGTTGCCGGTGCCGATGTGGCAGTACCGCCGCAGCACACCGTTCTCCCGGCGGACCACCAGCGCGGTCTTGCAGTGCGTCTTGAGGCCCACCAGGCCGTAGACGACGTGGCAGCCCGCGCGCTCGAGCGTCTTGGCCCAGCTGATGTTGGCCTCCTCGTCGAACCGGGCCTTGATCTCGACCAGGACGACGACCTGCTTGCCGGCCTCGGCGGCCTCGATGAGCGCCTGCACGATGGGGGAGTCACCCGAGGTGCGGTACAGGGTCTGCTTGATCGCCAGCACGTGCGGGTCGGCGGCGGCCTGCTCGATGAACCGCTGCACGCTGGTGGCGAACGAGTCGTAGGGGTGGTGCACCAGCACGTCGCCTTCGCGCAGGGTGGCGAAGAAGCTCTTGGGGGCCTCGCCGTCGGTCAGCCGCGGGTGCGTGCCGGGGACGAACGGCTCGTCCTTGAGCTCGGGCCGGTCGAGGCCGTAGAGGGCCATGAGCGAGGCCAGGTCGAGCAGGCCGGGCACGTGCAGCACGTCGCCGGGGGAGACCTCGAGCTCGTGCATGAGCACGTCGAGGATCTGCGGGTCCATCGAGTCGGTGACCTCGAGCCGGACGGCGGGGCCGAACCGGCGGCGCTGCAGCTCGCGCTCGAGGGCCTGCAGGAGGTCCTCGTCGCGGTCCTCCTCGACCTCGACGTCGGCGTTGCGGGTCACCCGGAACAGGTGCTGGTCGATGACGTCGAGCCCGGGGAACAGCTGCCCGATGTGGGCGGAGATGAGGTCCTCGAGGGGGAGGAACACCGACTCCTCGTCCTCGGTGTGCACGGGCACGAAGCGCGGCACGTTGTCGGGCACCTTGACCCGGGCGAAGCGGGGCGAGCCGGTCTCGGGGTCGCGGACGCTCACCGCGAGGTTCAGCGACAGGCCCGAGATGTAGGGGAACGGGTGCGCCGGGTCGACCGCCAGCGGGGTGAGCACGGGGAACACCTGGTCGCGGAAGTACTCGCGCAGCCGCATCGACTCGGCGTCGCCGATCCCGCCCCAGTGCACGATGCGGATGCCGTTCTCGGCCAGCCGCGGCAGCACGTCCTCGACGAACACCCCGGCGTGCCGGGCCACCAGCTCCTGCGTGCGCGTGGCGATGCGGGCCAGCTGCTCGCGGATGGTGAGGCCGTCGGGGGAGCGCACGGTGAGCCCGGTGTTCTGCCGGCGCTTGAGGCCGGCGATGCGCACCATGAAGAACTCGTCGAGGTTGCTGGCGAAGATCGACAGGAACTTCACGCGCTCCAGGAGCGGGGCGTCGGCGTCCTCGGCCAGCTCGAGCACCCGGGCGTTGAAGTCCAACCAGGACAACTCGCGGTTGAGGAAGCGGTCGGCGTGCTGGCCGACGGCGGCGGCCGTCTCGGTCTGGGTGTCGGACACCCCGACATCTTCGCCTACCCAGGTGAACGGCTGGTGATCACGCGCAGGCGCGGGACGCCGAGGCCGACGTGCGCGGGCCGCACCCCAGGTCACGGGCCCGGGCGAGGTGCTCGGGGGTGTCGACGTCGCGGTGCAGGCCCGGCCACGCGCCCTCCAGCAGCACCGCGCCCGACGCGGCGTGGGCGGCCGCCGAGCCCGGCCCGAACGCCGGTGCGAGCACCCCGGTGGTCGTGGTCAGCAGCGTGGTGCCGGTGCCCTCGGCGTCGGCGACGAACCCCCGCGCGACGGCGGCGGCGCGGTCGAGGGCCTCCGCCAGGTCGGCGGCGCGCAGCGCCGGGAGGTCGGAGTGCAGGGCCGCGACGCACCGGGCCCCGGTGGCCCGCGCCCCGTGCGCGACGGCGGGGTTCAGCCCGGCAGGTGCGTCCGGGACCACCCGGGCACCGAGCTCCGCGGCGACCGCCGCGGCGCGCGGGTCGTCGGTGACCACCCACAGGTCGGCGACCTCCCCGGCGGCCTGCAGGGTGTCGCCGAGCAGGGCCAGCACCAGCGTCTCGTGCTCGGCGCGGGTGCCGCTGGGCCCGAGCCGGGTCTTCGCCCCGGCCAGCCGTTTCGCGGGGACGACGACGGACCAGCGCTGCACACGACCACGCTGCCACACCCGGCTGCACGCGGCCGTCCGGTCCCGGCGACCGGCGGATCCGACCTGCGGGGGACGACGCGCCGGGCCCGTCGGCGATAGCGTCCGGCCATGGTGCCTGCGGGGGAGCTCGTGGTGGTGGGTGTCGTCGTCCTGGTCGTCCTCGTCGTGGCGGCGGTGCTGCTGCGCCGGGCGGTCCGGCGTCGGCGCGAGGGCTGGTACGCCGTCGACGGCGATGCGCCGGTGACCGGCGCGCGGGGTGCGGTCGGCCGCCACAGCTGGATGCTCGGCGGCGGAGGTGGCGGCGGGGGCGGCTGAGCCCGCACGCACGCCCCCGTTCCACCACGCAACCGACGGCACGGGGCAAACTGGACCGGTGAGCCACGACCTCGACCGTGCCCCGGGCACCTCCTGGCCCCGGCGGCGCTGGCGGCCCCGGCCGCACCTGGACTGGTCGCTGCGCATGTGCCTGGCCGTCGTCTGGCCGGTCACCGGCCTGCTCTACGACCTGCACCTGCGGCACGCCGAGCGCATCCCGCGCTCGGGCGGGGTCCTGCTCGTGGCCAACCACGTGTCGGTGCTGGACCCGCTGGCCTGCGCGATGCTCGTCTACGACGCCGGCCGGGTGCCGCGCTTCCTCGCCAAGCACGCCGTGTTCAAGGGCCTGGCCGGCACCATCCTGCGCGCCGCGGGCCAGATCCCGGTGTACCGCGGCACCTCGGCGGTGCAGTCCTCGATGAGCGCCGCCGAGCACGCCCTGGCCACCGGCGAGGTCGTGATCATCTACCCCGAGGGCTCGGTGACGCGCGACCCGGAGTGGTGGCCCATGGAGCCCCGCACCGGCGCCGCCCGCCTCGCGCTCACCACCGACGCCGTCGTCGTCCCGCTCGCCCAGTGGGGCCCGCAGCGGGTGCACGACTACCACGCCAAGAAGCTGCACCTGCGGCTGCGCACCCCCGCCGACTACCTCGTCGGCGAGCCCGTGGAGCTCGACGACCTCCGCGCCCGCGTGCGCGCCGGGCAGCCGATCAGCGCCGCCCTGCTGCACGAGACCACCGACCGGCTGATGGGCCGGGTGCGCGCCCAGCTCGGTGAGGTCCGCGGCGAGCAGCCCCCGGCGGCGGTGCACCCGCGCCCCGGCCGCACCGCCGGCGACCTGCCCGGTGCGGCGGGCGCCGCGTGAGCGGGCTGACCCGGGCAGCGGTGCTCAGCGCGGGCAGCTGGGGGACGACGTTCGCCAAGGTGCTCGCCGACGCCGGCTCCGAGGTGTCGCTGTACGCCCGTCGCCCCGAGCTCGCCGAGGCCATCACCGCCGACCGCGAGAACGCCGACTACCTGCCGGGCATCCGGCTGCCCGAGGGCATCACCGCCACCGCCGACCCCGCGCAGGCGCTGGCCGGTGCCGACCTCGTGGTGCTCAGCATCCCCTCGCAGAGCCTGCGCGAGAACCTGGCCGCCTGGGCCCACCTCATCCCCGCGCAGGCCACCCTGCTGTCGCTGATGAAGGGCATCGAGCTGGGCAGCACCCGGCGCATGAGCGAGGTGGTCTGCGAGGTCACCGGCGCCTCGCCCGACCGCGTCGCCGTGCTCAGCGGGCCCAACCTGGCCCGGGAGATCGCCGAGGAGCAGCCGGCCGCCACCGTCGTCGCCTGCACCGACCCCGACCGCCTCGACGCCCTGCAGGCCGCGTGCCGCACCCGGTACTTCCGGCCCTACACCAACCCCGACCTGGTCGGCTGCGAGCTGGGCGGCGCGGTCAAGAACGTCATCGCGCTGGCCGCCGGGGTGGCCGAGGGGCTGGGCTTCGGGGACAACACCCGCGCCTCGCTCATCACCCGCGGCCTGGCCGAGACCGCGCGGCTGGGGCAGGCGCTGGGCGCCGACCCGCTCACCTTCGCCGGGCTGGCCGGGCTGGGCGACCTCGTGGCCACCTGCTCCTCGCCGCTGTCGCGCAACCGCACCTTCGGCGAGCACCTCGGGCGCGGCATGAGCATCGAGGAGACGGTGGCGGCCACCAAGCAGACCGCCGAGGGCGTCAAGTCCTGCCGGTCGGTGCTCGACCTGGCCCGCGCCCACGGCGTCGACGTGCCCATCACCGAGGCCGTCGTGCGGGTGTGCCACGAAGGCGAGTCCCCGGCCCAGATGGTCCGGGAGATCATGAGCCGGGAGGCGAAGAGCGAGTGATGGATCCGACGACGTGGTCCGACGCCACACAGGTGGTCCGCGGCGGCGACGAGCCCGTCGTGCCCGGTACCCCGCTGCGGCCCAGCCCCGTGTTCGCCGCGCCCTACCACCTGGGCGAGGACCCGCTGGCGGCCGACTTCTACGCCCGCCCCGGCCACCCGACCCTGCGGGTGCTCGAGCGCGCCGTCGGCGACCTCGACGGCGGGGACTGCCTGGTCTTCGCCACCGGCATGGCGGCGATCAGCGCCGCGGTGCTCGCCGTCGTCGGCGCCGGTGACCGCGTGGTCATCCCCAGCGACGGCTACTACCAGACCCG
>Ga0325401_1004220_pt1 | contig 13496 bp, 11 predicted proteins | sample PopdelMetagenome_FD_205666 | JGI IMG/M metagenome (GOLD analysis project Ga0325401, IMG submission 205666) | Populus deltoides microbial communities from Bellville, Georgia, United States - Xylem-PdKOR-R2 | ecosystem: Host-associated > Plants > Phyllosphere > Stem > Wood/Secondary xylem | place...
CAGAAAATCGGTAAGCGCCTCGATATTGGCTTGACTTCTACCTACTTCAATACCTCGAACCGTCGGGGCTTTACCGGCAACGACAACCGGGGGGTAAGCCTTACCTACACGCTAGCTTATTTGCCAAGCTACGCGCAGTTGCACCCCGATGCGGCCGGCGTCTATCCAGACAATCCCTACGGTGGCGACAACCCACTGGCAATTGTGGCGCGGTCGGTGAACGAGGAAAAAACCAATCGTACTGTGCAAGCTGGTAATGCTACCTTGCGGATCATCGATAAGGAAGGCTCGTCATTGCGCCTAGCAGTACAAGGTGGCATCGACTTTTCGAGTAGCAATGCCCTGTTGGCACTACCCGCCGACTTACAATCGCAGCGGAGCCTAGCTAATCCTGGCGCCGTACGGGTGGCTAAAAACCAGTTTTTTAATACCAATCTGCAAGCGTTCCTAGTGTACGATTGGCGGCTGGGCGAGGGCCTGAACTTCACCTCGCAAGTTGGTTCGGTACACCTGAGTCTCGACCGGAACCTGAGCTATAGCCAAGGCCAAAACCTAGCTCCTGGCACGCCACTCACGCCTAACCGTAGCTCGCTGGTAACGCAAGAAGTAGAGTTTGGCTCGGAGCAAGACCTAGGCCATGTAGCGCAGCAGGAAGTAAACTACCGCGACCGAATCATCGCTACGGCAGGCGTCCGCTTCGATAAATCAAGCCGCAACGGCGACCCGAAGAAGTACTATGCTTTTCCCAAAGCTTCGCTGGCTGTAAACGTGGCCAACTTCGGCTTGTTTGAATTGCCTTCTGTCAACTTAATTAAGTTGCGCGCTGCTTACGGTGAAACAGGAACGCCGCCGTTTTTTAATAGCACGTTCTCGCCGCTCACCAACGGCAGCACTGGTGGGCGAGTAGGTTACTATCCTTCCACTGTAGTTGGTAACTCTGCCATTGGGCCAGAGCGAGCCACGGAATTTGAGACGGGCATCGACCTGGCTTTTTTGAACAGCCGCGTCACTGTGGAGGCTACTTACTATAACAAAGTAGCCAAGGACCTAATCAACTCATTCGTATTAGCGCCGAGCACGGGTGTTACTTCTATCCGGGCCTTTCCAGTAGGTGACCTGCGCAACCGCGGTTTGGAACTATCGTTGGGCGTGACTCCGGTGCGCTCCGAGAACTTTCAGTGGACCTCGACTTCGCAGTACTGGTTCAACCGCACGCGCGTTACGCGCATTATCGTGCCCGCCTTCAACACGGGTTCTGGCTTCGGAAATGGCTTCGGTCGCAATGTTTTCGCGCTCGGCCAGTCGCCTTCGCGCTGGTATGGTACGCCCGTTAGCGCTACCGACAACCCTAACAACCCTAGCTTCCTGACTGCCTACGAAGACGCGCAGCCGAAATTCCAGATGTCGTTCTTGAACAACTTCACGGTTTTCAAGAACATCGAAGTATCGTTCCTGCTGCACTGGCGCAAAGATTCCTACACCAGCAATTTGAGCCGTTTACTACAGGACGAAGGCGGCACCACGAAAGATTGGAGTAAAGATGATGACGGCGATGGCACGGTGAACGGGATACAGCGCCCAGGCTTGTCGGCGCGCGAGTACATCCAGAACAGTGGCTACTTGCGACTCCGGGAAGCGAGCATCTACTACTCAATACCCGCTAGCGTTCGGACCAGCCTGTTCAAAGATTACGTGCGCAGTATCCGCATTGGGGTATCGGGCAACAACTTGCTGACCTGGACCAAGTACGTTGGTTACGATCCGGAAGTATCCAACTTTGGTTCGACTTCCAATTTTGCTCAGGTCGACGTGAGTACCTACCCTAACACGCGTCGCGTATTCTTCCACCTGAACTTCGACTTCTAAACTCGATTCATCTTCTTATGTATATCACCTTTAAACACTACGCTCGCCCGGCCCTGTTGGCCGGAACGCTAGCACTATTGCTCGGCGCGAGCGGCTGCGATTTAGTCGAGGTAAATGAGGTAACCGACCCGAATAATGCGAGCATTGAAAGTGTGCTGGCAAATGCCACCCAGTCGCAGATCAACGCTTTGGGCGTGGGGGTTGAGGCTTCCTTGCGGTTAGGTCATGCTAATAATAGTTCCTACAACCAAGTTGTCGGTACCCTCGGGCGGGAAGTTGTGATCCTAGCCCTCACGGAAAGCCGCTGGTATCTGGAGCTGCAAGGCCGCCGGGGCAACAGTACCGTCGATGTGCTGGACGACGCTGCTTATTACAACGGGCAGTACACCGATTTCGCCCGAGTTGGACGTGCCGCCCGTGTCTTTCGGGCATCAGCCGACGCGAGCAGCGCTTTAAACGGCGAGCAGAAAAGCGGGATTGCAGGCTTCACGCGTACTTATGAAGCGCTAAGCAAATTGCACCTGCTCAATTTGCAAGGCGAGAATAGCATCCGGGTCGATCTGGATAATATTCAAAAACCCGGCAAATTTGTTACACAAGCCGAAGCACTAGCCAACATCCGGCAACTACTCGATCAAGCCGACCAAGATCTGGCTAATGGCGGAGCAGCATTTGCTTTCCCGCTGTCGAGCGGCTACGCGGGGTTCAATACGCCCGCTACTTTCCGTCGCTTCAATCGGGCATTGGCTGCTCGCGTAGCACTCTATCAGCGCGACTTCGCGGGCACAATTACAGCTCTGAATGCCTCCTTTTACGACCGCGCTGGCAGCCTTACGCTAGGGCCTAAAATTACATTTAACGCGGCAACAGCGGGCGATGTGGGCAACCCCTATTATCAGGTGCCAGATGGTAGCCCTACCAACCTAGCTGTTGCCCCCGACAACTTTGTGACGGAAGCAGAAGCCGGGGATACACGACTAGCTAAGGTAAGCCAGCGGACGGCGCCCCGCACGCTAAGTGGCATCACTGGCACCTATGAGTCGCGCGTATTTACCTCGCAGAATGCGCCACTCGATATCATTCGCAATGAAGAGCTGATCTTAATAGCGGCGGAAGCTCGCGTTGGTACCAATGACCTAGCTGGCGCCCTGGCAGACATCAATGCCATCCGGACCCGCGCTGGCGGGCTAGCTGCTCGCACGGCTGGTTCGTTCACAAACGCTACTAGCTACATCGACGAGATTTTGCGGCAACGTCGATACTCGCTGTTCTACGAAGGTCACCGCTGGGTTGACTTGCGTCGCTTGAACCGCCTGAACCCGAATCCGGCGCCTAACCAAACCCTAGCTTATACAGCTGCGCCGTATAAGCTATTTGACCGTTTAGAGCGTCCGGCCGCGGAGAAGCAGTGGGATATTGCCAATCCGTAAGCTAACCTAGCTTTCGTTCAATATAAAAGGCCCCATGCTGTGTAGCATGGGGCCTTTTGCGTGAGTCAGGTAGCTAGACCTAGCTTTCCATCAGGAATCCTTTGATATACTCGTCTAAGTCCCCATCCAGCACGTTTTGCACGTCGGTGCGTTCTATGCCGGTACGAAGGTCTTTGATGAGCTTGTAAGGATGCAGCACGTAGTTGCGGATCTGAGAACCGAAATCGATGCGCTTCTTGCCGGCTTCCACCTTGTCGCGCTCGGCGTTGCGCTTGTCGAGCTCTAGTTGGTAAAGGCGCGATTTGAGCATACGCAGGGCGTGCTCTTTATTCATGAGCTGGCTGCGCTCAATCTGACATTCGATAACAATACCGGAGGGCGCGTGCTTAAGGCGCACCGCCGTTTCTACTTTGTTCACGTTCTGCCCACCAGCACCACCCGATCGAAATGTATCCCAGGAAATATCGGCGGGATTGATTTGGATATTGATCGTATCGTCGACTACTGGATAGGCGAAGACGGAGGCAAAGGAAGTATGACGCCGCCCGCTGGAGTCGAAAGGAGAAATGCGCACAAGGCGGTGTACTCCAATTTCACTCTTCAGGTAACCATAGGCAAAATCACCATCTATTTCCAGGGAAGCAGACTTAATACCGGCGCCTTCGCCCGGCTGATAGCTTACTTGCTTGACGGCAAACCCATGCTTCTCACCCCACATGATATACATGCGCATTAGCATCTCGGCCCAATCCTGGCTTTCGGTGCCACCGGCGCCGGGGTTGATGTCGATGATAGCGGAAAGCTGATCTTCCTCGTCGGAGAGCATACGCTTAAACTCAAGCTGTTCAACCGCCTTTTGGGCAGTGTCAAACTCTTGTTGCATCTCCTGTTCCGTCGCGTCGCCTTCACGATAGAATTCGTAAAGCACTTCTACATCGCCGACGGCTTTTTCTACGGCTTCGTAGTCATCCGTCCAAACCTTTATGGACTTGACCTCTTTCAGCACTGCCTCCGCTTTCTTGGAGTCGTCCCAGAAGTCGGGAGCAGTCGTCTGCTTTTCAGTCGCTATGATCTGCTCTTTTCGATTATCGTAGTCAAAGATACCTCCTCAGAGCCTCAGCGCGGCCCTTCAATTCCTTCACCTGATCTTGCGTCATCGTGGGAGTTTAAGTGTTGAATGGTGAGTGTTGAATGGGTAAAGGTCGGACGGAAATGCTGAATGCGCGCAGCTAATTCTGAAAGTCAAAGGAAATGACTGACCACAAGCACGAAAGCTAGTTTGTAATCCGCACCTATACACTTCGTGTGGTTCTGAAAAAGAACAGCCAACCCTAGGGTTGGCTGCTAGAACAAAAAGACAAGACTGAAGAATCCAACCTAGCTTTAAACGTTGACTATCCAGTTGTGTACGTCGGGAGCAGCGCCCAAGCGGATGTCGTTTAGTGCCTGTAACACGCGCTGCGCGAACGACTCAGTAGTTGATGCGGGCAATGAATAATCCTGGCCTTGGTAGCCAATGACCGTGAAGGGGGAGATGGTCACGGCAGTACCGATACCGAAGGCTTCCGTGAGTTTACCGTTTTGGAGAGCTTCGAGGACTTCAGCTGCTGATACTTTCCGTTCCTCAACGGGCATGCCCCAGTCGCGGGCTAGCTGCAACACACTACGCCGCGTGATACCATCCAAAATAGAGGTGCTCAGGGCTGGAGTTACGAGCGTGCCATCCATGATGAACGCCACGTTCATAGTGCCCGACTCTTCGATGAAGCGGTGTTCTGAAGCGTCGGTCCAAAGCAGTTGGTGGTAGCCAGCATCCTGGGCTAGCTTGGTAGGGTAGAGGGCTGCGCCGTAATTACCAGCGTTTTTCGCGTAGCCTGCGCCACCTTCAGCCGAGCGCACGTATTTTTCCTCGAAGCGCACCCGCAGTGGCTTGCCAAAGAAAGCACCTACGGGGCAAGTGATGATGGCAAAACGGTAGGTATCCGAGGGCCGAACTCCGAGCATGCCGTCAGTGGCAAACATGAAGGGGCGGATGTACAAAGACGTATTGGGCGCGCTAGGTACCCAACCTGCATCTAGGCGAACTAGCTGCTTCAAGCCCTGAATAAAAAGCTCTTCTGGCACGGCCGGCATGCACATCCGATCTGCGGAGGCATTCAGGCGAGCAATGTTGTCGTAAGGACGGAACAGGGTTATATCACCTTGTTCATTTTTGTATGCTTTCAAGCCCTCAAAGATGGCTTGGCCGTAGTGCAAAGCTGAGTTGGCGGGGCTAACGGTAAAATCGCCATAAGGCAGGATTTGTGCGTTTTGCCATTCACCGTCTTTGTAATCAGCCACAAACATGTGGTCGGAAAAATGTTTGCCGAACTCCAAGTTATTGGTATCCAACTCCGCCAACCGCGAAGCTGTCGTCGTTTGGGTCGGAATGGTTAGGGTGTCAAGCATAGTAGTAAAGCGTGAAATGAGGCTGGGTAAGCGGAAGAGGGGCGTAAGTTAGGAAGCTAGGTAAGCACTGCCTAATCACAAGCGAGGTTTCCATGTAACTTCTTCGGCGCCTAATTCGTGCGCCATTTGGCGACTCAACACAAACAGGTAGTCTGATAGGCGGTTCAAATACACTACCACTAGTTCGGCTACAAAGTCGTGCTCCTGTAGCCCAATGACCAGTCGTTCGGCGCGCCGACATACACAACGAGCTACGTGCGCAAACGAAACCGCCTGATGCCCACCTGGTAGCACAAACATGCGCAACTCAGGTAAGTGTTCATTCATTTGATCTATTTCTTGCTCTAGCAGCGTTACATCTTCGGCGTGCAAGTCCGGAATCTTCATCTTAGACTTTTCCGGATCGGACGCCAGAGAAGCGCCGATGGTGAACAGTCGATCTTGAATTTCCTTGAGCAGGTCGCGCCGAATGGTATTGACTTCTTGGTCGCGGAGCAAGCCGATGTAGGCGTTCAGCTCATCTACGGTGCCGTAGCAATCGATGCGCAAGTCTGACTTCGGTACGCGCGTTCCACCAATGAGTGACGTAAGTCCTTTGTCGCCAGTTTTGGTGTAGATTTTCATGGGTAAGGTAAACGGCGTTCTGACGGAATAGTTGAGCTAGAAGCTAGGTAGTAGCCCACCTTTCCCAATCATACGCAAGCAAGAAGTAACCTAGCTATTGACCACGTGATGCTTGGCAACATCTGTGTTAATCAGGTCAGATTCAACGAGGCCGTCGCGCAGTCGCACGATGCGGTGGGCGTAGCGTGCAATGTCCTCCTCGTGCGTCACCATGATGATGGTGTTGCCTTTTTCGTAGAGCGCCTCAAACAGCTCCATAATCTCGTAGCTGGTCTTGGTGTCGAGGTTACCCGTTGGTTCGTCGGCCAGGATGATACTGGGATTGTTGACGAGGGCGCGCGCAATAGCTACGCGTTGGCGCTGACCACCCGATAGCTCGTTGGGGCGGTGCTTGGCCCGCTCACCTAGCCCTACGCTGCGCAACGACTCCATGGCAATTGCTTCTCGTTCGCTCTTGCCGTAGCCCGCGTAAATCAGCGGTAGCGCTACGTTATCGAGCGAAGTAGCGCGGGGCAGCAAGTTGAAAGTTTGGAATACGAAGCCAATTTCTTTGTTGCGAACTTCCGCTAGTTGGTTATCCGACATACGGCTGACGTCCTGCCCGTTGAGCACATAGCGCCCGGCCGTTGGCGTATCAAGGCACCCCACAATGTTCATCAGCGTCGACTTACCCGAACCCGACGGACCCATGAAGGCCACGTACTCGCCCCGCTCTATGCTAATCGTAACCGACCGCAGCGCTTGGATGGTTTCGGTTCCCATCTGGTAAACCTTCGAGATGCTGGTAGTTTCAATAACAGGGTGCTGCATGGCCAGGGCTATTTCCAGGGGGCAGTTTCGGCGAGTTGCGCAGTATGCCGCGCATCGAACTGCTGGCGAAAGGTAGCGTATTCCGCAGGCGAAAGCAACGTGCGCAGCTCCTCTAATGACGTGGAAGCGTAATCGGATAAGCCAGCCGGAACGGTGGCCATCGCATAAGCTTTTAGTATAGCAACTGATTGAGGATTAACTTCTAGTGCGCGCTGCAACAAAGAATATGCACCTGTGTAATTGCGTTGGGCGGCGTAAAATGCTGCGGCCGACAACACAGCAGGCTCCAGAGTGAGAGCTTCGCGACCTAGTTGAGCGTATAAGCGAGTTGCCGCGGCCGTTTGCTGTTGTAGTTGAGCCAATACAGCGCGGTAATACAACTGGTAGAGTTGATCAGGCTTGGCGAAATAGGCATTCTGCACAAGCTGTTGCAACTCCGCGGTGGCTTTTGCTTGCGCGTACAGCTGGCCCCGGACGATGTTCCAGGCTGAAGCGGCAGCTGTTTTGTCGGTAGCAGCTGGGGCGTAGCGCTGAATAGCTTCGCGTGCTTCCTCCAACTGCCCCACCTGAATGGCACGTGGCACTTGAGCTAGCAACGCCGCCTGCTGGGCAGCGGGGTTACGCAAAGCAGCGGCTTGAATAATCAGACTTTCCGGGTACAAGGAGGCGCCCCGCACCACCAAATACTGAGCCCGCACCGAGTCGGACGCTAGGCGGTAGTCACGGTTGAAATCGGTGTTGAGTACCTGTTGTAATAAGCGCGCCGGCCGAGCAATCAGCGGGTCTTTTTCTTGCGTGGCTTGCTGAGCCTGCGCGCGAGCTGAATCCAACTGACTATTGAGGGCAAGCGCATACGCCCGTGGCAAGCTAGCTTCGGTGTAGCCACCTTGCGTAGCTAATGCTAGGCGTGCTGCCGCCGAACCGTACAGGCGCTGGTCGAGCAGCCAGTTGCCCCACACATTGTGGTAGTACGCTGCACCAGGCCCGTCACCGCCAGTAAGTGGCAGGAGCGTCGTTTGAGCGGTTACCGGACGGCCACCATAGTATTGTGTTAGGGCACGTAAGAAGGTGAGTTGCTCAAAATAATTGGTATTAGTAGGACGCTGGGCTAGCTGCGTAAGAGTAGGTAGTAAACTAGTGTCGCGGCGAGCTAGGTTGCTCAACGTCAAGTGGTACACCTTCGCAAACGTAGCGGGCGTGAGGTCTTGATCAGGAGCCGTTGCCGGAAATTTGGTTGTCGCTTTGTTGGTCAGTCGATTGAGCAACAGTATGTTGTCTTGCAAAGCAATAACATCATCCGGAACGGCCTGCTCCGTTGCGAGACTTTGTGCTGCTTTCCACTGCTGATGCTGCATCAAAAAAGCTAGCTTATTAGCTCGCAGCACGGCGTTGTTGGGGGCCATTGCTTCGGCTCGTGCTTGGTAGGCGGCTACCGAATCGGTGAGTGTGGAGCGAGTGTAAAGCTGAGCTAAGTCACTGGCTAAAAATGCACTCCGAGGGTGAGCTTTCAAGCCTTCCCGCAGCACTTGCAGCCGATCAAAGAAGTCGCGCTGATCGGAGAACAGAGCAGCCAAGCGTAGCGAAACTTTCTCCGAAGGCTGACGGCTCAGGGCGCGTCGTAAGGCATTGATTTCATTTTGCCGTTGGGCTCGAAAACGGTAAAGCGCCGCGCGGCCAAAACTAGCTTTGCGGTTGAAACGGTCAAGTAGGTCACTTTCGGCGTAGTAGCGTTCGGCTAGTAGCGCTAAGGCGTCTACCTGAGGTTGCTGTTCGCTTTGAAGCCGCGTTAAGTCGCCTAGGTTGTTATAGTAGCCAGCTTGCACCTGATCAAGCGCAAAGAAGCTGTTGCGCATTTCTACCGCTATCAGGGCGCCGAGAGCAAAGACATAGACGGCGTAGAAGGGAACTCGGCGCGGCTCGTACACCACTCGGTACACGCGCAAGCGTTGCTTGATCAGGGGCGTGAAATTGAGCAGCAAATAAATCAAGAACCCAATGCCGCCCGTTAGGAAAGCTAGCCCCACAAAGTCACGACCAGCTGATAGGAGTGGGTCGTTTGCAGTGGCTAGGGCGTAGGCTAGAGCCCCGGCTGCTAAGGCCGTTACGATTAAGTATAAGTGCGTGGCTGCGGGCCAATAAGGTAGCCAGTCGCCGTAAGTGCTTGCTCGGCGCTGCAACCCCAACCAACCGACCAAGACTGCTGGTATTAACAACACCAATGGGTCGAAGTGGATGCCAGCAAACAGCATTACCTCGCCGTCGTTGAAGTAGTACAGCAGCAAAATACCTAGGTACAACCCGCTAGCGAGCAGAAATGGCCACAAACCAAATCGGCTATTTGGATTCTCCGCTTGGGTATTAAACCACAGCAGCCCGTACACGTTCTCAAAGCACACCCACAGAACAAGCAATCCTACAATGGCTGCACTGCCCGCCGTAAAATAACTGGCTAAGTGCAAGGCTACGAAGGAAGCAGACTCATCACTGCGCCACAAAAGCAACCCGATGAGAGCGGCTACGATAAGGGTAAACGTTAGGAGCCGTCGTGGTAGCGGAGTAGAAGTCCAAAAGGCATGGAAGGCATACGCTGGGAGCCCTAGGGTGAGGAGCGCGACTATTAGGAAATATTGTTTGCTCGTGTCGAAAATGCCCAGTTGATCAGCATTGAGCGACATTAAGAGGAATATGAGCAAACCCATGGCTACCACAAACGGAGTGCGGGCTAGGGTGCTCACTACTGCTAGGTAGTAAACTAAGCAGATGGCGAGCAAACCAAGCAGCAGTGCTGCCGCCAGGGTCTGTACGTAAGGGCCCGCTACATCGTAAGTCTGCGTGACGAGGTAGCCATTGACGCGCACTGGTAATTCGGCCAAGCCGATGCGCACGGGTGGCAAAGTAGTTGGGACCGGGCTGAGCTGCGCTACCGGTTCAATAGGGAACGTGTGGTCGTCGCCGGTAAAGTAATAGTAGCAAGCTAGGGTCAGCGCCAAGCTAGCCACTATACCCAGCAGTAGTAGCCAAGGGCTGCGCCGACGTGCGGCGTGGTCGGTGGAGGAAGGAGTCGGAAGCGCCAATGGCTAGTCCAATACTTTAGGTACGCGGAAGTAATCAGAGTCTTTGCGGGGAGCGTTGCGCAAGCCTTCTTGGTGGCTCACGGTGTTCCTAGCTTCATCAACGCGTAATACGTTGATTTCGTGTGACAAATGCACCAAAGGTTCTACATTCTCGGTGTCAAGCTCCCGGAGCTGTTCTACCCAGTTCAGAATTTTGTTCAGCTCGCCCAGCAGCTTTTCCTCTTTACTCTGGTCGAGTTCGAGGCGCGATAAATGGGCTAATTTGCGGAGGGTAGCTAGGTCAGTACTCACAGTAGTAGCAGTTAGAAGTTACAAGTTAAGAACGCGCAGCCTTGGCTTTGGAAGCTGCAGCGGCATCGGTGCCAGCAGGAAGTCCTATTGACTTTTCCTTGGGCGGCTTTGGCCGATGATACGGTGTTGGTTCCGGAATGCCTGCTGCTTCCGGCAAGAATTCGCTGGCAATGATAGCGAATACGCGGTTTTTAAGCTCTTCCGCGTCGGCTTGCGTTAAGCCTTGCGTGGGAATAGGTTCATGAATGACCACCTTCAAAGGTGTGTAGCGTACTCGAATGCCCCCAACATCGGGCATGAAGCGGTGGTTCAGGGGCATTGTAATGGGCACAATCGGAACGCCGGCGGCAATAGCTAGCTGAAAAGCACCGTCTTTGAAAGGCGCCATTTCCTCGGCGGGTTTCTTCGAGATGGTACCCTCCGGGAATAAAATAACCGAACGTCCTTCTTCTAGACTTTTGCGAGCCTGTACGATGGAACGGCCCCGGCTGACGGCACTTTCGCGGTTGACGGTGATGTACGTCCTGCCAAAAATGGGCCCCCACAACGGCGTTTTAGCGAGGGAGCTTTTGCCTACAATGTTGAGAAAGCCCGGCAACACTTTGAACAGTACCGGAATGTCGATGTACGAGCTATGATTGGATACGTACACGCACGGCTGGTTAACGGGCAAGGGCTGCTTGCGAACAACTGTGAAGGGCATGCCCCACATCCAAACGGCACTCGTGGACCAGATGCGGTTGATGGTATGCAGATGACGGTGTAAATGCGGCTTACGTGCCAGTATCAACTGCAAAGGATAGGTAATAAAAAAGGGCAGCACAAACCAGAAGGTACTCCAAGTCGTGTACAGCCGATGGCCTATGTAACGTAATAACCGTCGCATGCTGCAAAGGTAAGGGGTGATTGAGTGATATAGCGACTTGGTGACCTAGCGAATAATATTGTATTGTTTGCTAGGTCACCAAATCACGGCATCACCGACTAGCTAAAATCTTATCGGCCTTTAGAAGGCCCGCTATGCTGATGGCGTCGGTGATGCGGTTGTCGAGGACCATCTGCACGGCTTCGGCAAAGGGAAGTTTCCAGAGGCGGAGGTCTTCGGTTTCTTCGGGCTCGACTTCGCCGGGTACCAGATCTTCGGCTAGAAAAACAAAACCCTCTTCGTCAGTTACAGAGTTAGAGGTGTGAAGCCGCGCAATATTCGTCCAGCGCTGGGCACTGAAGCCAGTTTCTTCCCGTAGCTCGCGTTGCGCTGACTCTAGCACATCGAGCTCAACGGGACCACCGCCCATCGGAATTTCCCAAGAATACTCATTGAGCGCGTAGCGGTACTGACCCACGAGCCACGTGTTGCCCTCAGCATCGATGGGGATGATACCAATGGCCTTATTTTTCATTGAAACTACCCCGTAGATGCCACGCCCACCGCTAGGGTTAATAACCTGATCCTCACGCACCCTGATCCAGGGATTCTGGTATTTTACTTCGGTGCTGAGTACTTGCCAGGGATTGTGTGTTTCGTCAAAGTCCGCTGAATCGGATACATTCATGAGTGAGGTGGAAGTAGATTTAAGAATAGTTTATTTCCGATATTGGGACCCAAATTCCTGATTTTAGAAAACCCTATCGGGCAGGTGCAAGTGTTGGACGAGTAGATAGAGGCATTGGGCCAAAATATTTAGCGCAAAAAAATACCTTCTATACTTTTGTAACGGAAAATTATTCGGCGCAGGTAGGATTTATGGAAAGGAAGGTCCTATCTGCGTAGCGAAATTCGGCAAAGGAAGAGTGGATAAAACTCGCCGAAGGAGCGTTAAAAGCCACTGCTATACGCAGTGGCCTTTTTGTTTCTAGTGACAACTGTCGGGGAAAAGCTGGCGTATCTACCAGGGCTGGCCGTTCACATTCCGGTTAGCCATTGATACTCTATGGCCAATAATCCCAAGAATCAGCCAACTCAAGAAAACGCCGGCGATCCGCTATTCAACCTGAAACACGCCGAAGCAGAAGCCGCCCTAGGAAACAACGCGGACGCAATAAACGAAGCCATCAACGAAGACGGCCCCGAAGACGACGATCTGGACGAAGGTCCACGCGATTCGCAAGGTAACCGCCGTGGCGAAAACAGCAGCCCGGAAGCTGGCACCACCGCTGGTAAGCACTAGTTAGCTAGCTTTCTTCTAAGTTCATATCATCAAGAAGCCAGGCTCCCACGCTAGAAATGCTAGCGTAGGAACCTGGCTTTTGTGCGTAGGTGCTATTTTTGGCGTTACTATGTTACTTGCTTCCCACACCGGCCAGCTTCTCGAAGCTGGTCTTGATGAGGCCGGCCGCGGCTGTTTGGCTGGGCCAGTCTTCGCCGCCGCCGTCATCTTGCCACCCGACTTTGCTCCTGCTTACCTCAACGACTCGAAGCAGATGACGGCAAAGCGGCGAGAGGTAGTTCGTGCCGAAATATGCCAAGAAGCAGTAGCCTGGGCGGTGGCCGAAGCTTCGCCCGACGAAATAGCAAGCCTGAATATTGAGCAAGCCAGCTACCTAGCTATGCACCGGGCTGTGGCTACCTTGCACGCATTGCCCACGCACCTAATTGTAGATGGCAAGCGCTTCCGGCCATACCTAGGTATTGAGCACACGTGCCTTATTGGAGGCGACGGGCGCTACCGCAGCATTGCGGCGGCTTCGGTGCTTGCTAAAACCTTTCGCGACGAACGTATGCGGGAGCTAGCAGCCGAGTTTCCCTTTTATGGGTGGGAGCAAAATGCTGGTTACCCGACCGCGCGGCACCGCGATGCCATTCGCACGCACGGTCCCACCGAACACCATCGCATGGGCTTTCGGCTCTTATAGCTGAGTGACTGAGTGACTGAGTGACTGAGTGACTGAGTGACTGAGTGACTGAGTGACTGAGTGACTGAGTGACTGAGTGACTGAGTGACTGAGTGACTGA
>Ga0325401_1004222_pt1 | contig 13494 bp, 13 predicted proteins | sample PopdelMetagenome_FD_205666 | JGI IMG/M metagenome (GOLD analysis project Ga0325401, IMG submission 205666) | Populus deltoides microbial communities from Bellville, Georgia, United States - Xylem-PdKOR-R2 | ecosystem: Host-associated > Plants > Phyllosphere > Stem > Wood/Secondary xylem | place...
CCGTCGAGGTGATCGCCGCCAAGCGCGACCGCCACGCGCTCACCGACTCGCAGATCGACTGGGTGGTCGACGCGTTCACCCGCGGCGCGGTGGCCGACGAGCAGATGAGCGCCCTCGCGATGGCGGTGCTGCTCAACGGCATGGACCGCCGGGAGACCTCCCGCTGGACCGCGGCGATGATCGCCAGCGGCGAGCGCCTCGACTTCTCCGGCCTGAGCCGGCCCACCGCCGACAAGCACTCGACCGGCGGCGTCGGCGACAAGATCACGCTGCCGCTGGCCCCCCTCGTGGCGGCGTGCGGCGTCGCGGTGCCCCAGCTCTCCGGCCGCGGGCTCGGCCACACCGGGGGCACCCTCGACAAGCTCGAGGCGATCCCCGGCTGGCGGGCCTCGCTGAGCAACGACGAGATGCTCGCCCAGCTCGAGGACGTCGGCGCGGTCATCTGCGCCGCCGGCTCCGGCCTGGCCCCCGCCGACAAGAAGCTCTACGCCCTGCGCGACGTGACCGGCACCGTCGAGGCGATCCCGCTGATCGCCAGCTCCATCATGAGCAAGAAGATCGCCGAGGGCACCGGCGCCCTGGTGCTCGACGTGAAGGTCGGCACCGGTGCCTTCATGAAGACCCGCGCCGACGCCGAGGAGCTCGCGCGGACCATGGTCGACCTCGGCACCGACGCCGGGGTGCGCACGGTGGCCCTGCTGACGGAGATGTCCACGCCGCTGGGCCTCACCGCCGGCAACGCCCTCGAGGTCCGCGAGAGCGTCGAGGTCCTCGCCGGCGGCGGACCCCGCGACGTCGTCGACCTCACCCTGGCGCTGGCCCGAGAGATGCTCGCCGCCGCGGGGCGGGACGACGTCGACCCGGCCGCCGCGCTGGCCGACGGCCGCGCCATGGACGTGTGGCGCCGCATGGTCGCCGCGCAGGGCGGCGACCCCGACGCCGCCCTGCCGGTCGCGGAGCACATCCACGAGGTGCGCGCGGGCGCCGACGGCGTGCTGACCCGCCTCGACGCGATGGCCGTGGGGCTGGCCGCGTGGCGCCTCGGGGCCGGGCGCGCCCGCGCGGGGGAGTCCGTGCAGGCCGCCGCCGGCGTCGAGCTGCGCGCCAAGCCCGGCGACGCCGTCAGGTCCGGTGACGTGCTGGCCGTGCTGCACACCGACACCCCGGAGCGGTTCGAGCGGGCCCTGGCCGCGCTCGAGGGCGGGTGGGACGTCGCCGCCGGCGGCGCCGGCGCCGCGACCGCGCCCGACGTCGTCCTCGACCGGATCGGCTGAGCCACCACCGGGGCCGGGCCCGCCTCGGCGCGGGGGCGGCTCGGACCTAGCCTGGCGCCATGAGCGATCTGCGTGAGCGTCTGGCCCGAGCCCCGAAGGTCGTGCTCCACGACCACCTCGACGGCGGGATGCGCGCGTCGACCCTGCTGGAGCTGGCCGACGAGATCGGCCACGACCTGCCCGAGAGCACGCCCGAGGCGCTCGCGGCGTGGGTCCAGCGCCAGGCCGACTCCGGCTCCCTGGTCAGCTTCCTGGAGCCGTTCTCGCACACCGGCGCGGTGCTGCAGACGCCCCACGCCCTGGAGCGGGTGGCGCGCGAGAGCGTGCTCGACCTGGCCGCGGACGGCGTCGTCCTCGTGGAGAGCCGGTTCGCGCCGGAGCTGTCGACGGCGGGCGGGCTGAGCATCGAGGAGGTCGTCGACGCCGTGCTGGCCGGGCTGCACGCCGGGGCCGCGGAGTCCGCCGACGCCGGCCGCCCGATCCGCGTGGGCGCCATCGTGTGCGCGATGCGCCAGGCCGACAGGTCGCTGGAGGCGGCCCGGGCCGCGCTGTCGCGCCGCGACGCCGGGGTGGTGGGCTTCGACATCGCCGGGCCGGAGATCGGCTTCCCGGCCACTGACCACGCGGAGGCCTTCACGCTGCTGCGCGAGGAGCTGTTCCCCTTCACCGTCCACGCCGGCGAGGCCGTCGGCCCGGAGTCGGTGGCGCAGGCGCTCGGGCTGGGCGCGGCGCGCCTCGGGCACGGGGTGCGGATCCTCGAGGACGTCACCGTCGGTGCCGAGGGCGGCAGCGCCCTCCCGCGCTTCGGGCGCACGGCCGCCTACGTGCGGGACCGCCAGGTGCCGCTCGAGGTCTGCCCGCGCTCCAACACCCAGACCGGCACCTCCCCGTCCATCGCGGGCCACCAGGTCACCGCGCTGCGCGACCTGGGCTTCACGATCACGCTGTCGAGCGACGACCGGCTGTGGACGGGCACCACCCTGACCGACGAGATGGTGCTGCTCGCTGACGAGGCCGGCTGGGGCTGGGACGACTTCCGCCAGGTCACCCTCGACTCCCTCGACGCGGCCTTCGTGCCCCAGGACGAGCGGATGGCGCTGCTCGAGCACGTCGTGCTCCCCGGCTGGGCCGACTGACCCCCGTCCTCGACGGTGGTGTCAGCGGGGTCTGTGCGCAGTCCTGTGAACAGACCCCCTGACCGGGCTGGGAGGCGGGGAGCGGCGCCGTGCGGCGGGCGGGCCGCTCAGGCGGCGCGCAGCAGGGGCACGACGTCCTCGGTGAACTGGGTCAGGAACCGGGTCTGGTCCTGACCGGGGCCGTGGAAGACCAGGTGGTCGAACCCCGCCTCCACGTAGGCGCGCACCGCCTCGGCGACCTGGGCGGGGTCCTCGGCCACGATCCAGCGCTCGGCGACCTTCTCGATGGGCAGCTCATCAGCCAGGCGCGCCATCTCCACCGGGTCGTGCACCTGGGACTTCTGCTCCGCCGACAACGACAGCGGCGCCCAGAACCTGGTGTTCTCCAACGCCCTGGCCCGGTCGCGGTCGTAGGACAGCTTGATCTCGATGGTCCGCTCGATGTCGGTCTCGGTGCGCCCCGAAGCCGCCAGCCCCTCGCGCAGCGCCGGCAGCAGGGTCTGGGAGTACAGGTCCATGCCCTTGCCGGAGGTGCAGATGTACCCGTCCCCGGCCCGCCCGGCGTACTTGGTCACCCCCGGGCCCCCGGCGGCGATGAAGACCTGCACCGGTACCTGGGGCTTGTCGTAGACGGTGGCCTCGTGCAGGCGGTAGTACTCCCCCTCGAAGGTGACCCGGTCCTCGGTCCAGAGCTGGCGGATGAGGCGGACCGCTTCGCGCAGGCGGGCGAAGCGCTCCCGGGTCTCGGGGAAGGCCGCGCCGACGGCGTGCTCGTTGAGGGCTTCGCCGGTGCCGACGCCCAGGATGATGCGTCCGGGGGCCAGGCAGCCCAGGGTGGCGAAGGCCTGGGCGATGACGGCGGGGTTGTAGCGCAGGGTGGGGGTCAGCACCGAGGTGCCCAGCTGGACGCGGGTGGTCTTGGCTGCGGCCCAGCCCAGCCAGGTCAGGGCCGAGGGGGCGTGGCCGCCGGTGTGGCGCCAGGGCTGGAAGTGGTCGGAGATCCAGACCGAGTCCAGGCCTGACTCTTCTGCGTGGACGGCGTAGTCGGCGAGCTGGGCGGGGTCGAACTGCTCCGCGGAGGCCTTGTACCCGATCTTGAGGTCACGGTGGGTGCTGCTGGACGTGCTCGGTGCGCTCATGCCTGGGCCTCCGCGTCGTCGGTGTCGCCGTCGGCGCCCCGGGCCGGGGCGAGGAGCCGTTCGAGCAGGCTCGAGCTCGCCACCTCCCCGAGGGACAGGAAGGTCTCGATGCGCTGCAGGCCCTCGATGGGCCACAGGTCCTCGAGCAGCAGCTCCTGCAGGTGCGCGTGGTCGCGCAGGCGGAAGCGGGCGATGAGGTCGTAGGTGCCCGTGATCGCCAGCAGCTCGTCGAGCTCGGGGATGTCGTGCAGGTCGGTCAGGATGCGGGTGAGGTCGGCCCCCGGCGCGACGATCATCGGGATGTGCACCAGCACGGGGTAGCCGAGGGCCGCCCAGTCGACGGTCACCGTGTACCCGCGGATCACTCCCGACCGCTCCAGGCGGGCGATCCTCTCCCCGACGGCCGGCCCCGACATGTTGACCTCCCGGGCCAGCTGCCGCTGCGAGGCGCGGGGGTCGACCGCGAGCCGGCGCACCAGCTCGCGGTCGATGTCGTCGAGGGCGACGGGAGGTCCCTGCCGCTCGATGAAGCCGGCCAGGCCCGCCATGGAGCCGCGACGGCCGGGGGCCGCGCCGTCGCGCCGGGAGCGGCTGCTCCGGCGCGGGTGCTGCTGCGGCGAGGTGCTCATCGACGCGTTCCTCCCAGGACAGCGGGCAGCTCGGACTCCGCCATGATCCTCGGGAACGCCGGCACGGCCACCTCCGGCTGGAGGTGGCGGGCCACGTGGCCGGCGAAGAAGCCGCGCTCCACGGGGGGACGGCTGCCGCGCGGGGGCACCCTGACGAGCAGGTGCGTGGCGCCGGCCCGGGCCCAGGACAGGACCAGCTCGCGGTCGTCCTGCAGGTCGCCGGTCAGCACCGCGGTGCCGGGGGACACCGACGCGGTGGCGTCGACGTCCTCCGGGGTGGTCGCGAGCACGCTCAGGTCGACGCCGGGGACGCCGCGGGTCGTCCAGACCGGCAGGTCCACCTGCGCGGGTGCGGGGGTCACCGCCAGCGACGTGGGTGCATCAGGTCCCATCGACCCGGCCATGAGCCCGCTGGGCACGGTCCAGCGAGCCCCCGCGTGGCGCACGGGACGCCCTGAGAGGCACGCCCGGAGGAGGCCCACGTCCTCTGCCGCGGCAGCGTCGTCCAGGTCACCGGCGTCGACCAGGACGATGACCCGGCCTCCGGACAGGTGGTCCAGCACGGCCACCTCCTCGGCGAGGGTGACGGGGTGCTCGGTGCCCAGCAGGACCGGGACGACGACCCGGCAGTCCCGCGTCAGGGCGGCGACCTCGGCCGCTGCGATGCACCCCGTGTCGGCGGGGCCCGGTCGTGCCGGGGGATCGAGCGCCAGCGCGAAGAGGCCGGCGGCAGCCGCCTCCTCGACGTCGGCGGGGTCGTCCAGGAGGGCTCCGAGCCTCATCGGGCCACCTCCGCGCGGGCGGGAGCCGGTGCGGGGGCCGAGGCGGGAGCCCCGGCGGGGGGCGGAGGTTCGTGCTCGAGGGGGGCCAGGTCGGGGAGGACCTCGTCGGCGAAGCGCCGCAGCATCCCGTGGACGGCGTCGCGCGGGGCTCCCTCGACGATCACGCGCAGCACCACGTCGTCGACACCTGCCGAGTGGACCTCGCGCAGCCCGTCGAGCACCGCCTCCGAGGATCCCGCGATCGTGGTGTCGACGGCCTGCGCGACGGCCCTGTCGAGGTCGGTGCGGAAGTCCATCGCCTCGGTAGAGCCCTGCTGCGCCACGCTCCAGCCCAGCCCGGCGTACAGCACGTAGCTCGCCCGCTGCCAGTCCAGCACGGCGCGGCGCTCCGACGGCGAGTCGGTCAGCCAGACGTTGCGCAGCGCTGACACGCGGGGCCTGGCGCCGGACGGCGGGACGGGCCGCCCGGCGTCCTCCCAGCCCTGCCGGTGGGCAGCGGCGAGGTCGGTGACGAGGGAGAGGGGGTTGGCCCCCGAGAGGAGCACGCCCTGCCCCCGGGCGCCGGCCCGGGCGACGCCCTGGGGGGTCGCGGAGCCGTTCCACACGGTCGCGCCCGCTGGCACCGCCCACCGCTCCAGCTCGGCCAGCCCGTCGCGGTGCCGGGCGACGCGGTCCTGGCGCCGGACCCCCTTGCCGTCGAACTCGACGTCGCGGTACCCGAGCCCGACGCCCACGTCGAGGCGTCCGCCCGAGCGCTCTGCCACACCGGCAGCGAGCCGGGCGACCCTCCCCGGGTCCTGCAGGGGCAGCAGCATCATCCCGGTGCCGACGCGCAGCCGCGTGGTCACGGCGAGCGCTGCAGCGGCCACCGGCAGCAGCGCCGGGCAGTAGCCGTCGTAGAAGAAGTGGTGCTCGGAGAGCCACAGCCCGTCGAAGCCCAGCGACTCCAGCAGGGGGGCGTCCTCCAAGAGCTCCCGGTAGGGCACCGAGGGGTGCCGCGGGGTGCTCGCGGTGGACTGGAGGCAGTAGAGCCCGACGCCGAACCTCATGGCGCCACCGTAAGACCGATGTGTTTCATGCGTGAGTCGCAGAGTGCGAGTGACTTTACGCATGCGTAGTGAGAGTCATGTTCTATGCGCACATGAAAGACTCGAAGCATCGCGAGGTGGCGATCGTCACCGGCGCCGCGAGCGGCCTCGGGCGTGCGGTGTGCCTGCGCCTCGCCCTCCGCGGCGACCTCGTCGTCGCCGCCGACCGCGACGGAGCCGGGCTGGAGGAGACCCTCCGCCTGGTCGGCGCGCAGGGGGGTGCGGCGAGGGCCGTCGAGCTGGACGTCACGGACGCCGCGGCTGTCCGCGCCGCCGTCGCACGGGCCGACGACCCCGCGGAGGGGGGCCGGCTGACGACCGCCGTCGCCTGCGCCGGCGTGGCCCGGCCCACAGCCGCCCTCGCGCTCGACACCAGCGCCGCCGACGCGGCGCTGGACGCGCTCGACCTCACCCTGGCCGTCAACGTGCGGGGGACCTTCCTGCTGCTGCAGGCGGCAGCCGCGGTCATGGCCCCGCGCCGCGCGGGCAGCATCGTCACGGTGGCGTCGACGTCGGCCTTCACCGCGTCGTCGACGCCCATGCTGGCCTACGACGCGTCCAAGGGGGCCGTCAAGATGCTCACCCAGGCCGCCGCGCGCGAGCTCGGACCCCGCGGGGTGAGGGTGAACGGGGTAGCCCCGGGCACGATGGACACCCCGCTCATGCGCGCGCTCGGCGCCGACGACGCAGCGCTCGCCCGGATGGCGGCGGCGCGCATCCCCCTGGGCCGGCTGGGCGGGGTCCAGGAGGTCGCCGAGGTCGTGGCGTGGCTGACCTCGCCCGAAGCCTCCTACGTCACCGGACAGCTCGTGGTCGCCGACGGGGGGTGGCTGGCGTGAGGACGTCGCTCGTCACCGGCGCCGGAGCGGGGATCGGCGCTGCCGTGGCGCGCCGACTGTCCCTGCGGGGCGACCGCGTCGTCTGCGCCGACCGGGACGTCGACGCGGCCGCCGCCGTCGCCGAGGAGCTCGGCGGCGCGGGGCGGGCGACCGCCGTCGCGGTGGACGTCGCCGCGGAGGGGGCGGGGGAGGTCGCCGTCGGCGCCGCCCTCGAGGCCTTCGGCCGTCTCGACGCGCTGGTCGCCTGCGCCGGTGTCGAGCGCACCGCGCCCGCCCACGAGATGCCCACCTCGACGGTCCGCGGCGTCCTGGCGGTCAACGTGCTGGGCTCCTTCGACGTGGCCGCCGCGGCGGCGCGGGCCATGCGCGCCCGGGAGGGGGGCGGCAGCGTCGTCCTCGTCGGCTCGGTCACCTCCTTCCGCGCCCTTCCGGGAGGTGCTGCCTACGCCACGTCGAAAGGAGCGGTGCTCATGCTCGCCAGGGCGCTCGCCGTGGACTGGGCCCTCGACGGCATCACCGTCAACGTCGTCGCGCCCGGGGTCACCGACACCGCGATGTCGGCCGCCTCGCTGGGCGACCCCGAGCGCAGGGAGGCGCTCCTCGCGGGCGTCCCGATGCGGCGCCCGGGACGCCCGGAGGACGTCGCCGCGGCGGTCGCCTTCCTGACCTCGCCGGAGGCCGGGTACATCACGGGCGCGTGCCTGCCGGTCGACGGCGGATGGCTGGCGGCGGGATGAGCCTGCGGATCGGTGCGAAGCTCCCGCACACCGGCAGCAGCGCCAGCGGGACCGCGGTCCGGGGGGCCGCCGAGGCGCTGGAGGGGGCGGGCTTCGACTCGCTGTGGGTGAGCGACCACGTGGTCCTGCCGGAGCGCGTGGCCTCCCGGTACCCCTTCGCCGGAGACGGGGTCGCCCGCTGGCCCACCGGCGTCGACTACCTGGAAGCACTCCTCACCCTCGCCACCGCGGCGGCCGTGACGTCCCGCGTCACCCTCGGCACCGCGGTGCTGGTGCTCCCACAGCGCCAGCCCGTGCTGCTGGCCAAGCAGGCCGCAACCCTGGACGCCCTGTCCGGGGGGAGGGTGGTGCTCGGCGTGGGGGCCGGCTGGCTGGCGGAGGAGTTCGCCGCGCTGGGGGCCTCCTTCGAGGACCGCGGGCGGCGGATGGCGCAGGCGATGGGCGTGCTGCGCTCCTGCTGGAGCGGCCGCCACGACGGGCTGCACGTCCTGCCGGCGCCCGCGGGCGGGCCCCGGGGGATCCCCCTGCTCGTGGGGGGGCACTCGTCGGTGGCCCTGCGCCGTGCGGGCGCCGTCGGCGACGGCTGGCTCGCCCAGCAGGCGGCGGCCGACCTGGACGCCGCCGCTCTCGCCCGCGACGTGGCGAGCGTGCGCGCCGCGGCCCGTGAGGCGGGCCGCGACCCCGACCCGCTGCGCGTCGTGCTCCGCGTCGCCGACTCGCTCGGGCGCCTCGACCAGGTGGCGGGCGAGCTGCCCGGGCTGGTGGAGGCGGGGGTCGACGAGGTCGTGGTCGACGTCGACCCCGCGGGTGACCCCGTCGCGGACCTGGCGCTCCTACGCCGGGCCGCGCTCTCCGCGGAGGGGGACCAGCGGGAGTCCGGTCCGGCTCAGTAGCCCCCCGCCGACCGGGCCCTCGCCGGCGCTCCCGCGACCTCGGCGAGGGCCTGCGCGGCGCCACCGGACAGCAGGCCGCTGTCCGTCGCCACCACCACGTCGGTGAAGCCGAGCTCGACGAGGCGTCGAGCCCGCTCGGGCGTCCCGGCGAAGCCGCCGGCGCGGACCCCGGCCCTCCGGCAGGCGCGGACGACGGAGGACAGCGGCGCGAGGTCGTCCTCGTCGGCCAGCAGGTCGTCGACGCTGCGGCCGAGGGCCAGGCCCAGGTCGAACGGGCCGATGAAGACCATGTCCACGCCGGGCGCCCCGGCGATGCCGTCGACGCTCTCCAGCGCGACGGCCGTCTCCACCATCACCGCGCAGCCCACGGCGGCGTCAGCGTCGGCGGGGGACGGAGCGGGGCGACCGACCAGCGGCAGCATCGGCCCGAAGCTGCGCCGCCCCCGCGGCGGGTAGCGGCACGCGGCTGCTGCTGCCGCCGCCTGCTCGGGGGTGTCGACCATCGGGACGACCACGCCCGTCGCGCCGGCGTCGAGCGCGCGGCCGATCGTGGCCGGCCGGTCGTCCGGCACCCGCACCCACACGGGTACCGCGCCCGCTGCGTCGGGCGAGGTCGCGGCCAGGGCCGGCAGCACCTCGCTCACCGACGCCCCGGTCCACGTGCCGTGCTGGGCGTCGAGGACGACCCAGCCGGGCCGGGCGGCGACGAGCAGGCGCGCGGTGGCCGCCGAGGCCAGGCTGCTCCAGAGGCCGAGGTGTGCGTCCAGGGGTTGCAAGGCCATGTGGTGAAGGTACCGCTCATTCGCAAGGCAGATCGTGACCGGAGACTTGCGTGTAGCAAGTCCGTAACGCATGAACCCTTGCGTGAAACACTCCGCTCCTAGCGTCGCCGCCATGTCCGCACCAGCTCCGAGCGCCTCGCCGCCCCGGATCCCCGCTCGCGCCGCCTCGGTGCCCGGCTCGGGGATCCGGGAGATCGTGATGCTCGCCTACGGCCGCGAGGACGTGGTCCACCTCGAGATCGGTGAACCCGACTTCCCGACGCCGGCCCACGTCGTGGCCGCCGGTGACCTGGCGCTCGCGACGCGCAACCGGTACACCCCGAGCGCCGGGACCCCGTCGCTGCGCGCGGCCGTCGCTGAGCGCCTGCACCGGCACTACGGGCTCAGCGACGACCCCGAGTCCGTCGTCGTCAGCCAGGGGGCGGTCCAGGGGCTCGCCGCGGTGATGGCCGTGCTGCTCGAGCCGGGTGACGAGGTCCTCGTCCCCGACCCCGCGTGGCCCAACTACGAGATGCAGGCGGTGCTCCTCGGAGCCCGGCCCGTGCGCTACCCGCTGCGCCCCGAGCGCGGCTTCCGCCCGGACCCCGCCGAGGTGGCGTCGCTCATCACGGACCGGACCAGGGTGCTCGTCATCAACTCCCCGTCCAACCCCACGGGAGCGGTCCTGGAGCCCGCCCTGGTGCGTGCGCTGGTCGAGGCCGCCGTCGAGCGCGACCTCGTCGTCGTCTCCGACGAGGTCTACGACCAGGTCGTCTTCGACGGCGTGCACGCCAACGCCGCCGCGACGGCACCGGAGTCGGTCGTGAGCGTCTTCAGCTTCTCGAAGACCTACGCGATGACCGGGTCGCGCGTCGGGTACCTCACCGGCCCGTCGTGGCTGCTGCCTACGGTCGCGCGCGTCCAGGAGCCGCTCCTCTCGTCGGTCTCCGCGGCCTCCCAGGCCTCGGCGCTCGCAGCGCTCGAGGGCCCGCAGGACGTGGTCGGCCTCATGGTCGACACCTACCGCGAGCGCCGCGACCTCGTCGTCGACCGCCTGCGCTCAGCGGGGCTGGAGGTCGACGCTCCGGCGGGCGCCTTCTACCTGATGCTGCCCCTCGCCGACGGGGTGGACTCCCGCCTCGCAGCCCTCGACCTGGTCCGCCGGGGGGTGGCGCTGGCCCCGGGGACCGCGTTCGGCGACGTGGCCCGGAGCCACCTGCGGCTCTCCCTCGCCTCGTCCGCCCAGCAGCTGTCCGCAGGCCTCGACCGGTTCCTCGACTGGTACGGCGCCACCTCCGGAGGGAAGCGGTGACCACCGTGACAGAGCCCAGCACCACCACAGCACCCGGCCCGACCCCTGAGCCGGGGCGGCGTGTGCCCGTCGTCTCGATCGAGGGCCTGCGCAAGTCGTTCGGCTCGCTCGAGGTGCTCTCGGGCATCGACCTCGACGTCCACCCCGGTGAGCACGTGGTGCTCCTGGGGCCCTCGGGGTCCGGCAAGTCGACGGTCCTGAGGAGCATCAACCTCCTCGAGCGCCCCAGCGCCGGGTCCCTGGTGGTGGACGGCCGCGAGCACGCGACCCCCCGCACCTCGGGACTGTTCGCGGGCGCTCCCCGCGGCACCGCCCTGCAGCTGCGCCGCACCGTCGGCATGGTCTTCCAGCAGTTCAACCTCTTCGGGCACCTGAGCGCGCTCGACAACGTCGTGCTGCCGCTGCGGTCGGTACGCAGGATGAGCCGCCGCGACGCGGAGGAGCGCGCCGCCCTCGAGCTGAGGCGCGTCGGCCTGCTCGCACGCGCGGGCCACTACCCGAGCCAGCTGTCGGGAGGGCAGCAGCAGCGCGTCGCCATCGCCAGAGCCCTCGCGCTGGACCCGAAGGTGATGCTCTTCGACGAGCCGACGTCGGCCCTCGACCCGGAGCTGGTGGGAGAGGTGCTCCGCACCATGCGGCTGGTCGCCGAGACCGGGATGACGATGGTGGTGGTCACCCACGAGATCGGCTTCGCCCGCGAGGTCGGTGACCTCAACGTCTTCCTGGAGCACGGGCGGGTCGTCGAGACCGGCGGCCGGGAGTTCTACGACGAGTGCCGCAGCCAGCGCGCCCGCGACTTCCTCAAGGCGGTGCGCTGATGGGCGGCCCGACGCTCGACTGGTCGCTCGTCTGGGACAGCCGCCAGCTGCTGCTGGACGGCCTCGTGGTGGCCGTCCAGGTCTCCGCGACCGCGCTGGTGCTCTCCGTGGTCCTCGGGCTGCTGCTGGCGCTGCTGCGGACGTCCGGCACGCCGCTGAGCTGGGTCGCGGCGGCGTACATCAACACCTTCCGCGGTGTTCCCGCGCTGGTGAGCGTCATCTGGGTCTACTTCGGCGTCTCGCTGGCGTTCGGCCTCACGTTCACCGTCTTCCAGGCCGGGGTCATCGCCCTGACACTCCTCTACAGCGCCTTCCTGGCGGAGATCTTCCGCTCCGCGCTCAGCGCCGTGCCCCCGGGGCTCAAGGAGGCGGGCCAGGCCCTGGGCCTGCGTTCCAGCCGCATCTTCTTCTCGGTGACGCTGCCGCAGGCCGGGAAGGTCGCCCTGCCCAACATCGGCAGCATGTTCATCGGCATGGTGAAGGACACCTCCACCTTCACCGTGATCGGCCTGCTCGAGGTCGTGCGCGTCACGCAGAACCTCGTGAGCACCACGTTCCAGCCGTTCGTCCTCTACACCGCGGCCGCGGCCATCTACGTGCTCGCCGCCTTCGTCATCGACTTCGGCTTCCGGCTGCTGGAGAACCTCATGACCAGCCCGCCCCAGGGGCGCCTGGCGCGCCTGCTGAGGGCCCGCCGACGCTCCCGCGTCGAGCGGCTGGTCGCCCGCCACTCCTCCGACCCCGACCCGTCGCGCGCCCCTGCGACCACCTGACCTCGCGGTCCTCCGAACCCTCCCGCCCCGCCCTCACCCCCTCCCGAAAGGCACTCCCGTGCGCATCCTGAGCTCCCGCCTGCCCCGGCGCACCGCTGTCGTCGGCACAGCGCTCGCCCTGATCACCGCGCTCGCCGGCTGCGGCGGGTCCACGAACGCCGCCTCGCCGGCCGACGGCGCCTCGACCTCCGCAGCGGAGGACACGGGGCTGATGACCCCCGGCAAGCTCGTCGTGGGGATGAACCTGCAGTTCCCGCCGGAGATGTACCTCGACAGCAACAACCAGCCCGCCGGCTACGACGTCGACCTCCTGAACGACCTCGCCGCGGAGATGGGCGTCGAGCTGGAGATCAAGAACCTGGACTTCAACGGACTGATCCCCGGTCTCCAGAGCAAGCAGTTCGACATGGTCTCCGTCGGCCTCACCGCCACCGACGAGCGGAAGCAGGTCATCGACTTCTCCCGCGCCTACGTGCCCTACACGTCCGTCCTCGCGGTGAAGGACGGCGACACCTCGGTGACCAGCGTCGACTCCGCTAACACGCCGGGCACCGTCATCACCGCGCTGCAGGGGAGCTCGGGCGAGCAGCTGGCCACGGCCACCTTCCCGCAGGCGACCGTCACCGGCTTCCCCGACCAGAACGCCGCGCTGCTGGAGGTCGCCACCGGGCGCGCCAAGGGCTCGGTGGTCGAGGACTACATCCTCGCCCAGTACTCGAAGTCCAACCCCGGGCAGGTCATGAAGGCCGACCTCCCGGAGCCCCTCGACATCGGCTACGGCTCCTGGGGCGTCCAGAAGGGCAACACCGCGCTGGTCACCGCCCTCGACACCTACCTCTGCGAGGCGCAGAGCAGCGGCAAGCTCGCCGAGCTCTACGAGAAGAACTTCGAGGTGCCGGCGGCCGACTTCCCGCAGATGCCCGCGGGCTGCTGAGCCGAGTCCGACGCGCTCGAGGGCGCTCGTGCCGGCGGAACCCCTCCGCCGGCACGAGCGCTCGCCGCGCGGCCCGCCCGCGCTCGGTCCGCGTCCCCGACCTAGCCTCGTGAGGTGAGCACCGTCCTCCCGGACCCGTCAGCGCCGCCGAGCGAGCGCGACGTCGAGGCCGCCCTGCGCAGCGCCGAGGGCGGCGCCGAGCTCGAGCCCGACGAGGCCGAGGCGCTGCTCGCCGCCCGCGGGCTGCGCGAGGGCGACCCCCTCGACAGGCTGCTGCGCCTCGCCTCGGCGGTGCGCGACGCCGGTCTCGCCGCCGCAGGGCGGCCCGGTGTCGTCACCTACTCGCGCAAGGTGTTCGTCCCGATCACCACGCTCTGCC
>Ga0325401_1004225_pt1 | contig 13491 bp, 8 predicted proteins | sample PopdelMetagenome_FD_205666 | JGI IMG/M metagenome (GOLD analysis project Ga0325401, IMG submission 205666) | Populus deltoides microbial communities from Bellville, Georgia, United States - Xylem-PdKOR-R2 | ecosystem: Host-associated > Plants > Phyllosphere > Stem > Wood/Secondary xylem | place...
AACACTACCAACAGTCCGAAGTTAGATTGAGTTTTGAGATATATTTTCTAGCGGTGTGGAATTGCGTCATGTGTGTTTGGGCACCGCGTTTCTAAAAAATTTGAATTTTTTTATGTTTAAAATGAATTTTTTTTTAATTTTTCAGATTGTTTTGTTGTGCTGATGTCAAAAATAATTTTTTAAAAATAAAAAAAATTCAGTTTGATGCATTTCCAAGCAAAAAATACTTTCAATTATCATCGTTACCACAATTTCAAACAAACTCAGCAGTGTGTTGAACATAAGTTCTTTTGCTTTATAGGCCCTTTGTGTCCTTGTTAATTTAGAGGTGGTTGTGGACAAGTATGTTAGTTTTCCTGTAGTTCCTAAACATTCTTTTTATCTATCCAGGTAGTAATGGATGTTGTTAATAAGCCTTGAAATATCATATATAAAGGTTTTTTTTTTTTAGTTTAACATGGGTGTTCGGGCTAGCTTGCGCGCACCTCGATTAATCCCACGGGCCCTGAAGTTAACGACCATGTAAGCCTACAGTGGCCATCATATGAGCAACCACAGGGCTCAAACCTGAGATCACAGAGAAAATAAACCTTTTAATCCTAAGTTTTTATCACTGGACTACCATCTAGATAGTTAAAACTTCAATTTAAGACTTAATTACAGACGTGGTGACCGAGTAAGGACTTGTCAAAGTTTCCCAACTAATGATGCATGTAGAAGGTGGATCTCTCGTGTTTTGGATGCTGTAGATCCTTCAAGTGGATAAAATGAAGCTTTGAACCTCAGTTTGACCTTGTATCTACTGAGCATTCTCAATATCAAAATATTTGAATCTTATAAAAGTATTTAGTGATTAACAGTCATGTACTCAAATTAAAGATTGTTGTTGCCTTCTTCCTTTCTCTTGGATCTTATCTTCAGATGCTGTCGCAGTTGTTAAAAGGAGCTGATGACTTGGTCGGTTTTGTGTTGTTATGAACGTAGGAGATAAAGACACGAGTGCTGGTGTTTTTGTGACTTCTCATCTGAGACCAGTATTTTTGCAGCTGCTATGGAAGGAGGAGTTGAAGATGTTGGAACCAGTGCCGGACTGTGAAGATAAAACTTGTGCTGTGAGTGTCGGTTAAAACCTCTGATTTGTCTACGCCATGCTCCCATTCTTAAAGTAAGTAATTTCATACGGAAGGAAGAAAACTTGCTGCTACTGGTGGCGGTGAAGTAAGGTGGTTACTCGGTGCTGCTGTGGTTGGACTGCGTTCTAGCACAGGAACGGACAAGGTGAAGCTGTTGTCTGCTAGACCGAGATGCTGACAGAGCTGGAACCAGCTGCGCTAGACTGATCACGGTGTCGCACAAGAGAAGATGAAGTGCTGGTGGAGGTCACGATGCTGCTTCCATGGAGGAATGGAGGTTGGAAGAGAGGTTAATTATGTTGATTCACTTTTGCTTGTTACGGGTTTTGGTGTGTTTTCGGGAGGGTGGAGAAACTTTATTGTGGTTCTTTTCTTTTGATGAGTGTTTTAATGTGTGTGATTTGTTTTTTCTATTTAATTCTCTCTTACCAACCCGCTCAATATGAGGTTAATATTTATTTATTTATTTATAAACATAATTTTTTTTAATTTGTACATAAAATAAATCAAAATCAATTAATCATTGAATATTAATCAAGAAAATTAATTATAAATTATTTAATTAAAAATTAAGTTACTTGCTGAAAATGTTTTTAATTTTCAAATCGTTTTTTCCATTCCACAATTATAATTAAATTATTAAAAAATAAATATAATTTTTTAAATTTTAAATTCTTTAAAAAAGATACTGAAAATGATGCAAATACATTAAAAATATATTTTTTAGGTTTTTTATTGCTTTTTTGTTATTGTTGATTTTTTTCCCTGAATGTTTTTAAAATATAGGGTAAAACACTCTTGATAATCATTTATATTGTCTTGGAATTAATGTTAACAGCTTTATACCATTTTTAATTACACATATTAATTTAACGCAATTGACAAAAAATGATAATAACATAAAATTCACAAGTACTAATATAAAGTACAGATTAATTTGAAAGAAAAATACCATTATTGTTGCATATTTAATTGGAATAATTGAAATTCACATTACATGAAAAAGATAATATATTACATAAATGGATACCAAACAAATTAGGTCAATTTCCCACAAGGATTCCCAGAGATGTGATTGAGCAATGATGAATCACACTCATCAAAAAGAAATATTGGAGAGGCACTCGGAGCAACAATACACGCAACAACGCCAACTGTGTAAAAAAAAAGAACAAATTAAAAACATCAGATATACATGTATGTATATGTATATGTATGTATGCGCGCATGCTCATGTGTGTATGCACAATATTCATTTAGATCCACAATTAGGAGAGTAATTATGAAATGTTGAATTACTACCATTTATTCTTCTTCTTTTTTTCAGGAGGTGGTGGCTGTTGAGCACCGTTATTCATAGGGTGACTAGCTGCAGGTGGGGCAACATAAGGACCTTGATGATACCCTTGAGCTGGTGGTGGATAGGAATATTGTGGTGGAGGAGGAGGAGGAGGAGGATGCGCCTGCTGGCTCGGTGGTGGATATGCTCCTGAAAGATCATTAGCAACCCATCCTTAATCGATGAACTTGATAAATCATGTAAAAGACTAGTAACTTTATTATGGAAAAATAACTTTACCTTGAGATTGGTAGGTATTGTGGTGACTCATTATTTGAAATCTAGGGACCTCACAGTAAGTAACTTATACCTCGCTAGCTTGGAAAATGTATGTAATGGATGGCGTTAAAGATATACTCTACGTATTTTTGCTCCCTACTCTTCAGTTTATATAGCAGCATGCTTCCCCTCCATGTTCAGCACCTCAACATCATGGATGTGTGAACGCCCTTCATGACAAGCTGTTCATCCTCCATGTGCTTCGCCATATTCCTCGCCAATCAAGCTGGTGATGTTAGTACTGTGTGTGTGAACACCGACACTATTAACTAACTATTGTCAACTTAGGATATGGTTATTTTTGTGGTTGAGGTTGTGTTTTGTGCATGGAACCACTAAAAAAATTAGAAATAATAAAAAAAATAGTTTTTATAATTAAATTTTATAAATAATTGAATTGTATTTAATCTCAACTTTAATCACAACCGTTCAATCAAAGATAATCCAGATATTTTACACAAAACCTAAGTCATTAATTTAAGTTTTGTTAATATTGATGAATCCAAAGGTTTTTTTTTTTTTCATTTTGACATACGTGTAGTTGAAGATTATTTAATTTTAATGATGTTTTACTAGAAATTTTTGAAAAAAAGCATGAAAGCTTTTATCTTTCAACACAACCATAATATTATCTTCAAAGAGGGTACTGTAGATCTTGATTCTTGTTTTAACTTGATCCTTCATTGTCTCTTTTACTAGCTAAAATCTCACCAATTCGTATATTCAAGATCTGATCTTTTAATCAATACAGATAACATTAAATTTTGAAGAAACCAACATAGAATTTACTGATGTTTTGATTTGTTTTGCCTTTTTTTTTTTTTTTTCCATATCTCAATATAAGTTTTCTCATCTTCTTTTTATGGCTATTGATTAAATAGCTATTTTTTATAAAAAAATAAAAAAAATAGTGTCTTGGACAATTATAAAAAAAATAACTTTTAATGTGTATGTTTTTTTTTTTAATTTCAGATTCAAACACAACATGTTAATATATATGAAGCATATACACTTATCAATTACCACCTAAGCTAACACCTTAACACCTCAAAGATTCGACCATATGTAGTCTAATTCTTTCCATGCATTGGGTTTTCAGCTTTTACATTTTCTTCCCATTTTGTGATTTTTATTTTTCTTTTCAACTTGACATTACAACTACGAGTTAATGATGCCCGACAAATCTAAGTTATTAAGGTCAATTTTCAGTAAGGCGCTAACTGAGCCCCAGAGTCATTGGATCTAGACACGTCTAAATCCATGATTTTTTTAGCCTTTTATATTTTATTTTGGAGACTAATAAATCGTGATCCGTCAGGCGTGTACGTAAGCAAGCATGACGCATACACACAGCTTCTGTCAGTTCTCATCTAGCCCGGGATGGGTTTATAAGAGGCATAAAATATAAATTATATAATGTTTATGAAAAAAACGTGAGGGTTTGCATATATTATTATATTGTTAATTAATTATTGTGAAAACATTTTATTTTGAAACTAGTTGAGGGTTCAACGCGTACACGCTTTTTTTTTTTTTTTTATGGTCGTGGGTCAGCAGGATTCCGTATTGACTTAGGTTATAAAACAATTTCCTAGACAAATCTAATAATTTTGAATAGAAAAAAATATAAAATCTTTAAACTGAATAAAAATAACTAAAAGAATATTTATTTATTAAAAAAAACCTCCTGCATAGCGTATGATCTATCTTTTGATTTAAAAAACAAATGCTATTTATGGTGCCACACATGCTAATTCATTGTCTCTTTGCACCATCGTGGAAAAATACACTGCTACGACGTATCTTGGGTAGCTACCAGGACACAACCAAAATTTCTAGTCGTCTTCTTCTTCTTCTTCTTCTTCTTCACTTTTGTGTTGCCAAGAAACGTTATTTTAGTTGAATAAGCTTCGAGCTCGTAAGAATTCTTGGTAATCTGCAGACTGATGAACTGCGACCTCCTGATATATATATATATATATATATATATATATATATTAACCATGGTATGTGTCAAGATTACTTAAAAAATCGCAATGACATATTAGTATTTCACCTCTCTAATCTGCTCTAATTTAATTGCAATAACACCTAGTAGCGCAACCCTTCAAAATAAATAAACAAATCTCAAAGAAATAAACCCAGTACTACTAAGAAATAGCTCAACCTTTAAATTAAAAATAAAAAAATCGCAAAGATTGATAGCATGACAATTGAGATTTCCCTGCAGGAGGTTTAATTTGATGTATTTTATAGTATTTAACATCGTATTTCTTTTTATTTTTGAGTTTAAATATATTATTATGAATATGTTTATTTTGATAAATAAATAAATGCAAATACACAATCAATTTATATTACCTGAAAATTTACTTTTAAAAAATTAAATAATCAAAAGAGAACAAGAATCGACAACGGCAACGACAATATACTCGAGCAATTTATATATTGAAAGGGTGGTTAATATATAAATTATTAAATTCTTACATCCTTATCTCTGATCCTCAACTAATATTGAACGACGTGTATCGCATCAGGAACGAAACGCCACTCAATAACAACCTTCAATCCGACGATAGATTCTGTAGTAAAAACTGAGACAACAGGATTTCACAGCTACTTCAGAACCTGTGGCACAAACACAAGTACTACCAAAATCAAATACCTCAAAAAGGTCCAAACTTTGTGCTTCAAAGAGCCACAAAATCATGAACTCCATTATTGTCATTGAAATGAGCAGGTGCCTAGTGTTTTCCACAAACATTCCCCTTAAGTTTTCCCAAAAACCCATATCATTTTCTCTCTTGATTTAGTGAGAATTCTCAATGTGGGCTTCAAAGATTTCAGCTTTTGAGCATGAAACTAGCAAGAAATGTGTGTACAAAGGCCGCTTTATCAGAGATGAAGTATCCTCAAGTGGCTGCTTCATCAACTGGGCCTATACCTCCCAGTCAGCTTATTCAAGTTGTTGAGACTGCTGCTAAGACTGGTGCTGAGGTTTGATTTCTCCCCTTTTAGCTTTTCTTGTAGATTTTTTAACTTTGTTTTGACGGTGTTTCTCTGTGTTTAATTCGAACTTGATTTGTTTATTTATAAGCTGATTGGAATGTGAAATTTATGAGCTTTTGTTGTATTTTTGTTCAATTTCTTAGCAATAATAATTTTATTTCTTCTGAAAATTATTTGTTGTTTTAATTAATCTGGAATGCCTGAGTTATGTTCTACTAAAATTAAGGCTCTTATATATATATATATATATATATATGTTCATCCTGCATTATATCTCTCAAGGATGTGTTGAGTAAATTTTATTGAAAATTAAGGTTTTTTATTTTTTTCTATTATTCGTATGTGTTAGACATTAAACATCTATTGTACATATATCATGTATGAGTAAACTGAAACTAGACAATTATGGCTCCGTTGGCAGTTTGTTGAACATAAGTTCTCTTGCTTTATAGGCCCTTTGTGTCCCTGTTAATTTAGAGGTGGCTGTGGATAAGTATGTTAGTTTTCCTGTAGTTTCTAAACATTCTTTTTTATCTATCCAGGTAGTGATGGATGCTGTTAATAAGCCTCGAAATATCACATATAAAGGACTCACAGACTTGGTGACCGAGTAAGGACTTATCAAAGTTTCCCAACTAATGATGCATGTCTATATTTTTTTTTCCTATTTGTAGTCATAGTGTCATGATCTTGAGGGGCAAAGTTTATTGTCCACCTTTAATTAGATGATAGATCAGATGTTTCAAGGTGATCTCTATGGATTAATTGTATTTGTACTTGTTTTTATGAAGTAAATTCATCCACCTCTTTTCTGTAGACTAAAGTTAATTCTTTACACTGTTGTTTCTGGTTTGCTTGTTAAAAGATGATTATAAATAAATTGGATGTATTGCTATTGCAATTGATTATGGTATCCAATTAAAATATATAACAGAAAAAAAGAATCTTTGAGCCAGCCTCAGAACTTCCATCAAATGCCCCCTAAAAATGTTTTGACTTTCTTGCCTACTTGTAGTCAAATTCCTTTTTAATCCTGCTGAGTAGTCAAGTGATCAAGAATCAGAAGGTGGATCTCTTGTGTTTTGGATGCTGTAAATCCTTCAAGTGGATAAAATGAAGCTTTGAACCTCAATTTGACCTTATATCTACTGAGTATTCTCAATATCAAAATATTTGAATCTTATAAAAGTATTTAGTGATTAACAGTCATGTCCTCAAATTTGCTTCTAGCCTCTAGAGGCTCAGACGTTTTTCTGCAAACCTTTCTCCTCCTTCCCTTTCCCTACAGATGGTTAACTCTCACATACACCTGCACACATACACATTTTGCTCCCAAACACAAAGCCATACAGGTCTCTAGAATGGATACATTTTGAATGGGATGCCTTGGAAGGCTTTCTTCTAAACAACAAGTAAGTATATCTAGTTAGAAGCTTTCATCAATAACTGCAATCCATTTCCTTAGCGAGAATTATGACCATGTGATTGTGCCATTCAAGTTCAGTGTGTAGTCATTTTACCATTTATAGTCCATAAAAATGATGCATGTATTGACTATTGGGTTTCTTTCCTAAATATTCATGGAAAGATTTGCTTCTAAATGGGTCATTAAAATGCTTTTCAGTTAAAGATTTTCTGAAGGACCTGATATGTTGGTTTACATTCTTAACTGATCAAATTCTGGAACAAACCATGCCAATTTTCACTCTACTTGGCAAAATTTACTTGCAATACAGACAAAATGAGCGAGGCTGCTATCTTAGAAGTTGTTAGAAGGAATTTTGGAGATCATCTCATTCTTGGGGAGGAGGGAGGAATCATAGGGGATACATTATCTGATTATCTATGGTGCATTGATCCTCTAGGTTTGTCTCTTTCAGCTCCTGGTTCATTATTTTTGTTTTGCTTTTTACTCGTTTTTCCCCCCCTCCCTTTTTGAAGGGTTTCCCCCCCTTCCTTTAGCTTTTCTTTGCTGGGTGTTGAAATTACAGTTATAGCATTTCAGAATTCAGTTTTAATTATCAATTATGCCATCATTAGTAGTATAATGATCAGCAGCTTTTCTGGACATGTATTGGAAAACTTTCACATGAATAGATCTCATTGTCGTTTTTTCCATGTTAAATGACTTGAAGTTATCAAACCTTGATATTTGTGTAGATGGAACAACAAATTTTGCTCATGGTTATCCTAGCTTTGCAGTTTCTGTGGGAGTTCTTTTCCAAGGAAATCCTGCGGCTGCTTCGGTGGTACTGATCAAACTTAACCTTTTCTTATAAGATAATGAAGCGAAACAAGGTCTATTTCTTTTTTGACGTAAAAGAAAGATGAAAACATAATCACAGGAGACAGAAATCACTTGACATTAAACAGCTGAAAAAAAAGTAAGCTGACAATTTACCATTTGTTTTTAGGTGGAGTTTGCTGGTGGTCCTATGGCTTGGAACACACGCACATTTTCTGCAACTGCTGGTAAGAAATTTTTGCGTTAACTTGTAATTTTCTTTATTTAATTGCCTCAGTCATTTTGTTCATCCATGGATGCAACTACCATCAATCATGACAGGTGGAGGAGCATTTTGTAATGGCCAAAAAATTCACGCAAGTCCAACTGCTCAGCTAAGTGATCATGTATCGATCAAGATCTTTAATTTTCACACATTATCAAATCATCTAATATGAATATATTGATTAGAAAAACCATGTGCCCTTCAATTATCATCTAGAAGTATGTTTAAATCTGCATTGATACATGCTGAAACATTAAGCATTCCTTACTAGTGAGTTGAACTCTCTCTTAAAGAGTAAACTCGTCATGGAGAGTTAATTGACTTGCCTTATTTTATCTACATATGAAATTATCATGCTGCATCATATCTTTTCTAGAATGAAAAGGTAAATGCATAAGTAAACAAATGACATTAATTAATCATTTTAACTTTATTAGCAAGGTAGATTATAACTCACAAGTTCATGGTTTTTAAATTGCACCTCATTTCTATTGGTTCTCCTTGCCCTTTTTGTTTTTTTAGGTTGAGCAGTCTCTTCTTGTTACTGGTTTTGGATATGAACATGATGATCCATGGGCCACTAACATTGAACTATTCAAGGAGTTTACTGATGTCAGCAGGGTATTGCCATTTTCCTCTTAAATTGTTTCTTATCTGATAGGCTATTGTTTTTTCCTTTTTAACATAACATATTCCTCTTTGTATTTCTTCTTATGCTCTCTAATAATGTATAGGGTGTTCGAAGGCCTGGTGCTGCTGCTGTTGACATGTGTCATGTGGCTCTTGGGATTGTAGAAGCATATTGGGAATATCGTCTTAAGCCATGGGATATGGCTGCTGGTGTTCTGGTAAAATTCTGTTTTTACAAATGCTTTTACTTGATATGAAATTAGACTTTATTTCTATGTTTGAGATTGTGGACTTTATTAATGGAGTGAATAATGACCTCTTAGTGTATTGGTGCCTGTTATATCCCATATAACAAGCTAACCAACCCAACTTACCTTTAGTTGTGTATGGTGGCAAGGCTTCCTGACTTAGTTTTCTGCTTTGGTGAATGTCTAATTCTTTGCCAATCTGTGTAATGGTTCCTATGTTGGTGTCCACATAGAAATTACTCCAAAAAAGATGGAGAAGGTAATACTTGCTAGGGATTGAGTAAGTATCAATTGAATTTACCATTTGAGTCATTGACTTATTGCTGTCCCCCAAAGATCCATGGTGACTTCAACCATAAGCTTCACAGTGAATATAGTGGCACTGTTCTAGGAAATATGTTTATTTCTCTCACCAGCCACTTGTTCAACTAGCTAATATCACAACCACCATCCTTGGCATTCCCCAGCTAACATAAACAGGCCTTTTCAAATCATATTTGTTGAATATGGACACAATTTTGTTAGTAATGAGGGTCAGTTCTAAATGTTTCAATATTAACGTTTTCCTTTCCCTTTCAAGCAGATAGTTGAAGAGGCTGGGGGGACAGTATCTCGCATGGATGGTGGAAAGTTTTGTGTATCTGATAGATCTGTTTTGGTGTCTAATGGTGCGTTGCATGCCAAGGTTAGACTTCACTTGTTTTCTGTGAAAAAATCAAACACCTTTTTGTTCTTTCTCTGTTTTCCCCACTCTTTAATTGCAGACATAAAACAACTGGCATGAAAAATTTCACCAATGGCATTAACTATAGACATAGCTTCTAATGTCACATTTTTGAATAGCTAATTGCTGGGCCCTTTTGTTGTAATTGAAAAATATCTAGTACCCATTTATGAGGGAGCTTGTTCTTCCTACCATCAGAAAAGATGAGAAGGAAATTGCTAGAGCAAGTTGCTTTTGTTGAAAGGAAAACATTGTTCCGAATCCCCTGATGGATGGGAGCAAAATCCACTACACTCTAAAATAAATAAATCAAATAATCTATCTGATGAATGGGAGTCAAAATCCACTTCACTGTAAATTATCTATGTGAACCTTGACTCTTTGGGTTGTTTCATGATTTCACATTGTGTGCCTAATTCTCTAGTGTGCTTTGTGATCTTGTTTGAACCAGATGATAGATTTGATAGTCTTTATAATGCAGCTTTTGGAGAGGATTGCACCTGCCACTGAGAACTGAAAAGCAAAGGGATTGATTTCTCATTGTGGTATAAGCCAGAAAATTACCGCACTGATCTTTGAATTGACCTAGCATTTATTCTCATTCAGAGCTTTGCTGCAACAAGCAGGTGTTGCATTTCGTGCCCTAACTTGTTTTTTATTTTTTGAATTTGTCTTAAAATATAGGCTTCAATCCTCATTTATAAGATTGCTTTGCACTTTTAATTGTACCAGCTCCTTTTCATGTTACCTGATCAGTGACATGGATTCTTCCTTATCACCATGTTCATTCTTCAAAAATAAAAGAAGAATTAGTTTTATGCAATCTCTTCCATGGTCATGATCTTTACAATTGAGCTGTGAAAGAAGCAATTTAGTGTTTAGATGTTCGTTTTGTGTGGGCCAAAATGCAACATGCGAAATGTTAATGCAATCATTTTTCAAATTGTAAAACGAACTTATTTAATAAGTAAAACAAATTTATCTTCATTCATCAACTGGCATCAAAATCCAGTATTTTCTGCAGAAATTAGGGGATCCACATGCTCGTTAATCTCTGATTGATTATTCAACGCATGGTAAATTGGCTATCCTCTGCATATTTGAAGGACATTATAGATTATTCTTTAGTTCATTTCTGTCTGGATAGTAAATGTTGTATCATTCTAGTGCAAGCTCAAGTTTTTGGTCGAATGACAATCCATTTGATAACAAGGCACCTCTTCTATTCTCCGCCTTCATATTCATGCACACTGATTTGTATCTCTTCAACATTTTCGGGTGAAGTTATGAACTCGCTATCTGGGACGTCTAGTCATTGCTCTCTGGCCTTTGGCTGCAACTTTTCTTTAGGTTCTTGCTTGTTTCCATTTGGGATAACTAGTGAGACATTCACTGGAACTACCCATCCATAATATGGGTCTTTCAACTTTACCACAAGCACAGCCTCATACAAAATATCCCGGGAGAGCATTCTGCTGTTGAATTTCTTATATATTTCCAGCCAGCAGGCACTAATAGCTCCGTCACATCCACAGAAACATCACTTTCATAAGAGAACTTATGGTTAGGACTTGGGAAAAATGAACTCTCCTGGAAATAAAGTTGACTTGAACTTTGAAGATTACGAGGTAAATGCATTATGCATATCAGGCTAGCCACGGCACAGAAATTACTCTCTGGGTTTTTTCTTTTTGTCATTGATAGACAGACAAAAACAATGATATAATTAAGGTGATGGAAATGAGACTTTCCTTTCTCTTTTGGTTCAAGAAAACTCCAGTGTAGAGTTGATCATACAGTTAGTCCACTGAGGACCTTTGAATTGGAGAGTCTGCATATCTTAATATGGCTTCACAGCTATGTGGTAACTCAACTTCTGTTACTGTCTTCACTTTGGCATCATTTAGTGGCTTAGAACCTGCTGCTTTCTCTTGTACTCCCACTCGGGGCTTTACTTTCTGCTTCTTTCTCCACTCTCTTCAACTTGGTTTCACCCAGTTTTGCTTCTGTTGATGTCTCTTCGATGTGCCGTGGCTGAGAATAGCTGGTTTCTTCCCTTGTCTGTTGCGACTGTGAAACGTCATCCTCTGACCACCCTGCCCCCTTCACTTCATAACCATCACTTTCTCACAAACTACTGTTTTTATAGCATGGTGAGGTTAAATAATCATCTTGTGCACTAGAAGGTCCAATTAGTCATAAATTACTCTGCGAAAATGTGGTGGCTCTTGATCTAGCCGGCCACTGTTGGATCATTAATCAAGCTCTAGACTGTAATCACTTGATCAAGTGTGTGAGTTATTAATGTATTGAGTTGCAAGTGGTCTAAAAAATCATCATCCATCAAATTAAAGAAGATGCCTTGTGAGCTAGAGAATATGTATTTTTTTCAATGGTCAAGGCATTTTTTGGGCTAGTTTTCGCTCATATGAGATTTAAGTTCCTCTCCAATAATGTCTTTGGCAAACCATTCGCGCCCATGCATTCGAAAGTGCTTTGGATTCGACAGAATATGTATTGCTTATCTGAGTGCTAAACACACACACACACACACACACACACACACACACACACACAGACAGACTACAACGAAAGCTGTTAAGTGTGTGAGATTACAACTTGATGATGCACATGTTGTTTTCATCAACATTCATCAATCAAAGAAAGTAAAAAGATACATATTGCATACAATATAAAAGAAAAAGTAGTTATTCTGTGATAAAGCATCCATTAAAGTTACATTCCCTGAATGCAAATTGTTTTTTGGACTTTCGAGAATATAAAAAGAGAATCCTAGATTACTTTTATGCAATATGGAGCTTGTTCTGCCTGCCAAATCCCTGTCACAGGACTTGACACCGATAAGAGTCATTTTCATTTTATTGTTTGTTGTCAAACAACACAGCTCATCAAAAAGAAAATAAAAGAAAAACATAAAATTAGCCTAAATTTCCAGATTTAAAACTCTTACCAAAAAAAATAAAAAATAAAAACTTCCCCCCCTATTAACCTTCTTTTGGCCTAATCTTGATACCTGCAAGAACCACGCTACCCTTCCACCACTCACTTTTAACTTCAAACATACCAAATTCTACAACTCCAGCTGCATTCTTTGAAACTGTAAATTCGCCACCGCAAATCTCATGCCACACATCATGTTTCTCCTTGTAAGACTCAAGTACAAAGTTTTTCGCCGTCTCTTGTCCATTGAGTCTTACCTTGAACTTGATTGGAACAGAATGCCAACCAAATGCATCAACCTGAAATTTCATGACATAATATATGTAAGACCCAGACTTTTGGCCCAAACCTAAGCCCAAGTCAGCCCAAACCCAACCTAAGTTAACCTAGGTATTTAAGGAAGAGTTGTAAGAGAATTTCTTTCCTCTCTTCTAATTCCTGTAGCCGTTGTGACCCTCCCCTCCTCAAACCTAAGATTTTAGTTTTTGATCTTGAGTTTTTGGTTCAAGAAAGGTGGAAGTAGCAAGTAAATGGTTCTCTTTCATATTACTTTCAATTATAGTTTGTTTATGGAATGATTAAAGAATAGATTAGGGTTTATAAGGATTGGAGGTTTATATTGTTAAGATTGATTTATGATTATTAAGGGTTTAATGTT
>Ga0325401_1004226_pt1 | contig 13490 bp, 10 predicted proteins | sample PopdelMetagenome_FD_205666 | JGI IMG/M metagenome (GOLD analysis project Ga0325401, IMG submission 205666) | Populus deltoides microbial communities from Bellville, Georgia, United States - Xylem-PdKOR-R2 | ecosystem: Host-associated > Plants > Phyllosphere > Stem > Wood/Secondary xylem | place...
AAAAAAAATAGACATGCCTGTGTAGATTTTCATCCCTTCTTTAATATTTTTCTCAATGTTTTTATGAAACGTGTGGTGTTATTAGATTATTTTTCAAGATTAAAATTAATAAAAAATTATATTTTTAAATAAAAAATAGTTCGAAACACTCGGATAAAAAAATAAAATTTAAATACTAAATTCAATTTGACGTAACGTGGTCAAAGAATAAACATCGTGAGGTATCAAGATGTACCAATCGCTAGATCTACGGGAAATTCACTAAAAAATAAAAACAAATGATTTTTGTTTTTTAAAGAATTAAGACAAAGGATTTCATCAAAAGAGCAAAAACTTCAATAATATCCAAAGCCCTTAATTATCAACGTGCCCAACCCGACCCAAACGAACCCTTCAGAAAAATTATTACGGCCCGGCCCGGCCCAAATCCACAAGCATGTAAAGTCTTAAGAAATGCGAAGCCTTGTGATGTAAGTTGAGCGAGCACTGGACAGGCATCATCTGATTTTACACTCTACACAGCAGCAAAATTTTATTACAGATTTATTTTCTAGGGTTTTGTATTCCGGAAGGTGATACATGGCCTCTTTTGGCTCTCTAAAATCTGCAGTCTTCGACAGAGAAGAGAGAAAACAGTAATTCTCTTCACTTACTCTTTCTCTTGAAAAATTTAAAAATGAGTGTACATACATATCCTTCAATGGACTTATCATTTAATTTTTTTTTTTAATGGTTTAAGGCAATATCAATCTCATATTCGAGGCCTCAACGCTTACGATCGCCACAAGAAATTTTTGAACGATTACGGTACAATCACCGATTCTAATTTATTTGTTTAATCGAATTTAGTGATTTTGCTGTATAGATTTTTCTGTTTAAATGGATTAATAAATATTTCGTTGTTATAAAATTTTTTTTTGAAGGAAATGATATTGTTTTTTATCTTTAAAAGAAAGGCTGAAATGAGGACATGGAAGGGATTTATGCAAATACGAAGTAATGTGTTTGTAGAATATTCCTTTACTCAATGTCCAAAAGCAAAATGGGATGGTGAACAATCTCCTCCTCTAAGAACGGAACGAGGCTACAATCATCCTTAAATTTCTTTTCCTTTCTTTTCTTTACATGGCTTGCAAATTATTTCTCATGGCTGTTTTTTCTTCGTGTTTGTGTTTGTATAGGCTAAGTTTTGGTTTGGAAAAATATATATCAAGATTATAACTGTTTTATCTGGGCAATTTCGGGATGTATTTTGGCATTCGTGTTTTTGTGCAGTTAGTTATTATGGGAAAGGAAAATCTACCAATGAGAAGCTTCCGATTAGAACAGACAGAGACACCCTAAGAGAAGGATACCGGTAAGTTGATTCACTCTGGATTTTTTTTAATCTTCTTGTGTTGCCTTGTTATAAGCATCCATGAGATTGTTGGTGATGTTGATCATTTTTTTATTTATTTTTTTGATGTATAAGTTTAGCTGCCCAGGTAGACTTGGATGTGCTGAGTATTTTTGTGATTTTTTGTCCAGCATGGATGCCCTAAATAACTTTTGTTAACAATGATATCAAACTAATAATTAATCAGGTTAGAAAGATGTATTTAAGGAGGTGGGTGCCAATTAGGAACTATTTGGCAGTTGGCACTAGCTTGTTGGCATATCTTTTTATTTCTAGTGCAATTACGTGATTTACATAAGGAGTCATATGGCTCAATTTAGTGCTAGAACAAGAAAGGGCGAGGAATAAAAACATTGATTTTCGAGGCAGCAAGAGCGTATTATTTAATGTCCAGTTAAGTATGGGGATGGTATGTTTCCATCCAACCACATATGTTAAAGTTTAATTCACTGTTCGTTGTATTATCATTCATTTCTTTTCATGCTCAATTCACACTGAATCATTTTCGATCTTGAATCCTATTCTGTGACACTTTTGATGGTGGAAAATCCATCCACACCTACATGGTTAACGTGTCTTTTTTCTTCCTTTCTAATTTAGACTTTGCAATTATGTCATCTATCACTTCCCCTTTATATTGTCAAGGTTCATACGTTCGGAGGAAGATGATATGGATGCATCCTGGGAGCAAAGGCTTGTGAAGCGTTACTATGATAAGCTTTTTAAAGAGTATCCTTTGCGAACGGATGTTTGATGTTCTGAACTATATTATGGTTAAGAACTATCATATGTTCTGAACTATATTTGTTACTACTACATCTAAAATCCTCTTTAATATGCTGTGCACTTCCTTAGACTCTTTGAAGATATTGCATTGCTGATATGTCACACTACAAGGTTGGCAAGGTATGGGGTTTCCATTACACAAAGTCATCACATCTGAGCTGTAATGAACGAACTGTCACTCTGATGTGCTTGAGAATATATTTCATTGTTACATCAAAAGAATGAAGTAAACTGGCTGCAAAATATGAGTTGTAGATTGGATTTTCCTTTTCTGACATTGCACAATATTTTCTTCTGGCTTTTTTTTCCCCTCATCCCATATGGTCTAAACTTGGCATTTATTTCATCTTTGTTAGAGGACGGTATCTTGAAATGCATTACCCTTTCTTTCTTCTTGCTGGGAAGTAGGGCAAGATTTCTGTTTTTCTGGCTGTTTGCCTCTCTAAGTCCTTTTATCACATAGAGAAACTTGAATAAAAAGCATATTTGTGACTTTGTGTGGTGAATTGAAGCAGCATTGCCAAATGTTTTGGGACTATCAGGGTTCTGTGGAAACTGACTACTTTATTGGATTTGGTATGCACAAGTTCGATGTTGCAGAATTAGTGATTTTTTTTTTTTAAAAAAGAGAGGATATGTGCTTCTAAAAGGAAAAACAGAAAGGATGTGTCAAACTGCTATATTGCACGCCAAGACTTAATACAAAATCTTCTAAACACTCAATGGTGAGTTGCATTCTATTTGATATAATATTTCTCTATTTTTGAATTCTTCCTTATAGATTGGTTTGAGATGGAGGACAGAGAAGGAAGTCATATCTGGAAAAGGTAATATTTTTTCTTAGCTGGTTATTTTAGTTACAGTCTCAATCACACGCATTAGTGATTTTATTCAAGGATTAGATGCCATTTCAGGAAGCAATCCGTCTTCTTTTGTTTTTATCCATGGAAACACTTTTATTTATAGTGTTAACTGAAATGCTGTGATAAACATGCCTGATGCATAACTGTCAGCATCACATCTTTATTACCTGTTTTGCACAACTAGAAGCTCATTCAGGTGTTGAAGTATGGGTAGTGCCACAACATTTTACTCATCCAAGCAAAATATTAATTATCAGTCGGGTCTTGGTTATAATATGTGAATGCTACCATTAGATCTTTTTTAACTCTCAGGCTCTAACACATTAGTAATCTAAATCTAAACATATATTTTTTTTAATGTTTGCGTCTGTGCCCAAGATTTCTGAAAATAGACTTTTATTAAATACTGTCAAATTTTCCCTTCAATTTTATGAGTTTAAAGGATGCTAGAGAAAGTTGGGGCTCTGGAAACTTTTGTGATGCTGATTTTTTCCACAAAAAGCTTGTTAAAACTTCTGGTTCTCTTCCTGCTTGTTTGGGTACTACTGTGCTGTAATATTGTTCATGATGGAATGGCATTGAAAGAATGTCTTGTTGTTTGGGGATTGGAAATTGATTTATTCCCCTTTCTGTCAGGGCAGTTCATTTGTGGTAACAAGCATTGTGATGTGAAAGATGGCTTGGCAAGCTATGAGGTAAGTGTTTATACTTCCAGCAATAAATTTAATAGCATTATAGTTTGTATGCTTGTGTATAGTTTGAGCATCATTACATCTTGCTCTCTGAATTTGGCTACAGTTTCATTTCTCTATATGATCTTTGCATTCCGATGCCTGCAGGTGAACTTTTCTTATTTTGAAGCTGGTGAAAACAAGCAAGCCCTGGTGAAATTGATACTTTGTGACAGGTGGGTTGGTTATCTATAAAGGTTGGCACGCCCATTTACTTTTGCTTTTGTAATAGTAGACTCTGTTTCTATGTAGCTTTAACTGTCCCCATAATCCAACTACATAGTTATGTGAAACGTGGTGTCCCTTGGCAGCATTGCTGCAGATTTGGGATCTGAATAATGCTGTAGTCAGAAACTATTTCACTTATTTTTGACTTATAGGTCTTATCATCTTTGTATGGTTTTGTCAGTTATCAGTTCCGCCTTATTGATATATGGTGCCTTTGCATAATCCTCTTTTTTTTTGTTTTTTTTTTTGAGCTGGATTCAATGTGATGCCCTACTATAATGTCAGAACAGATTAGTTAGGTATCAGTACCATCTAAATATAGAACTTTTGCTGAGGAGTTTAGTTAATTAAATTCAAAATTCACATGAGAATGTCATCAACTGGTATTTTATTTTGCCTTAGGTATCTTTGCTTTTGTTCCCATGAAATATATCTCCTTAATGTATTTTCATATTCTTTAACTTCATTCCAGTTCTTTTACTAATTCCTTTCTAAAATGTTAACTGTTTCCAAATAGATGTGCTGAGAAACTTCATTACAAAAGAAGAAAAGAGAAGGAACAAATAGAGAAAAGGGAGAAAGGAGATCGTATAAGAAAACGGTATGAGCACTTTGCAGATTCTTGTCCACTTGTGAACCTGTGTCCTGGTAAATTTTTATTGTCCCTGACTTGCTGTATAGAAAGCTCACGGTCCACCTTTCAGGGAACTACTTGAGGTTGTTGATGATTTGGACAATAAAGGGAGCGAGGAGAAGAGAAGAGGTTTGTGGCTACAAATAATGATAACATGTTTATTTTTCATTTACAGTTTCCTATGTGATGACACTCACTTGTGGGTATTTTCACTCGCTGTTTGTGTGTCCTTTCAAAGGTGCCATTATGCTTTTCTTTTCTCAAAGTGTGAATTGGAGCTTTTGTTCTATAGAATTGGCTCCATAGCTGGAGGGTCGGTTTAAACAAACAAACGTTGCATGTGACCTTAATCCATCTCAAGTTGAACAACTTTTGAATTAAAGGGAGGATTACTGGAGTGCTGTTTAGTCAGCTGTGCTAATACAAGACGAAGGGCAATTGCCTTGAAAACATTAGTGGCAAAATAAGCTTTGGTTCTCTACCTGATTGCTAAAGGGATTTTAGAATGATGTCTAACTGAAGCATAATAATTTCTGTACTCTTCCTGGAAAAAATTGTTTTGCTTCATGGCAATATGTTTGGCCATAAATGGTGAACTCAACACCTTGTACCTTCTTTTCCTTTGGCAGGTAAAAAGCCTGCAATTTCTGGAGGCAATAAAAAAACAGACGATGATGACAACTTTGATGAGTTTCTTGAGGGAATGTTTCCATAACTGGACGGCAGCTGCCATATCCAAGGGATGGTGTTCTTGTGCTTAACATATATGACCAGAAAATTTTATAAGGCATGGTAGGGACCTGCTAATGGAGCTACAGTGAGTTGAAGTCGGAACTTTTTTCATGCAGAAAAAAAATTGTTCACTCGAGAATTTAATGGAAATATTTGTGTATTTGATGAAACGAAGTCAAGGCAGAAGGTTGTACATATACTGGGCAGTATACAATGTTTTATCATGCGTGCCTGCAATCCTAGTGCCAAGTAAAAAAAACGAGATGCAATCCAAGTTTGTTGACACCTGATTGTGAGAATAAATAAAATCCAGGTGCCATTTATGTATAATGTTCAGTATGTGAAGACTGATGATAACAGCACTCCTAGAATCACAAAAGCTTCACCGGGATAGCCATGAAAGGAGGAGAAAGGAAGGAATCCATCCTCCCGTTCCGGGGAACAAGAATAAGAAGTGAAGATGAAATGCCAAAACACTCAAGGAAAGGGCCTTTGACTCCTCTTTTGTATTTTTCTTTTTTCTAGTTTTCTCATCACAAGTCATTGACATGGTTGTCGAGCTGGATGACATTTTACAAGCCTGATCATCTTAACCTACTCTTTTTTAGGATCGGTTGAGTGGTTTTTTGGTAGTTCATTAATGATTTTCTTGGTCCGTCATTGAAATAAAATCAAGCCCATGAATCCCTACATTCCCTGACATCTCATCTTTATCATTCTCTTCATGAGAGGCCTGTCTTCCAATGTACAAAATATTGAAAGTAGTTCTGAAAAATAATTAAAAAAGAATTGATTGTCGGCGACGAACAATTTTCTTGGATGCTAATGTAAGTATGTGAACGAGAAGTTGTTTGGCGAGGCACATTGCTCATCGTTTTTACCAAAACACCACCAAAAAAAAAACCTACGTGTAAAATCATCAAGTAACAAAAATCTACCGCGGGTAGAAAAAGAGCCACCGAGAAAAAATCAGGCCCAGAACTTGCCAGCTGTGCATGACGACAGCAGCTTTTGTCATCTAACCATTTACCACCCACTAATGGCAGCAGTTAGCTTATACGGAATTAGGATCACCCGCTGCTCTCCACGTGGCTTTATCTTGGTGTACTACAGCCAGTATGTTAGCACGTGTCTTCTGGCTTTATCTTGGTGTAGTACAGCCAGTGTGTTAGCACGTGTCTTCTGACTTGACCCCATTTGATCTTGAATCACTGATATTTTTTTGTTGTTAAAGTGCTTCTTACTATAAATATATTAAAATAATATATTTTTTTATTTTTTTAAATTTATTTCTAATATCAAAATATTAAAATAATCTAAAAATAATAATTTTAAATAAACAAATTTCAAAACTATTAACAAAAAAAACTTTTAAAATACAGAAACAAACAAACAATCCAAATCCCCCACTATCTTGTGGTGGTCTGTCCATCAGCAGTAAAGTACTAATTACAACGGAATTGATGCTTTTCTGGCAAGTTTTGTTTTACCGAAAGCAGCAAATGGCCCCAGCCATAATTCTGCCTCCTCGTCCTCAGCTCGTCAGATATTGTTTGTCCTGCAATGAGTTCACCTTAATGTTAAGCTCATAATCACTACATGTATATTCAATTCGTCTTAGTTACACTTACTTTGCTTGTTTGAAGTGATCAATAAGTTTGATATTTACACCTTAACTCGACCACTGTATGTGTTTAATGATTGTAGATTTTGTTTACGAACAAAACACTCTCTTCTTCTCCTTTTGATTCTCAACAGTTTTATTTAACTCCCAAATTATGTTAGTGTTTTTGTCCATTTTTTCTAATATTGCTTCACAGAATTATTTATACGATTCTTAGATATTTAATGTTAAATCTCTTTAGCATCTAAGATGAGAGAAACTAGAAAACGATGATATTATATGTTTACTATTCTTGATTAAAATAAAAATTCATTTATTTAAATGAATTAGTATTAATATCTGTATTTTCTCTCTAGAAAAATATCTTATTTGAATCAGAAATTGCAAGTCAAAGTCTTTCTTTACTTTTTCTAAAAAAATAAAAATAAAACACAAAAACTCATCAAACATTCCATTCGTTAAATCTCACCGTCTTACAAAAAAAAATATATTTAAATTCAAGAGGGATTGTTCACTTCATTTTAATGCAAATTAAGAATATATGATTTTAAAAAATAACTACATAAATCAAATAAATTTAAGAAAATAAATTCCATTAAATATGTTGAAACTAAAAGAATGAGTAGAAAGCAGACATTATTAATTATAACAACATCTAATCCTTTGAGTACATGCTTTAAATATCAATACAAATACTCTTAAAGAATGTGGAAGATAGAAAGTTGTTGCTAAAGAAAAGATAATTGTTTTACCGTTTTATTTTTTTTATTATATTTCTATTTTTTTTTAACTGGAATTGGTTAGGAGTTCTTTGTCGTAGGAATTCTTTGTCCTTTCTTTTAGCTTTCCAGCCTGTCATATAGCTAGTTGAGTGTAACATGTAACATTCTTTTCGTGTAGGATATAATTAGTTAATAGTTCTGATGTATATATAGGATCTTTTTTTTCTTTTTATAATTTAATCAAACAGCTGGAATGAGGATGATATTAGAAAAAAAAACTTAATGGCATGAACTCTCTTGTTTATGACTATTCCTTTCCCCTTTTCCTTTTGCAACCTTTAACATTTCTTTCTTGGTATCAGAGCTTATGGTTGCTTAGCTAACCACGAAGAAAGAAACCGAAAATATCAACAAACACCAATTATTGCTATGAAACCAACCTCATATTTTCCCAACTTATCAAATCAAAATGGCCTATATCGTCTTGACCATAGTTTTGAAACCCGGCTCGGCCCGGCGGGTTGACTCAGAACCCGACCGACCTGAGACTGGAACTGGGCTAGGTTTTAAAAAAATAGAAAAGGCAAAACCCGGGGTGACCCGGTCAAAAACTCGGTTGCAAACCATTGACTTTTGTTTTTTTTTTTACTAAAAAGACGTCGTTTTGATTTTAAAAAAACATAATTGACCTGGGCGACCCGGTGACCCGATCAAAACCCGGAACCCGGGCATTGGACCGGGTTGAGTTTAAAAACTATGGTATTGACAATGGTGATACATCAGTTCTCAGTTTGGTCACTGATCTCTTAACTACATAGAACTATGTCACTTAGGCAAGGTCCATACAAAGGGCTCTTAGAGCAGAAAACAATCTCGTTTTGCTAATGACAGTATCACAAGACCCTTAAATCCCAACTATCCTCTTCTGGAAACTTGGGAGAGATGCAACGATATGATTGTTTCTTAGATTCATAACTCTATAAGTCCTTCGGTGAAATCCTTTTTTATCCTTATTAATAATGCATATAAGATTTGGAATGAACTATGTGAGAGACTTACTCAGCAAATTGGGCCACAAAATTTTCAACTAAAAAAGGCTCTAGCTAACTTGAATCAAGGGAATGATTTGGCCAATATCTACTATACCAGAATGTTCTTGTGGATAGATAAAGGTCTTGGATGCTTGCTATCAATAAGATTTTGTAATTCAGTTTCTAATGGGTTTGAATGAAACATACTCCAACATACAAGATCAAATCATGTTAATGGATCCCATACAATGAGTTAACAAGTTTTCTCCCTCATTTAACAACATCGGATGTTGTCTTGCACACCTACCCCTAAATCAATGGCTCTTTTCACCAGAAATGCATCAATAAGTTTCAGGCCATTTAGCATATCTTATTGCCCTTATTATAAGATTCAAGGGCATCTCTTGGAGGACTGTTTCAAGGCAGGAAATGAAAAACCTCTCACTTGTAGTCATTGTTACATGAGTGGTCATTTAGTAGAGAAGTGTTACAAGCTGATGGGATAGCCTTCTAGTCACAAGTTATATAACAAGGTAAAGAGATCAAATGTGCATGCTAGTCAGTCCAACATGATTGTAATTGAGGATTTTTCAAAGAATCACACTGACAAGATGACTCTGATTCCGAATTAGTATCAGAAAATCTTGCAGTTTTTTCATGAGAAGCACAATCTAGCAGATACTTATTCTCCTATGCCTTACAATTCGACCACCCCTTTCATTAACTACACAAGTCTTACATCTATGTCTGGCATCGCAACCTGTCTCTCCACTTACACACATAATTTTTTTGTTATTACTAATGTTTATTGGATTATAAATACAGAAGTTACACATCGTATGATCTGTAGCACCATTGTTTTTTACAAAAATCACAGTCATTGTGTCTTATAATGTCAAACTTCCCAATGGTCAGGAGGTCCTAGTCACATTTATAGGCATTGTTAAGCTCTTCAAATTGATCACTCTTGAAAATATTTTATGTGTTTCTTCATTTATTTTCAATCTTCTTTATTCACCAACACTAGCTAAAAATATCCATTGTTGTTTTGTTTTTCTGTCCAATGTTTGTTTTCTATAGGACCTCACATCATGGACAACGATTTGATTGAGTGAAATGAAGAATGGTCTTTACCACCTCCAACACATTAAAGTATCTCCTATTGCTTTAATGTGTAAATTATCCAAGTATTTTGATACTTATCATCTGGCTTTTGCTTGTGTTGCAAACACTAATCATGTTTCTAATCTACGACATTATCGTCTAGACCACATTTCCAACTCTAGATTACAATTAATTAAAGATCCAATTGTAATTAAAAAAAAACTTATGCTCTACTATCAATGAAACTCCTTGCTCTGTTTGCCCCATGGCAAGATAACATAGACTTTCTTTTGATCAAAGCTTGTACAAATCTTTTTTCAATTTTGAACTTATACACTGTGATTTATAGGGGCTATATTTTGTGGTTGCTTATGATGAAAAAATATATATTTTTTTATTATTGTTGATGATCTATCCCGTAGTACTTTTATTTACTAAAAAACAAGTCAGATGCATGAAAATCTATAGAGTCATTCTATAATTTGATTAATACTCAATTTAGAGCTAAGGTTAAGTACTTAAAAAGTGATAATGGGATAGAGTTCTAAATGAGATATTTTTTCCATAAAAATGACATTATTCACCCAAGAACTTATGTAGAAACCCTATAGAAAAATAGGATTGTTGAGAGAAAACATCAACACATAAATATTGTTAGAGCTCTTATATTTCAAGATAACTTACCTCTTTAATTCTTAAATGATTGTATCCTCACTGTAACTTATATTGTAAACCGTAGCCCTACATATTTACTACAAAATAAGACACCTTATGAAGCATTTTTCAAAACCAGTCCTATTTATTATCACTTGAGATTATTTGGGTGCCTCTATTTTAGCACCACTATAAGTCAGGTAAGGAAGAATTTTGACTAGTGGGCAAGAAGGTGTATATTTCTTGGTTATCTTTTAAGGATGAAGGGTTATAAGTTGTTAGACTTATAAACAAATGACACTTTTTTTCACACAAAGATATAACCTTTCAAGAGTATAGTTTTTCTTTGAAAATATTTGTATCCAAAACTTCTTCTGATACAACATGTTCTAAAAAAATGGTACATCAACAACTTAATTCTCATTATCCTCTTACTTCAAATCCTATGTATGATACTTGCACTCATTTTAGTCCAATGTCTGAAAACCCTTGCTCACACTTCAATTCAAATGATTTATATTTAATTGAAAACATTTATTTTGATACAATCAACATAAATATTTAGCATAACCCATCACAATCAGATCATACTTCCTTCTTGAATCATCAACATTCTCTTATTTACACAACATCACCTCCTACACTACACTCATCTACTTCTTCTCTTTATATTCTTAAGTCTGCTAAGATGAAACAAGCTCCCAAATACTTACAAGACTTTCATTATCACCTGACTTCCTTCAACTCTTTCGATCTAATTTAGATCATGACAATTGAGGCTATTTCAAGTAAACAATTTCATTTGAGTAATTTCTTTTCATGCAATAAATTATCTTTACATTTTCAAGTATTCTCTGCTTCCATATCCTAACACATTGAGCCATAAACATATGCCTAAGCTGTTAAAAAACCTCATTGGTGTAAAGCCATGAAGAATGAGTTAAAAGCTTTTGAGTCTAACCAAACATGGATAATGATTGATCTTCCTCCTGGAAAAAGACCTATTGACTGCAAATATATTTATAAGATAAAGTACAATTTAGATGATAAGATTTAAAGATTCAATGCGAGATTAGTTGCAAAGGGATACACACAACAAGATGATATTGAATACCACGAAACTTTCTCCCATGTTTCCAAATTATTCATAATAAGATGTCTTTTAGCTATAGTTGCAGTTAAAGGCTAGGATCTGTATCAGATAGATGTCAATAACACCTTCCTTTGTAAAAACTTATATGAGGAAATATACATGAAACGACGTCTTGGATATACCCAAGGCCAAACTTATCAAGTTTGTAGACTACTTAAGAGTTTTTATAGGTTAAAGCAAGCATCATGTCAATGGTACTCAAGTTTCTCTACCTCTTTGCTTGAATTTAGCTTTTGTTAGTCCAAATTTGATTATAGTTTGTTCATCAAACAAGATAATCATTCCTTCACATCACTACTAATATATGTAGATGGTATCATATTAGCAAGTGACTCTCTTGTTATTGTCGAGGATATCAAGGTCTTCCTCAACAACAAGTTCAAGATCAAAGATTTAGAAAAATTGAGGTATCTTCTTAGGATCGAAGTTGCCAAAATAGAACAAGGGATATAAATATGTCAGAAAAAATATGCTCTAGACATTTTAGCAAGTTTTGGCACTCTAGGATCTTGGCCTTCTAAGCTTTTTGTGGATCAAAATTTGAAGCTTAACAAAGAATATGGTACACTCTTATTTGATCATACTTATTACAGGTAGTTAATTGGGAGACTTTTATACTTGACAATCACGAGACCAAATTTATCTTATAGTGTGTAAATCTTAAGTCAATTCATGAATCATTTGATCTACATTTGATAACAACATTTAAAATCCTTAAATACATCAAAGAGACACTAGGGTAGGGGCTTTTCTTTCCCTCTTCAAGCAACTCAGACATTGTAGCCTATTGTGATTCTGATTAGGCATCCTATCCTGATACTAGACGTTCTGTTTTTTGATTTTGCACCTTCCATTGTTCATCTTTGGTCTCTTGAAAATCCAAGAAGCAATCAGAGGTGTCTCATTTTTTAGTAGAGGCTGAGTATCGTGCCATGGCTACCACTGGTTTAGAGATTACTTGGTTGTGTTTTCTTTTAAGTAATCTTTCATTTTCTATCGTGTCATGACTCTCATCCTCATATTGTTGTGTTGCAACGTGATAACAAAGTTACGATGCACATTGCTTTGAACCCCGTATTCCATAAAAGGACCAAGCACATTGAGTTGGATTGTCACCTTATCCGTGAAAAAATTCAAGAAAAGGATTTTGAAGACTACACACATCTCTATAAAGTCTCAACTGGCTGATGTTTTTACAAAAGCTCTACCTGCATACTTGTTGTCTTCTCACATGTCCAAGATGGGCATCGCAAACTACCATGCTCCATCTTGTGGGGGGCTGTTAAAGAATATGAAAGATAGAAAGTTGTTGGAAGAGAAAGGATAATTGTTTTACCATTTTATTTTTTTATTGCATTTCCTTTTTTTTTCCTAGCTGGAATTATTATGAATTCTTTGTCATTTCCTTTAGCTTTCCAGCCTGTCATATAGCTGATTGTGTGGAATATTCTTTTCGTGTAGGATAGAATTAGTTAGTAGTTCTGATGTATATATAGGACCTGTTCTTTCTCTTTGTATTTCAATCAAACAACTGGAATGAGAATGATATTAGAAAAAAAAAAAAACTTAATGACCTGAACTCTCTCATTTCTGATTATTACTTTCCCCTTCACATTCTATAACCTCTAACATTTCTTTCACATACACTTGTTATTTTATCCCCAAGTAAAATAAAATATTTAAAATCTTAATTTTTTTATATACTTATTTTTCTTATATATTCAAGAGACTCGAATTTCTCTTATGTTTTAGTAAAAAATAATTAGTAATTAAAAACATTTTGGATAGTTAACTATCATAATAATAAACAAACTAGAAAGATTGTTTTCACT
>Ga0325401_1004228_pt1 | contig 13487 bp, 7 predicted proteins | sample PopdelMetagenome_FD_205666 | JGI IMG/M metagenome (GOLD analysis project Ga0325401, IMG submission 205666) | Populus deltoides microbial communities from Bellville, Georgia, United States - Xylem-PdKOR-R2 | ecosystem: Host-associated > Plants > Phyllosphere > Stem > Wood/Secondary xylem | place...
TTGATATGGAACATTCAATTGAATTACCAAAGTGCACTTTCCATAACAGCTGAAGTGGCCAGTATCTTATATATCTCTGAAAGCACATAAAGGAAGTCCAGGGGAAAAGGAAAAGCAGAAATGACAAAGGGGAAAGATGTATGCCTCCTTTGCTTGCGTGTGTGTGTGTTAGAGAGAGAGAGAGAGAGAGATAGAGAGAGAGAGAGACCCTTGATTTTCCAGTATTTCTATCATGCAAAATTCTAATAGAGGCCACCCCTCCAACATCACTGAAGAATTTCCGTATATCTTCAGAATTTGCCTGCAAAAGTTGTCAAGATTGAAATTATAAGTTCCCATCCCCGCATGTCAAAAACTAAATAAGGTCCTCCTTATTCAGGGCACTGGTAGGAGGGGAGGAGGTAGTTTACTTGCCTTGAAATGGATATTAGAGATAAACACAGTGCACTGGTCTGTATAGCCTTTTGTTCTTACAACGTCAGAACCTTTCATTTGTTTTTCATCAGGGGCACTGTCTGTCTTTTCAAGATCAATTTTGGCCTCCTGGGCCTCATTTACTTCATATTTCTGCAACTGATCTCTATCCTCATACCCCTTCTTTTGAGTTTGGGCTGTTTGTTTTTGCCGCTTTGCTGGAGACTCTTTGTCAGTAGCTGTTGAACCACCCTTTCTCTTTTCATGAGCAATTTTCTTCCCAGATACCTCACTCTGATCTGCTGATGCTTTTGTTTCCTGTTGTATCCTATACAACTTCAGCTCTTCTAGACGAGGAGTAACCTGAGAAAGGAGAGGCAAAAAATTTATCTTGTAAAAAACTGTTAAACAAACATGCTTCCAGGCAAGAGATGCAAGTTAAGATTGCATCAAGTTACATAGGGCACAACATTTTTTATTCACTTCTGAATTCAAGTGCAACAACTATTCCCAATTACTCAGTAGTATGAAATGGCTATTAACTGCCATGCTAGTGCTCTGAAGTTTAGCTGTTGTGAAGTCCCTCAAGCCATTCAATCCAGCTACTCCATGGCCAATATAAGACATGTATTTGGTCATATATTGGTATTTGGTAGGATAGTAAATAATTTCAAAATACACCAAACTATCTGCAACCCGTGAACTCTAGGAATCTACAAAAATCAAAGCCTTATGGATGAAAAGATAGAACCAAAAAGAAAACAAGAATGAAGAAGGTAAAAAATGAAGCTCATTCAAAAATTTAAAGAAGGTTCCAGGAAAGTTATGGACAGGAAGCATTCAGCAACTAAGATAAGTTTCTCAACGTCATGGATTTCTCCATGACCAGAATGTTTCACTCCATCAAAGGCTTGCTATTCCTTCCAATCCTCCTCTTAGACTTAACAGTCAAAAAGCATCTGGTAATGATTTAACCTTGAGTTACTTGGTTGCCAATACAACACATTCTCCCCAGTCCGGAATCACACCACAACTCCTTGAATCATGTCTTGCTGGCTAGACAAATTATCAACAATAGTGCCTGCCATTATTGCATACAGTGGATAAAATGCACGACATTAGCTTGTCACTCAACATAATCACAACAGCTCCCATTTATGTAACAACATTATAACCATGAAATTTCTTTATGGGGAGTTCCTCACACAAGATATCCAAACTTAACAATACTCATCTCCAACCTCCAATCTTATATACAATATGTGGAGCAAAATAAGCACACATATATGCTTTCATACCCATCTGTTATGTCTTGCCATATGTCATAACTATTACTTTTTCCCAAGAAAGTCTCTCTGAACAGCAAATTTCCAAAGCCATTTTCAGTGAAAAACAACCCAAGTCTTGTCAACCTCAACCACCAACATCAATAAGAGAGGATGCTTTACCTGAAGTACCAAGTCAAATTGTTGGAAAACTAGTTAATGCTCCATTCTATTTGAAGAAAGATCTGTGCTTTACTCATTTATCACCTATCAAAATTGGGGCGTGAAAAGGTGACACGGAATGGAGAGACAAGACAAAATTTAGAAATAATATTTTGGCTTTCACCCTCCTCTCTGTTCTAACTCCAAAAGACCCCAGGATGAATATGGTTGCTCAACCTAATGGAAGAACATCAATTGGAAAGATCCATTTATAAAAAAAATGCACTACATATGCACATTAAGTATATTAAACATTAAATTTCATCATATATATCAAAAGAAATGTGTACCTTCTGTATAGCATGGTCAAAAGCTTCTAGTGTACCAAACTCCTCTTCAAATCGCAACCAAGAATGGCAAATGTCCTGAATGATTCTGTTGATTAGGAAAGGAAAGTATCATCTAATCCAAAATGCAGTATACAGATATTGAGCAAAACATCACAAGTCAGAGATCCAAAACAACATTGTCAACCAACAGAATATGAATATCCTAGGTGCCACCACCAAGTTAGATTTACAATAAAACATAGCTAATTGAAAAATGTTAAGCAACACAATTGGTCTTATCTTTTATGCCTTAAATTGTGTGTGCAAGGCTTAACATTTTCACACTCGCATGCAGAGTTTCAATACAAGCTCCTTTGGCCTATACTACAAAGTAAGCCCTTGAAAATGATACTCCTTGTTTCGAACCCAAAATCACAACACTTCTCGCAAAAGGGTTCCAAATGGCTAACAGGCAATTTCTTTTGGAGTCCTGACTCAAGAAATATATGTATCAGCATCTTTTTTAAGTGATTAGAATTTGTAACTTTTCAAGAAATGCTATTGCCTAATGCAATTCTTTATTGAGGAGCATGGCATTAACAACAAATGTAATAAGATTTTAGGAAAACAGAGAACATGACAATCAGATACAACCGTGTGCAGCACTTCCATTTAAATTTATAATATAACTCACTGCGGTTAACCTTAACAACCACTTCCTTATGAGGAGACCATGATTTATTTCCCTTCAGAATATTATACAGCATAATTAGTCTTACCAGAATTTCATTATTTGTACTTTTCAACCAGCAAGCAATTATCCAATTCCATGATTCCATTTCACAGATGATGGCAAATAGATAGGCCAATGTTTGGATACAATATGAGCTAAAACCATCTAGCCTTCTCTTGATTTGATGAAGCCAAGAAAGAAATTAGTGTAATTCAAGGGTATATTGCCTAATTGTCAAGTCTAGATTCTCCTAGGAAACGAGTTAGCTGAAGGTCTGGGTACTCTTATATATTTTCCAACATGGAATCTTAATCTCTTCCAGATGAAGAAAAGTCAAACAGATTTCACTAAGAGTATGAATCATTTTTTTATTTCAACATTAACTTTGCTTGTGATAGCATTCTGCTCCTCCATGTGCAATGGAGAAAAGATAATACAATAGGCTTCATTGTTTCTATGAATTGCATCTTCACTGTTGTTTAGAAAATAAACAAGCAAGCTATTAATGCTAACGAATATGTATGTTTACGAAACAAAAAAAATATCACAGCACAAAAGAAAATGAAGAAAAAACCAATATACCTCTGAACCTGTTCCAGGAAATCTTTTGCTAAAGCATCGCTTGTATATGGACCTAGCTTCACTTATGTGACCCGATTCAGTTTCCATTGCTATAAAACCCTGCCAAGCTTCCAACGTTGAGCCACTGGAAAAGGAATTAAGAAGCATTACATTAAATTAAAGAATATGGAAGAAAACTAGTACTAAATAAAACAACTTTGGTAAAACTAGATGAATAGAATATATGGTCTGCCTGATCTTAAGCAAGCTCTCCCAAACTCGGCGAGCTGCAACTAAATCTTTTCCCAAATTCATCTCTAGACGAGCCCAGTAGGCATACAGACGCAGCAAACCATCTGTGTTCTTCAGGTGTGGTGACAGGTAATCTGAGGCATGCTGGATGGAAAATAATTCAGTATTAGGATTAAAATTGAATGAATGCAACTATATAACTACTTGCTCCAAAATGTATAAAGAATACAAAATATAGAGAATTCATCACCACCACACACATTATCTACTTATACACAAATCATCCCAGAATGTACTGTTAAAAATTAGAATAAAGATCTCTGTAAATCTTGAAGCATCAAAATCAATCTTTTTTTATGGTTTGGAGGGAGGCAGATTGAACTTGGGTATGCTAACGGTCAGGACCTCAGGCTTGAGTCTTCTACTATTTGATCAATGCCTCAAGAGCTAAAACAATCCAAAGTAATTGACTTGAGAGTACTATGGAAGCTCATATAAGCACCGCCTGCATCTTTGATTCTGGAAACAACGGAGGATATGATTCAACCCTCACTCATAAGTTGACATATTCTTGGTGAGTCAAAACATTTCTCCAATGTCTTACTGATGTAGCAGACCAAGGTAAGAACATGAATAGAACAAATATGTAGCTCGGCCAAATATATAGAATAAAAAAGACACTGATGCAATCTTTAAATTCTGCACCTAATAACAAAATTTTACAAGTTATTTTCGGTAAGGTGGGTTAGAAGCTTGGAGAACAGTTTATACATTAGGCTAGGTTATGATTTTTTAAAATTTATAGCTTTCCTTGTATTTGTAACATACTAAGCAATTCTATAAAAAGGAAAAGAAAAGGAGGAGTAAAAGCATAATAAACGACACATTTATACAAACCTGAAAAGTTTCCCTTATTAATGAATAATCCAAGACACCATTCACTTCACCACCACATTCGATCCTCCTCCTCAAACCATGTACTCGTGTTAGAAACAAATTCAAGTACTGAAACAAATAAAAGTCACTGAATAAACAAAGAAAACCGATGCAAACAGGAAACAAAGACGCTAAGACATTAAAAAATAGGAATTAGATCAACTTGTCCTTTTATTTTTTCCCCAGTCTGCAATATATTCTTACAAGTCTAATTATTCCAAATTTGTCCCGTGATATAAAGCTATTCTCCAATCTATCATTTTATCAAATATTCTCATCAAAACTAACTTAACTGCCGTCACATGAGAAATTCAAATTTCACTCCATTTATTATATAAAAAATGAAAAAAGAAAAGAATTTTTAATATCACACAAAAAAAAAATTTAAAAATTAGTAAATCAAGTTGAGTTTGTATTTCTCATGTTAGGGCATTTTTTAGGTTTGCATGAAAATATTTACCAGAAGTATAGATTGGAGAATAACCTACAATAAAAGGACAAATTGGGAGCAACTAGACTTATAGGGATAGATTGGAAACCACGCCCACATTATGAGGAGCTTTTCATAAATGTACCTCTTCAATTGTTGAAAAAGTGCATTGCAGGGACTTTTCAAAAACCTGAAATCATGGAAGAAATCAAATGAGTAACTTAAAGAACATATTTTAATACTGCATATTAATAATATGCGCAGAAAAGAATCAACAGGCAACAAATTGCTAGAATTTTATTGTCATTAGATACAGATGGAAAGAGACATCATCTGTCATGTGAAGCTAAAGGGATTGGGGGAGACAAATGATTTGGCTGGCAACACTTGTACTAAAAACACAAAGCATCAAAATGAACTCCATTCAAAAAGTATATGGTTGGAACTAAGGGTGATAAGAAAAGCATACAGAAGATATCTCCTTTTCAGGAGCACGGCCACGTTCCAAGGAAAGCATATACTGAACCCAAAGCTCTCCTATCCAGGGACAATTTTTTGTTGCCCTGGAATAAACATCCCTCAGAACATTTCCTACCTGGAAAAGGGACAAAGTGTGTAAATAATCTACAGAATTGGAAGATGAAAAAACTTGAGAATAGAGAAATTCAAGGACAACCTTCAAGGTCCTGTCCAGATAGCGAGTATAATCAAGCCATAGATCAATTGATATAGGAAAGTCAGCCATTGCACGCTCATATAAAACTTGAACCCGTGCTGGATCGCCCACAGACTTTTCAAATTTTAAGTAGTTCTGCAAAACAATAAAAACATGAACTTCCTTTGGAAAATAAAAAATACCACAATAAAAACAGGGGACCTTAATAAATTGAGGCTCTAAGGAAAAGCAGGCAAAAAGGAAAAAATCTTGCTATAACCAGAATAACCAAACTGCAGTTAAAAGTAAATGAACTTCAAATTGAAGGAATAATGCAAGAAAAATTTTGGACAAAAAATGAAGCAAAAGGAAAAGTACTAGTAGGATGTCCCCAATGAGCTATTAATTATCAAAAGCTCTATTAAATTATAACGGTTGTCCTACATACCATGAAATTTTGAATTTTTTCTGTATCAGATATATTCTGCATAGAAATCTGTTCTTCATGCTGAGCACGAGCATTATAAGCTTCCATGGCCTTTTGGTATGCTGAGGCAAGATGAGAAGATATACCATCAACTTCACTAGATTTGGCATCAAGATCAATCCCTTGTTCCACCTCCCAAGCCTTGTACGCAAGGAGTGTTGACCTCAAGTTAACAAGTGGAACAGACAATTGGCGGTGGAAAATATTTCGAATGCGTTGGACCTGTAATTCCTTTGCCTACAAACAAGAATTTGAACTCTTAAATGTATGTTAGAAGACTCACAAAGCTAATTACTTAACATAAGATACCACTAATTCCATAAAACTAACTTGAAAAATGTCTCTCTGTAAACCTGCTTCAAGGGATATAAAGCAAATTTACAAAACTTGAGAATTTGAATTTACTTAGAATTCATCTGTTGGCAGCATCTGGACTTAGAAATTGTATCTGCTGGGTCCAAGGTAAAGGCTCTTTCATGCTATGAGGCAACATGAGTTAAGCATTAACACTATCATCGGGTTGAAAATACATCAGCTATATCAACTATCAAGTTCCATCAATTAATTCCAATCTTTGCAGTTTTCTTGTGATCTCATGCAGACCTGTACCATGTTCTTGACTAGGTCTTCAGAGCTCCAATAAGATAGAGGAATGTTGTGTTGAAGTGGTTGATTCAAACAAGGAAAGGAGCAAGAAGACATATCAACGAACTCTTTTCACAAGCAATTCTTATCAGGCTTGATCATATTTATCAAGTTAGCCGCAAGAACAGCTTCTCAGGTCATGTTGCAGTAGAAAATAGAGGTTCAAAGGGTTTACTCAAAAATCTTGACGGGGATTAATTTGCTCAGGCGGGTTAAGACATGCCTAATCAGCACCTTTTTTTTCTTCTTTTTTCCCATGTATCACAGTTGTTTAGGGAAGTTAATAAAAAAAATCTACGATGCACAATTCCAAGCAACAAGATGAATGTTGTCCAACTTAAACACAATACATCTATGCTCTTAGACTAAGCAAAACAGAAAGGACATATAATGAATTATACAAAAGAAAAGAAAAAGATCCAGCGAATACAATGAAAATTTTGGCAGCTAAGGATATGGGCACTTTAGATATCACATGCAAGCAAAACAAACTGGAAACTGGATATAGACAGTTAATTCCAACCTTAATGTCATTCTCATCAATGGTGTGCAGTACCGCCTGTTCAAATTCCCTGTACAATTCCCAAATTTTGTTTCCTTCAGCAACATGCAAACCAGCAGCAGTAAGAGCACGCTCAAAGAGATTTCGGGCCTTTGAAATGCCATCAAGAGAACATTCTCGCACTGAAGGATCATGTTCTTGTATGTAATTCAAATAGTCACACCAAAGAGAAACAGACTGCATTGAAAAATGGTACAGTCAACTACCTCAACTTTTGAAGCAACGAGCTTCAGAACACATGCCATTAGTTAATATGTAAAGACAATCACACAACAAATTATAACCATGAAACCATCAGCTTCAATTTTCTTAAATTAATAATACTGGAATTTATTTTTATATTTTCTTCTTTTAGCTGAGAAAGCCACACAAAAATGACATAAGTTGAATAAACGCAAGGTCTATTTATCTTATAAAAGCTTGCTAATGAAAATAAGCAGGGATATCCAAACAAATCATAGATAATTCTATAAAACTAAATTATCTGCAAACAACACAACAACATAATTGTCCTGATTCCTGAGAGCATAGCATTCCTTTTTTTCAAAATTTAACTATTATCCAATGTGTTTCTCCCATTATCAAACAATAGTCGTTCTATGAATGCACACTATATATAGTAGTAGAGCATCAGAGCACCAAAAGTCCTGAAAACATTTAAAAAACAAAACGACACCCTAAAGTATTACTAAAAGAGTTTAACAAGAACACACCAGATAATCAAACACTCCACGGTCATAAATCTTCTCAACCCCCGCGAAACCCTCTGGCCTGAAAAAAATAAATCAATCAATGACTCAACTCAACAACCACCAGCAACAATCAATAAAGCATAACAAAATAGTCATTGAAAATAAAAAAAAAATATTACCCAGAAATAGAAGCTTCATCTTTAGCCCAATCACGCCACATGTCAGGGCTTAGTGGAAACACAGTGTTCATGGCTTCTCTTGCTTGTTTAAGCTTATCTATCTCTCCCATTTTTCTCAACAGTTTTATGTACTAAAAAACAGCAAGCAAGCAGCATCAATGCATACAATAAATTTATTTACTTTACAAATAGAAGCTCAGAAAGAAAGAGAGATTAGCGTTAATTACTTGAGCATGAGAGTCATAATTGGCGGGGTTACTGGAGAGCTCAGTTTCTAGGGTTTTAAGCTCTTGATTTTGCTGCGATTCGTCTTCTGAGTCGGAATCGGAGTCGGAGTCTGACCGGAGTTTGGGGTTCTGAAGTTGGTCTCCGTTGTCGTTGTTGTTATTGTCTTCGTCGTCTAGTTCTTCTTCTAGGGTTTTATCTTCGCTGTCGATCTCCATGGCTGTTTTGAGAGTGGAAATGAGAGAGGAGTGGAGTAGCTTATAATTCTGTCTTGATTTTTAAGTTTAAATATGCAGCAGTAAAAGAGTAAGGATTATATTAAGGACTCATTTGTTTCCGAAAATGTGAAAAAAAAATGAAAATTGAATTTCATGGAAAATAATTTTTTTATTTGTTTGTACCATAAGAAATTAGTTAGAAATCATTTTAGATAATGAGATTTTTTTTTAAGAATTATTACTTTTTCTTATAATAATACTAGTTTACAATTGGCATTATTCTAAAAGCCGTCTTTAAAAAATAATTAAGTTATTGAAAATTATTTAATATTATTATTAAATCCTTATCAATTTTAAAATCTTTTAATTCAACTTATTATCTAATCTTAATTTAAAAATCAAATTAGGTAAGAGTTATTACGACCTGATCCAATCAATTTATCCAACCCAAAATCATTACATTCAACTAATAAAAAAAATAAATAAAACAAATAAAATTCACATAAAAAAAACCTCATTAACCAACTTCTTCTTCTTGTCTGACCTTATTTAAAATCAAATAATATAGGAATTATCTTGATATGATTTAATTATCATAGTCAATTCAAAAATAATCTGACTGATTGGTAAAAAAAACTACATAGATAAAATGAAAAAAAAATAAAGAAATTGACAAGAAAAAAACATCCTAACTCGACTCCTTAATTAGTTTAGGTTTAAAATTAAAACTCGTGAGAGTTGCCTCAACAAGATATAATCAACTTAATCGATACAAAAATAACTCAAACAACTTTTAACAAATATATGATAATGATATTGAGAAAAAAAATAACAAAATCAAAATAAAAATAGGGGTTGGATTTCTTAAAAAAAAACAAAAAAGAGCTTTATGTTTGAACATTGAAGGTCCATAATGATTCTAGAATATAAGTAAACTAGTTATTTGACTCGTATTTCGTCACGAGCAGGATATTATTTTTCAATAAAAAAATTAAAAATGCATGCTTTTACAACATATTTTTTTTACATAGTAAATTGAAAACTTTATGCACTTTTGATTAAATAAATTGAGAATCATTTACGTCAATAAATTAAAAAAAAATCATTAACGATAATTAAATACATATCTGAAAAAATTATGAAATAAATATAAATCAAGATATTTTATCTCATAACACGATCCATTCACTCGATTGTATTCAATAACTGTGTTTATTAAAATTAATGTTTTATTTTATCAAATAATAATAGAAATTGATACACATAAAATTGATTGAATAAAATCAAAGGGAAAAAAACTCACAAGGTTGCACTTGTTAGAAATAATATCCAAAAATAAATATTTTTAATCTTTAAGAATAAAGTTCAATTATATAAAATATAAAAATAATCATATATTAATTAGAATAATACTTGATAGGTTGTTTGCGCGTTGTTGTGAGCTACTTCTAGAAACATGGGTTGTTTTTAATTGTGAGACAATTGAAAGAAAAAAACGTTTTTCTAAGCTTGTAATTAAGAGGGGGTAGCATTAAAATGTATATAATTTGGCTTTTAAGCAAAGATAATTAACATCCAAAAAAACTTACTTAAACTGTCTCAAATTTCATATAAAAATCAAATTATAAAACGTAAAGGGACATCAACATAACATAGGCATTGTTTGAGCAATTTAAAATAAAAAATGGCATAATAAACAAAAAGAGTATTAGCCCAACTTTTGAGTGAGAAGTGAAGTTTCAGCAACTGTTAGCAAATAAAAAGTAACAAATGCTTGTCAACTCTTTGTTATTACAAGAACCTAAATAACTTAGTTAAGTGTCTGCAAAAATATTTTATATATCCATCTATATATCTGGATCCAATATATAAAATGAGTATGGTACACACCTCAAACACTCGCCTTAAAAGATAAATTTTTCCTCTAAAAGAAAGCAACCTAAGAACATCTAAAGCTTTTAAACTTTTTTAGGCAAGCATTAGTCGAATAGTTTCCTCCATCGGATTCTATATATAAAACTCCTAGATGTGAATCGAAAAATTTATACACACATCCAATTAAACAACTCAATAACCATTATATAAAGTAATGAAAAACAATTCATCAATAATAAACAAAAATTAAATTGAGAAAACCAAGTGAAAAATAAAGATCAAGATATCTAAAATTGCAACACGGGTAATTTACCTGGTTATATTTAAAGAACTTCTTTATCAAAATAAATTTGTAATAGAAAAATATATAAAATTTGTAATAGAAATCAACACACACATATAATTTATTAAACAAAAAATAAAAAAAAATGCAAAGCTGCACATATGAAAAATCTTATAAAAAAATCAATATTAAAAAAAAATTAATCTATATAAAATTAAGAAAAAACCACAAATGAATCATACATACCTCTCTAAAAATTAAACACATCAAATATCATTTAAAAATAATCACAATCTAATTAAAATATAAACCAAAAATTTATTCGAAAAAATATACACAAATAATGCATTATTTTTTAAAAAAACTAAAAAAAGAAGAAGAAGGAATCAGGCCAGGCGTTACTGGGCGTCTGGCCCAATAAAGCATCGGCCCACATGCGGGCCTGCAACACCAAGTACAAGTTTAGACCTTTATTTTAAAAAAAAGTTTGAACACACCCCAAATATTTTTTTAAAAAAATGATGCGTCCCCTAGGAAACCCAAAATTCGGCCGCTATGATTCCCAGAAAAACCGGGTTCTTTGTTTTTTTACCCAAAATCATTTTCAACTCATTTTGACCCTAAAACACCCGAAAGACCTTGTTAAACTAATTCATGACCACCAAAAAAACTACCTCAAAACCTGAAATCCGCCGGAAACAAAAATTATTTACGAGCTCACATTTATTGTTTTAGGTGTTTTAAAGGTAAAAAAAAAAAAAAAAAAACACCGCAACATAATCCCCTTCATTATATGGAACATTGTGACACAAAAATAAACAGTTTTTGTGGTCGGAATCTTTCCCCAACAATCACTTTTTTTCTCTAGACCGGAATCTAGTGACTTTCTCTCTCTTTTCTCCCAATACTAAAGGACTGAAAAAAAGAGAAAAATAAAGTTAAGTACTCAAATATATTGTCTTGAAATTCAAGAGACTGATCACTTAATATATAAAAAATATAAGGGATTAAAATGAATGTTTCAAAAAAACTTTTAACTCGCCCCCCCATGTTACCTAAGATTTTCATTTCAATCCCTTAGCTTTCAATTCAACCCTCCCTCCTAAAAACTATGCAATTGAGGGTCAATTTAGGCTCAAAAGGGTCAAATCATGCAAAATAACAATTCGAGGACTACAGTGAAAATTTTCAAAAACAATACACTGCTCCAATCTATAGTGAGTTGTGAGAGAGTGAATAGTATTTTCATGCACAATAAAAAGTTGATGCCTTTTAATTTTTGTTGTAATCTTCAAAAATTAAATACATATAAAATAATTAAAAAACAACTACTATTTAAAACTGCTAAAAATAAAAAATAAAAAATAAAAGAGAATAAGTATTAATTTAAATATAAATTAAAAAATTATTAAAAAAAAACATATAGAAAGAAGCATGATTTTTATTTTTTTTTAAAAGACAAAATTAAAAAAGACGTTGCGAGGCCTAGCAAGCCACGCTAGTGCCTAGTCCATTTCAAATGGGCCCATGCAATGGCCTTTTTTTTAAAAAATATCTACCCTAATATGTTTTGAAAAAAAGAATTCAGTGATGCGTCACTTGGTATTCCTCAGATTCCACTCATTGTGGTGATTCAAAAAAACTAGGTCTATACTTTTTTGATTTAAAAACCTATCTTTTACTTAAAATACCTAGAAAAGAGTCTAAACACCTTGAAAAATTCATAAATGGCATTAGAAAAAAAATATGAAACCTATTTGAGGAGTAAAATAATTTTTTTTTTATGATAACTTTGAAAACATCACTCATATGTGGAGCTTTTCTTCACTTTGATTTCTCATCTTTTAATTTTGCCAAAACAAAAATGTAATTGTGCAAAAAAAAAATGTAATTGTGAAAATAAATTTTATTTTCAATTTTATCTCTCAACATTTGATTTTAACTTATTTTTATGTTAAATTTGGTCCTTTTTTTCTTTTTATATGTATTTCTTTTTTTTAGATTTTTTTTCTTGTCTTTCCTCTCTAATTTCCCCTTCATTATTCTATAATTGAGAATTTTACTTCGTTATTTTTTTTTAATTTATCTTTCTACGAGGTTAGTTCCGTGCTCAAGACTAGAGTTACGAGTTTTGAATATTAACATGGGTTAACTTTGGTCATAGTTTTTGATTCTTTATTAAATTTATTTTTTTAATTTTATTTTTCAACGTTTGATTTATTGAAAATTAATTTTCATGTTTGTTTTCAATTTCTTTTTTACATCCATGATTATACGGTCAACATGTTAATCCAAGTTAACATGAATCTTTTCCCTCAGTTATTTTTTTAAAATATAATCCTTATATTATTAAAATTATACAAGTTTATTAAACTCAATTATTTGTTTTGTTTGTTTTTTACAAATGTTTGCATTGCTCTGGCAATTTCTAAAAAAACCGGATCGGTCCACGATGCAACCAGACCATCTATCTAGTGTCTAATTAAAATATTATTGTCTGGTTTTATTTTAGAGGTTATACTATCAGAAGATAAATCCTATGGAATCAATTGGCGGGAAAATATATGATCCCAAGTGCTGCTTG